>Ga0056133_10000094_pt1 | contig 17563 bp, 8 predicted proteins | sample WorMetGr2BELIZE1_FD_67351 | JGI IMG/M metagenome (GOLD analysis project Ga0056133, IMG submission 67351) | Marine gutless worms symbiont microbial communities from Max Planck institute for Marine Microbiology, Germany - Inanidrilus... ... | reverse complement strand
GCTTGTTAAGCAGCAATACCTCCTCTACATGTCCTGATAATGTGGTGAACTTCGGCCCACTAACGGCTGAGATCGGTTTGGGAGTTTGGGGCACCCCTACAAATTTCAATGGGTTGTGCGTCTTGGCAGCGTTACTGCACGGCATCTATTAGTGGTCGTCAGCCAAACTTTGCAGCGTTGAACAGAGGGCGCCACCTATGTTCGGTAGGGCGACCATCAGGTTGGGCATTGGCCCACATTCTAGTTCGTCTTAGACCAAACTTACTCTCAGCCGTCTGGCCTTAAACCAGTTGTAATGCATTCAGATAGGCAGTTATCACAAAACACTTACAGTTTAGATTTTACCCTCAGACAAAATGGCTTTATGTTTCTCTTAAAAACAGGCAAGTAAATGTACTGTTTACTGAAGGCACCTAAGAACAAAAGGATAGCAAGCCAAATCAGTACTCTTCAGTCAGTCAATTAAATCGCTGAGAAATGTAAAATATATCTGCATTTGTCAGTGAGATGGAACGTTTTCAGTCCAAAACCTGGTCTAAGATTTTGGTCTTAAACCGAAGTCTAATCTGAACTCAGTCTAAAACCAGGTTTTATCTGTTGACATTGAAGTTTGGTCTTAGACTGCAGTCAAAAATTTTGGTCTTAGCAAAAGATAAAGTGACGGATTGTGTATGTCTTTGTTAGGTGTTCAGTGTGGCTGACAGAGCCAATCTTCTGTCAGATGCGTTTGCACTGTCCAGGTTGGTAAATGTTCTCACCTGTATTGATTATTACTTCCACACAGCAAAGTAATATGTTCACTGATATGAGTCACTCCTTCATTCACTCATTCTCCCTGTCATCAGGATTACCGTAAAAGTTGTGCATTAATTTTTGTGACATTGTGGGATTGGGCAGGATAACGAAGTTACCTGAATATGTCATCCGTGATGCAGCAGCCACAGCCTACTTAAGAACTTCAGACTAAGACCACAGCAATGAGCATTACATAGTATGCCATTGCCAATGATTCTACTCATTACATTTTGCGTGAGTCATAGACGATGCGAAATGTATATTGGTCATGGCTGTCTGTGTGTCTGTTCCTTGTCGCATGCCGACTGTACTGCACGGACCCGGATGTAACTTGTGGGAATGCTAGGGGTGCCCTCTAGTTGTGCACTATTGAGCGGATTTGCAATCAGTGCACAGGTTTCGTTGCTATGACAACATGGTGCCGAATGCGAAATGTCATCTAGTGCTTGTACTCACTCTGTGCCTGGTTTACTTACTTTGGTTATGCATACGTAGCATAGCCCATGTAGTGGAGCTTGCAGCCAATCTAAAACCGAATTGTCAAGTGACTTCATCCTTCTCTGTGCTATTTATTGTTCACCAAATACCATGATGTAAATGGAAAGCAGTGTCGGCCTCTTGTTTAGTAACGAGACATATTGAGTGTCATGTGCACTGGAGGATTTCACTCCAGGAAATATGAAAGAGTTGGTGAGAATGACTGGCAGTGACGGCAGTGGATGATGTTTACGTTGTCAGTTCTGGACACCTGGATGTAACCATTGCCCTGGAGTTGTCAGAGTACTTGGTGGATGAGACGGAGTATGTTCCGTGGCGAATCGGACTGGAAGCCCTGAGATACATCAGTGGCTTACTGGAAGGACATCCGGATTACATGTACTTCAAAGTGAGCATTGTTTACAAATATTCACGACATTTAGACTGTGTCAGAGCATGATGATGCTGAATAGTATGTATTATAAACATTGTAGCCTTAGTTCAGCTGATTGTAACATGACTATCATGTTATGTTTGCTTGCATGCTTGCATCTTGGCCATACAAGGTGTAGTCAGATGGTCGTAAAAAGTACTTGCTAATGCTGTAATATGACATCTGAGTTTGAAGTAAATACATTTCTTATTGATTCAAGTTGTTCGCAGATTGTTGTGCCGTGTGGGTCCGGGGCTGTAAGTAAGTGGGTAAGTGTGTAAGTAAGTGACAAATTTATGAAGCGCCAAAACAAGAATAGGCCCTCTCCATTTCCAGGCCGGATGTCGTAGGAGGCGACTAAACCTGGCATTAGTTTTTTGTGTTTATTTTGTGTTGTAGTACATTTCTTTTGATTGGTGAATGTGTGCTGTTGTAGTGTTAGGTTTTGTTTTTCCATACCAAGCCAAGAGATTGGCTTGGGAAACGTCTCCAAAATGACGTATTTTGTGTCGAGTGGTATTCAAAACCACAACTCAGTTAATCAATCAAGCAGATTGTTGTGTAGAATAAAATTGCTTTTTATTATCGCTTCCTTCACTTTCATTGTTGTGAATTTGACATCACTGTGGCACTGTAATATAGGCTTTCATGAAGAGCTTGACAAGGAAAATACAAACTCAGCTTGGCTGGGAGGACACCGGCAGTCATGCTAGTCACCCTACAAGGTTCACTGAGATGCATTTGTATCCTTGTATCTGTAGTTCTGGTGTTTGATAAGGACACACATAAGCTTAGAATCAACCAATGTGTACATCAGAAGAGTGAACATTGTACTCTGATTATTTGGATACTGGTTATTTTATAAAATATTGACGACTTTCTGTGTGTGTTGTCTTGCTAAAATTCACATACTAGTGACTTGTAGAATACAGGTTTTCACAAGCAAGCAAGAAGCATTTAATAGCATATATCAAATGTACATGCTGAGCTTTAAAAATAGCAAAATGAATAAAAGCTGTACTGTTATAGAATAAAGACCTACAGTACTAAATTTGCAATACATACAAATGTCTAAACAAATACCAAATGATTGCAAACAAATTACACAACGAACGTTAAAAAACATTGAAGATATAAAACTATAATTGAACGAATTTAGTGGAAAAAATGGAGAGGATTGGTGGAGGACAGTTATTTAAATTTAATTTTAATTTCATAAAAATTTACAGAGTGAATTAATGACAGGTGATCGCTAATGAAGTTTACACGTACATCTTGGTAACTGAAAGCCGTGTCTTCTAGTTCTGTTCCTTAGTGAATTATCAAAGGGTCTACAAGGTGGTATTAGATGAAATGGATAATGATTTTGGGGATTTTATTTTATTCAGCACTCATTGATTTAAGGTTATTTTACACTGGCTGACAGCATGAGATGTATTAGGCAACTGTTGTGCAATATTCACGTTATATCAGGTACTGGAGTCGAAGAGCCAGCATAAAGACAGGAGTTTCCTTTCCCTTGGGAGTCTCTGGCAGTGGATCAAGAAGGGATGAGGCCAGTGGGTGATTTCTGTGGTTGGAGTCAGTACTGTTCATTGCCGCATGTGGGTCCCGGGGCTGCAAGTGGATAAGTGTCTAAGTAAGTAAGTGCCAAATTTATGAAGTGCCAAAATTAGAATAGGCCCTCTCCGTTTCCAGGCCGGATGTCGTAAGAGGCGACTAAACCTGGCTTTAGTTTTTTTGTGTTTGTTTTGTGTTGTAGTACATTTCGTTTGATTGGTGAATGTGTGCTTTTCTTGTGAGATTGGCTTGGGGAACATCTCCAAAATGACCTAATTTGTGTTGATTGGGCGTAAAACCTTAACTCAATCAATGAGTCAGTACTGTGAGTTCTTTTTGGTGTTTTCATACTGTATAATGGTGACAGGAAGGGTGTCCAGCTTGCAAAACCTGTGCCACCCACTGATTCTCAGAGGTTCATTTCCAAAACAAGTGGAAGAACAAAGCTGCGGGGAACTGGCTAACTAAGATTCCTTTGGAATTCAGCTGTTATAATGGAGGAGGTAAAAATGCGGTCAGTAGGCAGTTGTATGTCAGCTTCTGACTGGAGTATTTTTGTTGTTGCGTTTTCACAGTTTGCTGAGAACAGCAATTCTGAGAGAGTCAGTCATGCGCGGCGACAGCGACAACGTTGCTAAAGTGAAAGAAATGTTCTCGGATTGGTCCAAACTCAACACCAGGTTTGTGGGATTAAGTCTTGTGTACTCCACTAAAGATTCGTACGTAGAAAATTGTTTCCTGGATGCATGCACAACAATTTATTTTGTGTAGTAGATGTTGGCAATATGTATGTACTGTAGTTAAACTTTTAAAACAAGAATGTGGGCCAATGCCCAACGTCATGGTCGCCCTGCCAAACATAGGTGGCGCCCTCTGTTCAATGCCACCAAGTTTGGCTGACACTCACTACTTGACTGCCGTGCAGTAACGCTGCCAAGTCGCGAAACCCGTTGAAATTAGCTGGGGTGCCCCAAACTGGTAAAGGGATCTCAGCCGCTAGTGGGCCGAAGTTCACTATATTGTGGGGACATCTGGAGGACATATTGCTGCTTAACACGTTTTCTCCGATTGTCGATACGTGTCTTAGTTGCAAAGATATAGCCTGACAAAGTTGTGTGATGGTGCCCAGATGGCGATTTTTGTCGACTTTTTGGCGTCCTATGTTTTCAGCGAGCCGCGTGCAGCACGTTTCAGACCTGCGTCCTAAATTCACACTAAGGCCACACCATGTGTGCAAGGATGGCAGACATCCAATCTGCGACGGCTGAGATTAGGCGAGGAAAAAAAGAAGAAAAAGAAACCACAGGATGAAAATATAATGGTCTGCCCTATTCCATACGGCGACCATAATTTGGTGGCAGTGGACATATAGTTTGGAACATAATTTAATATCGTTGCTTGATACAAGTTACTGTTGATTTTTTTCCAGAGTTTTTATGCTTTGCAGACAATAAACAGCTTTATGTTGTTCATTATTCAAAGATGATATTATTTAATTGTAATTTTTTGAGTTAATAGATTTTGAGTCGAAAAAGCAAAGTCCTAGTTGCACCACGCGGTGCTTGTGGCAGCACCAGTTTGTGTTATATCGTCCTTAGCCAGACACCAGTGTACACAGCAAAACTAAGGGTGTCGGGTAGTGGATCACGCGGTGTGAGTTTTTACTACCGAGCTTTGCTTTTGCTGGTACTTCCACTGCCATGGGGCATCATGCCAAAATGTTGGGTGTGCCAGAGCTGCAGTTCAGACCTAAGTGGCACATACTATAACAGCATCAGTGACAGTAAGAGACACTATGGTAAGTTCTTTGGCTGAAACAAATCAGCGTTGGTGGTATTGTAATGGTAATAATGATTAATGTGTGCTGCAGAGTTTCATCTGCTGCCAGATTATCACTAAAAGCACAAGAGGCTGCCTTGCCGTCAGTGTCTGGGCCAGAAATATCAAATGTAGAGCCAGTTATCGGTGGTGCCAGTTGCATGACAATTCCACTCCACAGCGCCCCCGTGTTTACTACACCTACCCATGTGAGATGGCCAGCTGAGTTGACATAGCTGGCTGCTTACATACTGTCATGAAGCTTCCGACTGCAGATGGCTAATTGGCTGCCCATTCCAATACGAACCGTGCTTGACGTGGACTAACTCTGTGCTGTGTTCTACCACTAAGTCAAACGTAACTTGCTGATATTGGTGCAAGTGATCTGGTTGTGTGGTAGCATTAGCCCAGATCTCAAGAACGTCGTCTACGTGGGCGGAGTCAAGTACGGCGGTGATGCCGAGTGGCAGTTTATCTGGAATCGGTTTCTGCAGACTCAGACTCCCTCTGAGAAGTCTAAACTTCTAGCTGCACTGTCAGCGTCCACTGATATCCTCGTTCTCAATCGGTATTCTAACTGTTTTGCAGCATTTCTTACCAGTGTGACTAATTAACGCGTTAGCATATTGGTGCTGTCGCTGTATAGAATCTCTTACATACTTAAGGTTTTGCATCATTAACTATATATTTACTTCGGTTTTGGTTCACAGTAATCACAGATTGTTTGTGCAAAAGGGGAAAAATTTAGGGTTTTGGGTTAGTGTCAGCAATAGGATTAGCTGTTAATATTGGCCGAAGCGGCATATTATTATTATTAAGCTGCATCACCCGTACTACGTACACAGATGCGGCCTATGGTTACTGACCGAGTAACGTGTTCTGTCGGTCTGTTACACTAGTGAGCCCTGCAAAAACGGCCAAACCGATCCAGATGCCATTTGGGTTGAGGATTCAGGTGAGCCCAGGGAACCATGTATTAGATGGGGGTCCAGGTCCCCACATAGCAAGGGGCAATTTTGAGGGAAAGGGGCATCCCATTGTAAAGTATAGAAACACTCTGCGGTCATCTGTGCAAAAATGGCTGAACCGATCGAGATGCTGTTTGGGTTGTGGGCTTGGATGGGCCCAAGGAATCATGTGTTAGATGGGGGGTCCAGAGGTACTGAGGGATGTTGCCATGGCAATCAATTTTTGGCTTTCTATATATGGGTTGCACATTGGCACCACCTGGCGAATATGACTGAACTTCATCTGGCCAGGAATCAACTTTGAAATATACCATAAAATAATGCATGTTGAGCTTTTGATGTTTTTAGAAACAACAGCTTTATGCTTAGTTGACTACTTACATGTGCATTTTAAGCCCAGTTATAGTATGTCCCAGATGCCTGTTATTCCTTGCTTGATGCAGTAGACCCCAGTACAAAGTCTGGCAACCCACTGTTGCTTGGCATCTGTGCAGCAGTTATTAATTATCAACTAGAAATGTGGGCCAGTGCCCAACGTGATGGCCGCCCTGCCAAATATAGGTGGCACTTTATGTTTTATGCTGCAAAGTTTGGCTGACGCCCACTACTAGAGTGCCATGCAGTAATGCTGACAGGACACGAAACCCGGTCGGAATTTGCAGGGGTGCCTCAAACTCGCCAACAGATCTCAGCCGCTAGTGGGCCCTAGTTCACCATACTGTGATTGATTGATTGAGCAGGGTTTAACGTCCCACTAAACACATTATAGGTCATATCGCGGATGGGTTTTTACGGGTCAAATGACCCAACCAACATTGTCAAAGCACTGAAGGAAGTGTGTGAGGACATGTCAGGAAGATATTGCTGTTTAACAAGTTTTTTCCGATTGTCGATATGTGCCTTAGTTGCGAAGATATTGCCCGACAAAGTTGTGCGATGGTGCCCAGATGACGATTTTTTGGGTCCTGCATTTCCAGCGAGCTGCGCGCAGCACATTTCAGACTTCATTCTAAATTTGTACTAGGGCCACACCATGTGTCGAAGTATGGCAGACATCCACTCTGCGGCCGCTGAGATTAGGCGAGGCAAAAAGAAAGAAGAAGAAACCACAGGGCAAAAATATAATGTCCGCATCTGCTATGCAGGGCGGCCATAATTAATTCATTTGCTCGCTATCATATGCGTGTGTGTTAAGGTCTAATTTTGTTCTTAGGGCTAGTGTTCAGAACTTTTCTGATATTATTGCATTTTCAGGTACCTGCCTCATAGCAAAACTGATGACAGTGGGTATGTTGAACGACATTTGGATGTTTAATAGTAAAAGTTACATTCTGCATGATTGCATTCAGGCTTCTACAGTTGTCGTTGGACGAGTCGGTCATCCGCAGCAGCGAAACTCCGTCAGTGCTCCACATGGTCGCATACAACCCAGCAGGGCGTGTTCTAACCTGGCGCTTTGTCAGGTCACACTGGAAAGTCCTCTATGACAGGTCAGTGGCTCAGTTAATACACTGTATACACATGCAGAACATAACTATGAATATACGTACTTCTTTCAGCTGTCTTTTTTACAGTGTTGCGTCTTTGCTTTTTAAAACTGAATTGTTATTGACCAGTTTTTCACCAGACCTTTTGTGCTATTTTTTATTTTTAGTTCATTTTTGTTACTTTTCCTGTTACAGTTCTGAGTGGTAGGCTAAGATGGCTACTCGTCATCTTTTTAGCAGGTGTTAAATGTTTCTGATTATATCGTTTCATATGATCTGCTTTCCTGTTAACTGTGCCCAAGGACAATATGTATTTCTTCACCTCACTTCGCACTGATGCATACGGGGGTTCAGCTTCAGCTATGCCTGTTGCTGTTCCCCAGTGCAGAGGCTGAATTAGTCCAATGCACCTTTTCCTCCCATAGGGCTAGTGTCATGGGACTGTCTTAACCACTACTAGGATTTTTATGTCCCCACCACCAAGGTGGGGGAGCATTAAGCAAAGCTGCTGTCCGTCCGTCCGTTTGTCCCATGTCCCTAACTCAAAAACGGTGTGTTTTAGAGCTATAGTTAATGTAGAAAAATAATAGGAAACTCCATGCTGGAAGTTGAGCCCACCAGTTAGCATGGCCATGTGGATTGTGGCCATCAGAAGTGGCCAAAGCATCCTAGAGGCCAGAACTCAGATCATCAGTATCTTAAAAACCAAGCGAGATAGAGCCATGATTACTAATAAATGTTAATAGGCAGTCATAATCCGCTTGTCTAGTATGAAATTAAATATGTCAATGTGAAGTAAATTAAACTGTGCTGCTTGCAGCAAAAGCTGTTCTCATTGTATGCATTTCGTGTGTATATTGTTGCTTGTAATTGCCAGCCATTAAATTCCATTTCATTTGGCACCAGTGATAGCTGATTTACAAATAGCACTTCTTTACAATAGATGAAAAAAAAACTTTTTTTTGGTCTTACGTAATGAATTCATACAGCATCACATCATCACATTATTATTATATCCATTTGAAATTATGACGTTGTTGTAAGATGGAAATGATACACAGTATTGTTGTTAGTAGAAGGTGTGCATATGGTGCATGTTAGGTACCATAATGTTATGATGAAGATGCGAAGAGTCATTGAAGGTGTAACGAGACACTTCACAACTCAGTTTGATTTTGATGAGGTAAATATCGTCTGCATTTATGGTCGGTAAAGTGCATAAAAGTTAATTGCTTTAACTTGCTCACGTTAGTGAGTTTTCACATTTTACTAGAAATTTTCATCGCTTGGATAATCATAAGTTGTATTCAGCACATTGTGATGTCAATTAATGTCTTTCTGATGGGCAGAAGTAAATGTCAGGGAGATGACAATTATGTATGAGATGACAATTAGGCCTACATTTTGGCAGCCTCGTAGACAATAAAACATTAGAACGGAGTTGTCCAAGCTTTTCCTACACGTCCAGTTACTATCAGTTATCCAAGCATATTACTTCTGTTCAGTGATTACAATACATTACACTACACAGGCAAGAAAGCCCGGAAGTCCTCACTAAAACTGGTAAAACATTATCCAAGAAGACTTGAAAGATATTGGATTGACCCGGGATGAAGCAGACGAATTAGAACATTCCAGAAGCAGCTGGCATCAACGTGTGACCCAATGTGTCTTTGACATGGGATGAACTCGGAGTTGAGGTCAGGTATTTGAATTATTAGGCTGCATTGCACTACTACATAGATATAGCCTGTTGCTACAGACGGAGTAGCGTGGTCTGTAGATCGGTCTTTCATGATTGTGAGCTCTGCATAAATGGCTTAACTGATTGACATGTCATTTGTATGTGAACTTGAGTGGACCAAGGAACCACGTGTTTGATGGCGGTCCAGATCCCCCGTGCAAAGAGGAAATTTTGATGGGGAAGTCACCGAAGTGGCGCCCCGGTGTTGAGGTGTGCTAAAGTGGTTATACTGATCAAGATGCTGAGTCGGATGGGTCCAGGGAACCATGTTTTAGATGGGGTGCAGATGCCCCATAGGAAGAGACACTTTGGGGTTTCTGGTGGATTTAAAAGTATTGTAAAGCATAGGATTTTGGGGTTGGGTAAAATGGTTAGCTGTACAAAAACAGGCAGACCGATCTTAACGGTCTATAGTAGTAGTAGTTTATTGTATCCTTGCGGTCATGGGATCAAATTACTGATAGATAAAACATAATAACAATGGAACATACGTAAAGGTAACTAGCATGCGAACAGTCCATACAATATACAGAATACAATATACATAATATGCGTAAAAACACAGTGTGTGCCAATATGTCTGTGGATGAAGGATTACTGGTAGTGTAGTAGACCAAAATTTGTAAAAGACTGGTAACGTTTTGTACGAGAAGCCAGGGCTGGGAATGTTCGAGCAGCTCGAAGTCTAGCTATGAGATTTTTATCGCACAGTGCAGGCAACAGAGAATGTAGACATGAATCAGGTGCAAGAATCGATTTAAAGAATTTACGAGCCTGAACAACATGAGGTGACTTTTGGGAGCTGCAGTGAGACTGCTGCCCATTTAGGTGGTTAAATCATCCCTAAACCTCCATTTTGGGGGCGTGAATAGGCATTTTCAAGCCAAACTCGTTAAATATTAAAACCTGCATATTATCAAAACTACTTCATCGATGCCAGCCAAATTTTTCACATTGATAAACACCATGAAATACTCTTTGTGAGTGGTCCAAGATGGCGGATGGCCACTATAGAAAAATCGCCATATCTCAGCAACATTTTGACTCACCTCCACAAAATTTTGCACATTGAACAATATTGACCTCTAAACTGTACTGACAGTTAAAAAATCAGATTTTTAAAAATCCAACATGGCAGATGGCCGCCATCTTCAAAATCGGAAAATCACCATATCTCGGCAACAGTTCCACCAGTCTTCAAGAAGTTTGGCATGATGACAAATATTGACCGTGCAATCTGCACTTGACCAAAGAAGTTGCTGTTTGCAGGACAGACTCATGCGCCCAAAGAACCACATGTTAGTTGCGGGTGCACATTGGCACATCCCGGCAAATACAACTGAGCCATCCGTGTGCAGCGGCCAGGAGTGGGCTGTCCAAAAACAGCTGAACCGATCGAGATCCTTCTGGGGGCACACTCCTGTGGTCCCAATGAACCATGTATTAGATGGGGGTGCATGCTGATGCTACCTGCTGAATACCGCGGCCCCAATGGGTGGCAGTGCAAAAACGGCTAAATCATTCGAGATGCCGTTTAAAGGGCTGACTCATGCGCCCGCAACAATATATTACTTGGGTGAACACATTTGGGTCATCTGGTGAATATGCTTGAACCTTTGGCTGTACCAACTAAAAGGCAACAGCGTGTACAGATCCAACACTAGCAGCACATACATATGCAACAGCACCTATCCCTTTATTCACTGCTCACGCACTCGAGTGTGATATTACATTTCCACCCGTGAAAAAAAACCCCTGTAATGCAGCCTTTCATCAAAATTCGACCACTTGTTGTGTCATATTACAGTATCACGGTGTTGTGTTTTTGGTTTATTTGTTAGGTGAATTCTTTCTTTGGAGAGAAGCTCGGTGAGAATGTTCGTTCGGTTTCGCAGGCACTTGAGAAAATCAGTTTGAATATTAACTGGTTGTCAAGAAATGAGAAGAAAGTCTTTGACTGGCTAAGGAATAAGTCGCAGTGAATGACATTGGGACTGCAACCACTTGTGGAATTGTTCTGTGTGAGGCCATATTGTCGTCACTGTGAGTTTGTGATATTCAGTGTTTATACGTTGTTAGTCTTATCCACATCTAGACGGCATTGTACATGCTTTTCTTCTGTTGTTACCGTCTGGCGTTTGTCTGGACAATAACTTTTAAACGAAATGACATTTGACCTAGATAGATATTTAGCATGTTGGTTCACCTTGACACTGTCAGTGTCTAGGTAATCAGCACCTAGACCTGTGACCTTGTTCAAAGGTCAAGGACTTAGATCATAGATTAAAGTCCCTGGTCACACGAGGAAAGTGTTCCTTTTTGGCTATGGATGCAGTTAATTGAAAGTGAAGTTGTGAAAACCAGTTATAGTAGAACGCCCCGCAGTCGACGCGCACCGACCGGTTGCACCCAGCCTGCAACTCCAGTCTGCTTGCTGTGCAAGGACCACGCCGAGCCAGCCACGCGCACTTCCCACCGTAGCGTGTCGCCACAGACAGCCAGCCGCAGCTACGGCGCCCACTTCCTGTCACTGACTCACCGACAACCTTGTGCCATTAATATACCGGTAGTAGATAATAGTACATTGCGGGAAAATGATTTCAGTGTGGTGCGGCAGTATTGTGCACAGTACGAAGTGCTGTTGCTGTTACTGTAGTTGTTTTGTTGAAGTCTTTGTGCTGTTTTTGTGCTAGTGGTCGTTGCAACCTCAATTGAGTTTATTTTCACTCAGTAACTGTGAACAGGCGATAATCTCTTAATCCTTTGAAAGGTTCAGATTTTTCCCTGTCACTGCTCAGTTTTACTCTGGGATATTTACAGTACATATTCGTCTCTGATATAGCTATATTTGTGCTGCAAAGCAATAGTTAAACTCCAACCAACCAACCTTTAGTACATTTTCTGTGCAGTAAACGAGTGGTATATCACAGAACAGTTGTGGAGAATTTGCCATGTTGGATTGTTGGCACGGAGCATTTTCTTGGCTATGTGTTACAAAACACAAACAGTTTATGACACACTTGTCATTCCTTTCTTATATTTCACTGACAGCAAGAATATGATATTGCAGTATCTAAACAGATTTTTCGCCGTAAGTCACCGAGGCCACAATGTAAAACACTGATGGCACATGTTGACACAGGCCTTCACCCTATACACTCTACAGTCACAATCAGTGCAAACATTACATGACATTAGTGTTTCCGCCGTTTTCCGGTGCCCCGTGCAGGCTCCGGGGCATAATTCGCTCGATTCATCTGTTGATTTCGGCACTATATACATTGCTTGTTAGCTTAGCTTCTTACTTACGTCCTGTTTTCTTTACTTATTTTTCCTTACCTCCTTCCTTACTTAACTTATCCTTTGAGAATAGGCCGTTTCCAGGCCAAAGGTCGTAAGAGGCGACCAAACGTGGGCTTTTGAGTTGTTTCACTTTATTTTGAGACTTTGAGTTACATTATTTTTGTGTTCCTGATGCATCGTTATTTTGTACTGTAGTAAATTTAGTTATTTGCATTAGAGATGTACGGTTGTTTCGCCTGGTTTTGATTTTGTTTTCTCAGTACTAGTGAAGAGATTGGCTGGGAATTGGGAAGAGCATCTCCGAAATGAGCTATTTTGTGTTGAGTGGGATGTAAAAGCTTAACTCAATCAATCGTGTTTCCAGTTAGTAAATGAAGAAACAAGTCAGACTGAGCTGATCAGACTTCTAGTTTCAGTCACTCTCAGTCATCCCACTGTATTACTTCTACTGAGTGCAGTGACTGACTGGTAGGAATTGCACTGCACTGTACTAGCACTGTGTCAATAGTTTTAAATGTAATCTTAAACGCAAACTCTTTTACACCGCGTATGCTGATCACTCCTAGTAAGGACTAATCGGCGCGTTACAAATTGGTTTTGTATTGTATTTGTATTATTTATGGTCGCCCTATGTAATAGGGCAGATTTTCATCCTGTCGTTTGTTCTTCTTCCCTTTTGCTGCCATTTCTGGTGCAATGTATGTATATATCAAGCCTATATTGGAATATAACAGCATTCTGTGGTCTTCTCATTACAAACAAGATATATATGCCATTGAATGTGTTTAACACAAACTTACTACTCATCTTCCTGACCTGGGCTGTCACTCTTATCCAGAGCATCTCAAAATAATTTTTATACCTTGTCTCAAACTAAGATGTTTACACATCAATTTACTTTGGTGTTATAGGATTGTTTTTGATGTTATGCCACTGAACTATCAAGAATTGTTTAAAATTAGTGATAATAGTATCCAGTATCTGCGTACAAAAATACAAAATCAGTAAATCATTTTGCTCAAAATGATTACTTACCGTATTTTGTATGCCTTCAGTTCTTTGACACTCTTACTTGGGTTAGTTGGAAGAGCATCCGGCCTGTAAAAAATTGAGTGATGAGGTGCTGGCATGGTTGCCTGTCTGGAGTGAGGTGCCAATGATATGCATATGGTCACAGCATAAATAACAATTTTTTTTCTTGTGCTGTGATATGGTCCAGCTGGTGCTAATCCCTTGCTTCATTAACCTTTCTGGCGCCGGCTTACCCAGGTCATCCTGGAAAAAGAGGCCATTAAACTGGTGTCTAAAATCATTTTGCTCTACTAATACTCACTTGTGGTTTTTTACTCAAGAGTCGTAAATGTCTATAGCCCGGTAACTCGGAATAGATCTCAGATTAGCTATGCGTAGTTTGGCGAGTTATTCCGAGAATAAACTGCGATTTGCAGTTGATAAAATGCGTCTTATGCCTAATCGTTGAATAACGATAATCGGACAATAAACCAAGTTGATCGCTTTGCCAACAGCATGTTTTTCGCATGATTGCACTGCATGTGTTGTGTTTATTATTCTATTAAGGGTAATTCAAGTGCTGATGATATTTTGGCCCTTCTGTCCTCTACAACATCTGTACTAACCACCTGTGTGTAATGTTTTACTGTTTTTATCCTGTATTTTGTAATGTTCTCAAAATAGATGATGATAATGATTCTAAAGGTTATTTTGGGAAGAGAACCAAGGATGGAAATGGCTAACGAAGGCTCACCTGAAAAAAATGGCTGTTATAAAGTACATGGTGCCAGTATTCTAGAATTATTAGGTCAGAACCAAGTCTTCAGCATGCCGTCATTTGGCAGATACACATACACGTTCCATGCTGCATTTGAATCTGTAGCTGTTTGTAATGAATGTACTTTTTCATTTCTGTAGCATAAGATTTTATTGTGTTGATGTGTATGATATAAGTGGGATCTGCAGTGACATAATGCACGATAAATTATATACACGTACTATGCTGCTTCTGAAGATATGACCATGTGGTGGAATGGAAATGCAATTATTATAGACTTATTACTGCTGATTGCAGGTGATTGTTCAGTTTTGAATTTGAATGCTGTTTGTCTAGTGTCTTTGCTGTGAATGTGAGCAAATACAAGGAAAAGTGACTTCTCATTTTACCATTATTGTTGAAGCAACATGTTTCTGAACTGAATTGCCACCGTCTAACACACAATTCTGGCTTGTTATCAGACATGTAAACGTTGATGTTGTTCCAGGCATGTTGCATCACCAAAGCTTTTTATTTATCATAAAGTGAAGGATATGGATAATCAGGATATAACAAATAACACTTCTAAAATAGGGCTCCAGTTTTTGGACGACCATTTGTTAAATGGTTCGTTCTATGCTATCAGACTGTTGTCTGTCCTGTCCTAGTCTGTAACGTTGGTGTATTGTGGCCAAACGGCTGGATAGATCAAGATACCATGTAGTACGGAGGTAGGCCTTGGCCCAGGCCACATTGTGCTGGGGACCCAGCTCCCCATGGAAAGGGGCACAGCAGCCCCCCACTTTCGCAGTTTACAGGCATCCGTATAAACTGCGGCCCATGTCTATTGTGGCCAAACGGCTGGATGGATCAGGATGCCACTTCTTACAGATGTAGGCCTTGGCCCAGGTGACATTGTGTTAGATGGGACCCACCTCCCCCCTCGGGAAGGGGCACAGCATCCCCTCCCCCACTTTTCAGCCCGTCTATTGTGGCCAAATGGTCGCCCATCTCAGCAACTGCTGAGCTCTTGTTAATGATTAATTGACTAATAGTTTAAAATCAACTAAAACTGTTATACATGCTGTTACTTGTTTATTTTTTTCTGATAAGTCACAAGTGGCTGCCTACAGTACTTTGACACTTCATGTTGGGCAAAAGGAACAGCATCTGACCCGTAAGAAATTGTTGGGGCGCTGGCATGGTTATCTATCTGAAACGAGGTGCAAGTGATTTGCATGTAGTCAGGTTGATGCCACTTCCACTCCATCATGTCTTGCTTCACTAAAATCCAGATTGCTTTTACCTTTCTGGTGCAGGCTTACCCAGGTTGTCCTGGAAAAAGAGGCCATTAAACGGGTGTCTGTCTAACTCATTAATAAGCGATGCACAAAATTTCACATTTTGTGAATTCAACAAGCTTTGGAGGAAAATTAACTGAACATTTTCACTATACATGAATGTAGACTGTACGAGTAGTCGATGAAGACAGTAACTGTGATTTGTCTGATGCCTATCTTTGTTTATGACATTATCAATGTAACACCTGAGGCATAAACATACGCCTCAGGAAGAGTCTGCACCTACCATTTTTTAATTACTACATTTAATCAGTTTTTAACTGATTACTTGGCAATTAGATGTTAAACTATCCAGTGCTGTGTTATATGCCAATACCTACTACACAGCAGATACTATACTCCAGAGAAAGTATACTGCAGCATTACTGCAACCAGTATTGTCTGTGATCAACAAATTTAAATTAGTTTAATATAACTGCAATGTAGTTTCCAGTGCAGAACCGCTGACACTGTCCAGCAGTCACTACAATGTCAACTAGTTGACCGCCGTCTGCTGTCATCTTCAGCACACAATGTTCTGCCTTTACTAAATGTTGCTAATCGGCTCCCCACTGCAATGTCTACAACACAAAATACACAACAGCATACACACAGTTGTGAGATAAGCAATTTCATATTGTGCAATGAACATGCAAACGAAATGCATTCAGATTCCAATAACAGCAACATATATAAAGGTCAACTTGTCCATCACTGATTGCAAAACAGCCCTGACCAATGACCCTCAAAGAGCACGTTTTGATTCTTTACCAGATTCACAACAAATGATCCGCAATACTTTCACTGCACTACTGATCAAGCCATTTTGTCATGCCCACATCTATGCAATGCTTCACAGAATCACGAACAGCAAGCAAGAAAACCAAAGTGCTCCACAGAACCACCGACCTCCTGGTCTTTTGTTGCCAGTTTCTTCTCGATGTTCATCACCAGCATCTGTGACCGGAACGCCAAGTTCTTCGTCTTCTCAATTACTTGCTGGTACGGAGATACAGCTTGCGTTCCCATAACAACGCGGCCCTGTGTGACACAAAACACTGTCATTAAGTACGAGAAAAGACGTAAATCATAGTTCACTAGAATGTGGGCCAATGCCCAACGTGATGGCCGCCTAGCCGAATATAGGTGGCGCCCTCTGTTCAACGCCGCAAAGTTTGGCTCACTCCCACTACTAGAATGCAGTGCAGTAACGCTGCCAAGCCGCAAAACCTATTGAAGTTAGCTGGGGTGCCCCAAAACTCGCCAACAGATCTCAGCCTCTAGCGGGCCACAGTTCACCATACTGTGAGGACCTGTAGAGGAGATATTGATGTTTAACAATTTTTTTCCGATTGTGGATACGTGCCTTAGTTGCGAAGACAGAGCCCAACAAAGTTGTGCGATGGTGCGAAGATGGCGAATTTTTGCGTCCAGTATTTTCAGCGAGCCGCATGCAGCACGTTTAAGACCTGCATCCTAAATTCGCACTAAGGCCACACCACTGTGGAAGTATGGTAGACATCCAATCTGCGACGGCTGAGAATAGGCGAGGAAAAAAAGATATAGGCGGCGCCGTCTGTTCAACGCCGCAAAGTTTGGCTGACGTCCACTACTACAGTACCGTGCAGTAATGCTGCCAAGACGCAAAACCCGTTGAAATTACCTGGGTGCCCCAGACTAACGAAACGATCTGAGCCGCTAGTAGGCCAAAGTTCACCATACTGTGAGGACATATGGCGGACACGGTTGGTACGTGGTCCAGCGGTAGAGCATCGGTCTTTGGCCGGTGTGCTTTCGCTGTCCTGCGTTCGACTTGTAGCTGATGGGTGACCACTTATGTGGGTAAGCTATCCGCTATAGGTCAACCAAC
>Ga0056133_10000083_pt1 | contig 18307 bp, 22 predicted proteins | sample WorMetGr2BELIZE1_FD_67351 | JGI IMG/M metagenome (GOLD analysis project Ga0056133, IMG submission 67351) | Marine gutless worms symbiont microbial communities from Max Planck institute for Marine Microbiology, Germany - Inanidrilus... ... | reverse complement strand
CAGAACAACCGCAAGGTCGGCCGCAACGACCCCTGTCCCTGCGGATCGGGCAAGAAGTTCAAGAAGTGCTGCCTCAATTGATCGCGACCCATCAAGGTGGGGAAGGCCGGACGCTTACGCTGGAGCAGTATCGCAGCGGCAAGCCGGTCTCCATGCGTTTTGCCGGCTACGGCGAGATGGAGTTGGGCGCCTGGATGCGCCGGCTCGACCGCGAAGAGCCGGACTACCGGCACTGACCGCGCGTAGCCGGGGGACGGGAGCATGAGCGAGGCGCGCGTCGATACCGTTCGTCTGCAGGGCGTCATGAAGGGGTTCTGGGAGTCGGCGGCGCTGATGAGCGCGGTCGAGCTCGGCCTGTTCACGGCCATCGACCGGGGACACGACACCGTCGAGGCGGCGGCCGATGCCATGGGCATCGAGCCGCTGAACGCCAAGCGGCTGATGACCGCACTGGTGGCGATGGACCTGCTGACGCGCGATGGTGAGCGTTTCCGCAACGCCGCCGACGTCGACCGTTTTCTGGTCGAGGGCAAGCCCAGCTATGCCGGGCCCTGGATGCTGTTCTCCAAGCCGCGCTGGGACGGCTGGGGCAAGTTGACCGAGAACCTCCGCCTGCCGCGCGACGAGTGGCGGGTGTTGGGCATGTATGACGCCGACTTCACAGTCGAGAGCGCCCGCCGTTACCACGAGGCAACCTATTCCATCGGCATGGGTGCGGCCCGGCGCTTCCACCGCCAGGTCGACCTGGCGGGACGCCGGCGGATCATGGACCTGGGCGGCGGTTCGGGCTGCTACTGCATCGTCGCGGCCAAGACCTATCCGGAGATCACCGCGGTGGTGCTCGACCTGCCGCCGGTGGTTGAGGTGACGCTGGACTTCATCGCCGACAACGGCGTCCAGGACCGGGTCGGCGCCGAGCCCTGCGACTTCACCCGCGACCCGCTGCCGACCGACGCCGATGTCGCCATCATGGCCTCGAACCTGCCGCAGTACAGCCGCGAGATCATCGCCGCGGTGGTGCAGCGGGTGCACGACGCCCTGCTTCCCGGCGGTGAATTCCACCTGATCGGCGAGATGCTGGACGACGACCGTCGCGGCCCGCGGGCGCCGGCGCTGTGGGGTTTGAGCGAAGCCGTCAGCCGTTCCACCGGCCTTGCCCACACCGAGGGCGAGTGCGTCGGCTATCTGCGCCAGGCCGGCTTTACCGACGTCGCCGCACACGCGTTCATTCCGCAAACGCTGACGCGGGTGACGGGGGTGAAGGCGCCGTAGGCTTTGCTCGCCTAGCCGCCCATGTCCACCGAAGCCGTATTGCCGTAGACGGCAATGCCGGGGGCGCCCATGGGGCCGTAGCCTTCGAACGGCGGCAGCTTGTACTTGCGCCAGGCTTCGTACCAGGCGATGTCCACCTGGATCAGGAAATCCAGCGACACCGGCGGGTTGCCGCTGAGGCGCGTGCCGGGCTCGATGCACCAGGTGTCGAGGTGGGGGATGACGCCGCGGGACATGAGGTTTTCGAAACCTTCGCGGGCTGAGGCAACCGCTTCCGGTACTGACTCGAAGCCGTACGGCTTGGCCATTTCGATCCCGGAAACCATGTTTGGGCTGACCCGGCCTTCACCCATCACCTCGACCGCATCATAGAGCCGCCGGACCCAGGTGTCGTAGCCGACATAGTGCTGCTTGCCGGGTGCGAGCCACTTGAACAGGCGCTCGTCCCAGACCTCCAGATTGGCGTTGTGACAGGTGATGCCTGCGTCCAGCAACACTTTCAATCGGTCCATCGGCTGGCTTTCGGTGATCATCACGATCGGCACCCGATGGCCGATACGCTCACGGATCGCTGCCACGTATGGCACGTTGAAATCGGCGGCGTTGTCTGGCCCGCCCTGCACGCTGCGCACGATCGAACCCCCGGTCATGATGATCGTGATCAGGCGGTTGGTCGGGTCGGGTTCCCGGCTCATGGCGTCGAGCACGTCGACCACTTTCCGCTTGTCCTTGATTGCATCGGCGGTGACATGATCGCCGGTCAGTCGGCGGATTTCGCGCAGGTTGTAGTTAATGTCGCAGAACCTGCACTCTTCCTTGTCGCCCCAGTAGTGGCAGGCGCGGAAAGTGGTGACGAAGGCGTAGGAGTTGTAGAGCAGCGGCACCACCTGCTCATACCGGAGGCCGTCGTCGCAAGGATCTGCCATAGTAGACGGGCTTGTCCGGATAGATGGCGTCGGCGACGACGACGCCGTTCTGGCTGATCACGGTTTCGCCGTCGACGACATCAAGCGCGTAGGGCGACGCTTCGTTCAGCACCACGCGAACCGAGGTGCGGCGCAGGCCATAGGGACCGCCGCGGAAGAGGATGTTTTCTGGTGCACCCGTCGACAGATCCTCGCCCATGTCCTTGTGGTCGCTGATGTTGTAGCTGAACAGGTAATAGGCCTGCTGGCGCTTGTCCCTGGCCGCTGCCAGGCCGGCCGGCGTGATCGTCAGGCCGAGGCGCAGCAGGTCCTCTTTCAGGATCACCTCCATCGGCACATCCGGATAGCGCCGGGCATACTGTTCCGCTGTTGGCGTGAACCCGCTTTGGTTGGCGGCGTTCGCGATCGTCGTCATCTGAGCCTCCAACGTGAAATCTGCTGGCATGATACGCCGCCGAGGCCGGTGGTTCTTGCCATAGCATCCGAAAGGAAGAAAATAATCGGGAGAAAATCCCAATTGGAAATGGAATTCCGGAGCATTAGTCCATGAACGAGAATGCAATAGATCCGGCAGACCTGCGTATCCTTCGGCAACTACAGCAGAATGCCCGCATCTCGAACGTCGACCTCGCCGAGGCCTGCGCGTTGTCTACATCGGCCTGTCACCGCCGCCTGCAAGCGATCGAGGTCAGTGGTCTGGTACGCAGCTACGGTGCCGTGCTGGACCGGGAGAAGATGGGATTCGGATTGGTGGTGTTCGTCGAGATTGCCCTGGCCAGCAAGGACCCGGACACCGCCCGTGCCTTTCAACAAGCTGTCCATGGCCCGCGCCGAAGTGCTGGAATGCCATATCATGACCGGCGAATACGACTACCTGTTGCGCATCGCCGTGCCCGACATCCCCACCTACCGGCGCCTGATCATGGAGGAACTGCTGAGCCTGCCGGGGGTCGACAAAAGCCGCTCGGCCATATCGCTTGGCGAGGTCAAATACTCCACCGCCTTGCCGATCTGAGCCGGCGCTGCCGCTGTTTGGGCCGTGAAGGCGGCGGCAATGGATGTCCTCTCACGCTATCGAGTTGCGTCTGCCATGAGGAAGACGATACGGGCCAGGTCCGACTGCAGGCGCTCTGTCGAGTACCACTTCCGCAGCACGTCCTTGGACGTCAGGTCCTGGTTCTGGGCGATGAAATCGTCATAGCCAGCATGCCGAGTGGTTTCCATGCGCTCGGCAATGAGGCTCATGAACACGAAGGTTATCGTCGCGTTGAACTTGTCTGCCGCGCCGGCCTTTGTGGCGATGATCTTGATGTTCTCCGCATATCGGACCATGGCGTCCATGAAGTCGTACTTGCGGAGCATTTCGTAGGCGACGCCAACGTGATCGAGGTGGTGGAAGGCACCCGCGTCGAGATCGTGCGCTTCGAACGACAGCGCGAACTCCGCGTAACGTGCGTTCATTGCTCGTGTTCCGTTTCCCGCAAGTTGTGGCTGTCCGAGGCGTCCAGGTCCAGGTCGTACACCGCCTTCAGCTGCTGGATTTTCGCCAGCGTCTCCTCGGAGAAGGGCGGCTTGTTCTCGAAGCAGTGCAATGACATGCCTTCAAGGAGCTCGGCGACGGATATGTCGAGGTGCTCCGCCAGGCCTTTGAGGACCTTCAGCAGGCGCTTTTCCAGCCGGACCCCGGTTTGGACACGCTCGATCGTTCTTGTCATGTTGGTACTATGCTATCAAGGTACCAACATGACAAGTGCCTGGAATCTGGAACCCCGGCGCCCAAGCCCGAGATCTCCCTGTCAGCGGCGGTGATGCCGCAAGACCCCCGGGAAGCCGACCTAATAGCTGATCCGGTGGGCGACGATCTGCACGCCCGAGACGTGCAAGGACAGGCGTTGGCTGTTGAACCCGGGATTGCGGGCCTGCGCAAAAGCACGGTCCGTGACCAGGATCTCGCCGGCCTTGGCAATGTCTTCGCCCAGCTTGCAGGCCAGGTTGACCGGATCGCCGAACAGGTTGTCGTCCTCGATCAGCAGGAACTTGCCCGCGTCGATGCCGATGGCGACGTGGATCTGGCTGTTGGCGGGCATGTCCGCGTTGATCCCGGCTGCGGTCCGGTTGACGGCGATCGCCGCCTCGATGGCTTTCGTCGGCGATGGAAAACGGGCGAAGCAGTTGTCGGCTTCGAACTTGACGACGTGACCCTCGTGTTCCCGGACGACTGGCTCCACGGCGAGGTGCATGCGATGCACCATGGACAGGTAGTGCACCAGGCCATGGCGCTGCACGAGGCGCGAGAAGCCGGTCATGTCCAGGACGAAGACGGTCTGCTCGACACCGAAGTCAGCCCAGATCCGCGCCTCCGTGCGTTTGCGCTCCGCATCGGCGTCAGCGCCCTCGCCGGGCCGGGCGTATTGCTCGAGGAATGCATAGAGCCTGTTCATCTGCGGGCTCCGGGTTCGTGCGCTATGCCGGCTGCCCGATCAGGCGCTGGAACGCCGGCACCAGCAGCTGCACGAACGGCAGGCAGTCGGCGATGTCGTTGGCGGCGTAGTGGTTTTCCTCGTGCAGCAGGTTGGCCGAGCCCAGCACGGCGTCGTCATGGATCGCCAGCACGTTGATCACCGAACCGCAGCCGAGCTGTTCGATCAGCTCATGGTCGAAGAAGGCCCAGCGGATGTCGGCGACGGTGCGGCCGAGATAGTGCTGCTTGCCGGCGATGACCTGGCGGAACCACGGGGTGTCGATCATCTGCTTGCGCCCGGAGACCGGGTAGGCGTCCGGCTGGTTGCTGTAGAAACGCTCTGCCTCGCCGCTCTGCTGATCCAGCACCGTCAGGGAGAACAGCTTGTGTCTGACCAGCCCGCCGAGGGCGTTGTCGACCGCGGTGAACAGCGGGCCCGGCTGGCCGGGCTGGGTCGAGGCCTGCACCACGTCTTGCAGCAGGCTTCAGCGGGCATCGGACGACAGTCGGCTCATGGCGTTGCCTTCTCTCCGGTTGAGCTGGGCAGCGGTGCCCCGCCGTGGCGCGGCAGCCGCTCGGGCAGCAGGCCGGATGGCTTGAAGCGCAGCACCAGGATCAGCACCAGGGCAATGGCGATCTCCCGCACGGCCGCGACCTGGGCACCACCCAGCCACGGTGCCAGGTCGGCGACGAAGCGGGTCGATTCCAGGATTGCCAGGACGACGAAGGCGCCGACCACGGCGCCCAGGTTGTTGCCGGTGCCGCCGGCGGTCAGGGCCAGGAAGATGTAGATGGTGATCAGCGGGCGGAAGATGTCGGGTGCGACGAACGAGGTGTAGTGGCCGTAGAGCGCCCCGGCCACGCCCATCAGGCCACCGCCGATGGCGAAAGCCTGGACCTTGAAGTGGTTGACCGACTTGCCGGCCACGCGCACCACTACGTCATCGTCGCGAATTCCGCGCAGCACCCGGCCGAACGGCGAGTTGCGTAGACGATGGGTCAGCAGCAATGCCACGCCGCCGCCGCCGAGGGCGATGATGCAGAACAGCAGGTTGAACTGTAGCGGCGTCAGCTCGCCACGCCAGGGGCCGGGTATGCCGGAGATGCCATCGGTGCCGTTGGTCAGCCAGATCTCGTTGCTGGCGATCAGCCGCACCACCTCGGCGAAGCCCAGGCTGACGATGGCCAGGTAGTCGCCGCGCAGGCGCAGCGTGGTCAGGGTCAACAGCGCGCCTGCGGCGGCGGCGACGACAAAGCCGACCAGCACCCCGACGGCGAGCGGCGCTCCCAGCGCTGTGGTGATCAGGGCCGAGCCGTAGGCACCGAGGGCGAAGAAACCGGCCAAGCCGAGGTTGATCATCCCGGCCATGCCCCAGATCACGTTGAGCCCAAGGGCGAGCAGGGCATAGATGCCGGCGGTGGCGACGATGGAGAGCAGGTAGCTGGTCATCCGCCGTCAATCCGTCCGTTGGCCCAGGATGCCCTGCGGCCGGAAGCTCAGCACCAGCAGGATGGCGACGAAGCCGACGGCGCTGCGGTAGGTCGGCTCCAGCACCAGCAGCGACAGCTCCTCGGCGACGCCGATGGCCAGGGCGCCGACCACGGCGCCCGGGATGCTGCCCAGGCCACCCAGCACCGCGGCGGCGAAGATCGGCAGGATTGCCCGGAAGCCCGTCAGCGGGTCGATCGAGGTGTCGAGGCCGATCAGCATGCCGCCGACCCCGACCAGGCCCATGCCGATCAGGCTGACCAGCCGCCCGATCAGCACCGCGTCGATCCCCTTCAGACCGGCCAGCGTCGGGTTGTCGGCGACGGCGCGCATCGCCTTGCCGATCCGGGTGAAGGCGAGAAAGCCGAACACCAGGGCCATGCAGCCGACGGACACCGCCATGTTGGTCAGTTGCTGCGGGCCAACCCGGATGTCCAGTATCCGCCAGTCGCGATAGATCGGCAGGTCGTAGCCGCGCAGGTCGTTGCCGAAGCCGAAGCGGACCAGGTTCTCTAATAGCAGGGTCAGGGCAATCGAGGCGATCGCCGTGGTCAGCGCGCCGTGCGGGCGCAACGGCCGCAGCACCAGTTCATCGCTGAGCACGCCGACCACGCCGGCGACGATGAACGCCGCGGCGACCGCGGCGATCGCCGGCACGCCCAGATGAACGTTGGCGATGTAGCCGGCAAAGGCGCCGATCGTAGCGTGCGAAGCGACGGCGAAGTTGGGAAAGCGCAGAACGGCAAAGATCGCCGTAAAGCCGATCGCAGGCACCGCGAGAAGGGTGCCGGCGACCAGTCCATTGACGATCAGTTGCGGGACTTCCTCGAACAACGGCGCGGTTCTCACCTAGACGATCTTCAGCAGCTCGAACTGTCCCTTGTTGACCTGCTCGAAGCGGAAGGTGGCGGAAGAGATGTCGCCGATCTTGTCGAAGTCGCACGGCCCGCTCGCGCCGGCGTAGTTCACCTGCTTGCCCTGGGCCAGCAGCTTGATGCCGTCGACCGCGTTGTCAACGGCCTCGCCATCGCCTTGGCTGACGCTGCGCATGGCATCGCGCATGGCAGCACCCTCCGCCTTGCCGGCGGCCGCCGCCGCCAGCAGCAGCAGGTTGGCGTGGTCGTACACCTGCGTGGTGTAGGGGTCGACGTCATCGGTACCGTGGATCGCCTGCACCTGCTTGTAGGCCGACGACTTGATGTCGGGCGAGGGGGCATAGGTGCGCACCCCTTGCGTGACCTCGTGCGGCAACGCATTCAGCAGCTTGCGATTCACGGCGTAGGCCGGGCCCAGGATCACACCCTCGTAGCCGGCGCGGTAGAGATCGCGCAGCACGATGATCGAATCCGGCGTATAGCCGCCCAGCATCAGGTAGTCGGGCTTCTGCCGCAGGATCTTGTCCACTTCCGAGCGGTAGGTGGTCTTGTCGGCCTCGTAGATCAGCCCGGCAACGTCCTTGCCGGCGGCGCCGGCGACTTGGGTCATGATGTCGATCGACGGCTGCGCGAACGGCGTCTGCGGGCCGATCCAGGCCAGCTTCTGCGCCCCGTCGGCGAGGATGAACTTGGTCACCTCGGTGATCTGCAGCTTGACCACCGGCTGGGTGCGGATGATGAAACCCTGGTGAGGCAGCTTGGTGATGCTGTCGGCGCCGGAGACGCAGACCAGCATGGTCTTGCTCTCCCAGCAAAGTGGCGCCACCGCCGTGGTGCAGGCCGACGCCCAGGTGCCGCAGATCGCCATTGCCTGATCGACGTCGATCAGTTTGCGGGCGGCGCGGACCGCAGCTTCCGGGTTGGTCTGGGTGTCGCCGCTGACCAGCTCGACCTTCTGGCCGAGCAGGCCGCCGGCGGCGTTGACCGCCTCGACCACAGCGACGGCGCTCTTGCGCATCGACGGACCATAGGAGCCGCCGGCCCCGGTGAGCGGCGTCAGGGTCGCCAGCTTTGGCGCCCGGCCCTGGGCCCGGACGATGGCCGCCGCCGCCAGCAGGGTGCCGGCGGCGGCGGCACCCTTCAGCGCCGTGCGTCTGGTGATATGACCGGTCGGTTTCGTCATCGTCGTTCTCCCCGTTGTGGCGCCGGTCCCGACGCGCTATGCGCGCGTGGCCGGCGCCGGTTCAGCCACCCAGAAAGATCCGCCGCACCTCAAGGTCGGCGGCGAGCTCGGCAGCCTGCCCGTCGCGCATGTTGCGGCCGTCCACCAGGATGTAGGCCCGGTTGGAAATGCTCAGCGCTTCCAGGGCGTTCTGTTCCACCATGGCAATCGAAACATGATCGCCATTGATCGCCAAGATGGTTTCAAACAACCGTTCCGCCGCCGCCGGCGACAGGCCGGCCGAGGGCTCGTCCAGCAGCAGCAGTTTCGGCTCGACCATCAACGCCGTCGCCATGGCCAGGATCTGCCGCTGACCACCCGACAGCGTGCGCGCCAGTCTGCGCCGCTTTTCTGCCAGTTCCGGAAAGCGGGCAAAGATGGCATCGATCCGCTCTCGGCTCCGGGCCGGCGCCATGAAGCCGCCCATCTCCAGGTTCTCTTGCACACTGAGCGAAGGAAACACGTTCTGTTCCTGCGGCACGAAGGCGACGCCCAGCATGGCCACCGCCCGGGCGTCGAGCGGCTGGATTTCGGCGCCATCCAGCAGAATCCGGCCTTCGCGCGCCGGCAGCAGCCCGGCGACGACCTTGAAGAAGGTCGACTTGCCGGCACCGTTGGGGCCGATGATGCTGACGATCTCGCCGGCATCGACGCGCAGCGAGACACCTTTGAGGATGGTGTCGGCGGCGGCGTAGCCGGCGACGACGTTTTCGGCCAGAAGCTGTCCGGACACGCTGCCGCCCTCGTGCCTCAGGCCCGCCGCGCCCGGCGGCCCATGTAGGCCTCTTGCACCCGGCCGTCCGCGGCGATTTCAGCGAAGCTGCCCTCGGTCAGCTTGCTGCCTTCGGCCAGGACGATGACCGGATCACACAGCTTGGCGATCATGTTCATGTCGTGCTCGATCACGAACAGGGTATGGCCGTCGTCGCGCAGGTCACGCAGGTGCGCCGCCAGTTCCTCGGCCAAGGTCGGGTTGACCCCGGCGACCGGTTCGTCGAGCAGGATCATCCGCGGTTCGGCCATCAGGGCGCGGCCCAGTTCGAGCAGCTTCTTCTGTCCGCCGGAGATCTCGTCGGCGCGGTTGTCCAGAACGGGTTCCAGCGTCAGGCGTTCGGCGATGGCCCGGGCGCGGGCGATCAACTCGGCCTCGCGCTGGCGGGCGCGGGCGCCGACGAGCAGGGCCTGCGGCAGCCGTTCGCCCGGTTGCGCCGGACCGTACAACAGCAGGTTCTCCATCACCGTCAGCCGTGGGAAGCCGCGGGCGATCTGGAACGTCCGGACCAGGCCGCGGCGGGTGATGTCCTCGGGCCGCCGGCCGGTGATGTCGTCGCCGGCAAAGCGAACCCGTCCGCCATGCGGCCGGATCAGGCCTGAGACAATGTTGAAGAGCGTCGTCTTGCCAGCGCCGTTGGGACCGATCAGCCCGGTGATCGTGCCTGGTTCGACTGCCAGCGTCGCCCCGGCCAGGGCGGCGACGCCGTAGAAGCTCCTTTGCAGGTCGTCGATCTCGAGCAGGGCCATGATTGTGTTGCCTTTGGCCGCGGTCTCCGGCCGTCCCGCCAGCAGCTTCCCGTCCGGCCGCCGCCTGTGTCAACGACGCCATCGCCGACACAAGCCCAGTTGCATGTTTGCCGTCGACGGCGTCAGATTGCAGAACGGTTGTAAGGCGGCGACAGACCGTCCTCCGGGTGAGGATCGCCGCCGCCGGGTCGGGTATAGACCGGCGCCGCCGGCGTAACAATCTATACGGGCCGCGACATCCTCGGGTTCCTGCCGGGAAGGAAGGCGCTGAACGACTACGGGCGCCTCGCCGACGCCTTCGAGGACCTGGATGCCGGGGCGATCGAGGAAGCGTTGTTCGAGGGGCCGGCGGCGTTCGGGAAGTTCGCCGCCCTGGATCGCCTGAGCGTTGCGGATTGGCTGGCCGATGAGGGTTTCGATCCGGTGGTCCGCAAGCTTATCGATGTCGAGAACCGAGGCCTGTTCGGCGCCGCCAACGCCGACCTCTCCTTGCTGTTCGACGTGCCGGAAATGGCCTGGAACCTGCACGATCCCGACGAGGCCGACGAGAGCGGGGTCTACACCTTCCGCGGCGGCATGATCGAGGTGCCCGAGGCGGCGGCCCGCGCCGTCGGCCGACGCGTGGTCACTGGCGTTGAGGCGACCGCAGTCGAGGTTGGTTCCGACGGGATCGTGTGGGTGCGTTACCGGACCGGCGGCCGGTCGCGCGTGGCGACGGCGCGATCGGTGATCCTGGCGACGCCGGCCCCGGTCACCGCGGTGCTGGTGAAGACCGGGTTGTCGCCGGCGGTCAAGCGAACGCTCGCTTCCATCGACTACGCGGCATACGTCACCGTCAACCTGTTCCTTACCGAGCGGGTGTGGTCGGAGGCGTGGAGCCTGGCGAGCCTCGACGATCCGTTCGTCACCCTTTACGACGTCATCCGCACCCAGGTGCGGCCTGGCTACACCGAACGGGGAATCCTCGGCGTCTACATCGCCCCAGAGCGGGCCGCCGACCGATCGTTGCTGCGGCTCTCGGACCGAAGCATGGTCGACACCACCGTCAAGGCGCTGTCCCGCTACGACCCCGGCATCGGCGCCAAGGTCGTCGGCTCCGACGTCCACCGGTTCGAACATGCGTTCCCGGTGTTCCGGCCCGGATATCTCTCGGTTCTGGAGTCCCTGTACCGAGACCGGTCGGCGCGGGGACCGCTGGTGCTGTCCGGCGACTACCTGGTCTACCCGACCTTCGACGGCGCCGTGGCCAGCGGCGGCCGTGCCGCCGAAGCGGTGGACGCGTACCTGTAGGGCCGTGATCCCCAATCCTTCCCGGTGCGGTCCGAACGGCCGGACACGGAAGATCGACGCCCTTGCGAATCTCCGTCAGACGCCTTTCGTCCCACCGCGGGCGCGCCGTTAGCCAAAGCTTAAGCTCGCGCCGGTTAGCGAACCGTCCTCTTCATCAGCGGAGGACGGAGGCAACACGTGGAAGACGCGGGTATCGCCATCAGAACAAGCCGGTTTTTGGAGTACTGCCGGGTTTCGAAATCCCTGTCCAAACAGACGGTACTGGCCTACCGCCAGGACCTGAACGAGTTCGCCGGCTTCTGTGCAAGAAATATTACGTCACCGCCGAGCGCGGCACTCGTGCTCGGCTATGTTGCCTTCCTGCAAGACCACCGTGGCCTGAAGCCAGCCACCGTCCGCCGCCGGGTCGCCTTCCTGCAAAGTTTCTTTAGGTGGCAGGAACGCCAGAACCTGATCGCCGTATCACCCTTCCGTCAACTGGACCTCAGCCTCAAGCGGCCGATCCGATTGCCCCGCGCGCTCAGCCGGCAGCAACTCGCCGTGGTGACGCGGGCCGCATCAAAAGGCATGGTCTCTGCGTTCGCAAACGCGGCTCACATCCACAGCGGCCAAAGCGTACAGGACGTCTACCGCACACGCACCTTGCCATACGCCTGATGGCAGCGACCGGCGTTCGCGTTGGCGAACTCACGTCCATTACCCTTGCCGACATCGCCGCCGACGGAGGCGCCGTCCGCGTGTCAGGCAAGGGCAGCCGCGAACGCACGGTCTTCGTCGGCAACCGGCAACTGCGCGAAAACCTTCGGGACTACGTCTTCGATCGCAGGCTCGTCGCGCGGGCGACGGACCGGCTGTTCGTCAACAGGAGAGGGAACCCGCTCACCGCGCAATGCCTGCGGCTGCGCCTGAGGAAGATCTCCGATGAACTCGATCTGTCACCCCGCCTCACGCCACATCGGCTGAGGCACACGGCCGCGACGCTGCTTCTCGAAGAAGGCGTCGATATCCGATTCGTCCAACGCCTGCTCGGCCACAGTAGCATCTCGACGACGAAAATCTACACCCACGTCACCGACGCCAGCCTCAAAGCCGTCGTCGAACGCGCCGACCACATGGGGAAGCTGGGAATCTCAGAGTCCGTCTCGAAAAGGGTTGAATGGTCGGAGGTATGGTGATTCCAAGCGGTTGTTGAAGCCGAACTTGGAGTTGCGATGTGGACCCCGACGACCCGGCGGCGGCATAGCCGCGGCGAGCTACGCTATGGAACAGATTTGACAGATGGAGAGTGGTTGGGTGATCGAACCGTATCTTCCGCCGCCGTGCCGATACGCCCGCCCGCGGGCGTGGCCGCTGCGAGGGATCGTCAATGGGATCTTTTTACGTGTTGCGCGGCGGGATTGCCTGGCGGCTGCTGCCGAGCGATTTCCCGCCATGGCGGACAGTCTATCGTTGGTTTGCGGCGTGGCGGGACAAAGGTGTGTTCGAGAAGATCAACCATGCGCTGATCATGGCCGACCGCGAGCGTGTCGGCCGCGAAGCCAGTCCTTCCGCCGCGATCATCGACAGCCAGAGCGTGAAGACGAGCGAGGCTGGTGGGCCGCGCGGCTATGACGCCGGTAAGAAGATCCAGGGGCGCAAGCGTCACGCACTGGTCGATACGGCCGCCCGCGGCCTCCTCCTCGAGCCGCATCCGGCGAGCCTCCAGGACCGCGACGGCGCCGGGCCGCTGCTCGGCGTGTCGCGACGGGCGTTCCCGTTCATCGAGAAGGTCTTCGCCGGCAGCGGCTATGCCGGCGAGCGCGTGGCCCGCGCCACCGTCATCGCCGTCGAGATCGTACGCAAGAACCCCGATCAAGTCGGCTTCGCCGTCAATCCGCGGCGCTGGACCGTCGAGCGCTTCTTCGCCTGGATCGGCCGCAACCGCAGATTGGCAAGGGACTTCGAGGCGACCATCGACTCCGCACGCGCTTTCCTCTATGCCGCCTCCGTCATGCTCCCCGTCCGGCAACTCGGTCGAACCTCATGACTCTCGAGACGGACTCTAAGATAGTCTAGAAGTATTGAGGTTTCTTGTTCCCGATCGAGGAATTTGACGTTCGTTCGCATAATTCCGAGTTATCCGAATTTCGAATGACTGACTGCACGCTTTCGAGACCTGTGCGCGGATAGCGGTTTACACGGGTCACGGAGTTTGATTCTCTCGTTTCTGGGATTTGAACGGGAGGTTCGAAGGTGGCACGGCGGACGATTGGGCAGGAAGGTTTTTCCTTTGCAGCTTCCGGCAAGGGATCCGATATTGACGAATTGGTGGAGTTGCTCGATTGGTCTGAGGCTGACACGCTGATGGCGCTGATCTCGGCTGCTGCCAAGGGAGAGCAAGGCTGGCCGCCGCTTTGTCTGTTCAAGGCTTTGGTGCCGGGGCGCTGGTACGACCTAAGTGATGTGAAGTTGGCCGAGGCCCTGGATGATCGGGCTTTCTTCCGCCGTTTCTGTGGTTTCTCGCGCACGGAGGCAACACCGGAGCGAACGGCCTTCGTACGGTTCCGCCGTGCGCTCGTTGAACTCGACCTTGGCGACCGGTTGTTCGAGGCTATCACCGAACAACTTTGCGCGCGCCACGTTTCGGTGAAGCGCGGCGCCCTGGTCGACGCGACGATCATCGCCTCGGCCAGCAAGAGTGACGATGAGGCCCGTTGGGTCAAGCGCAGGAACCGACGGGCGGTGCATGGCTACAAAGCGCATGTTGCCTGCGATGAGGACACGGCGCTGATCGAGAAGGTTGCGGTGACACCGGCCAACGTCAACGATGGCAAGGCCGGCCGCGACATCATCCCGGAGGATCCGGGCGAGGTTTATGCCGACAGTGCCTATCGGGGCGAGCGCTTTCGGGGCGCGGTCGAGGCACGAGGGGGGCGGGCCCGTGTCGTGACACAGGCCGTTTGGGCACGCGATGAAGCCACTGCGCAAGCAAAGCTGGCGGAGATCAACGGGCCGATCCATCGGGTGCGGGGGCGTATCGAAAAGATCTTCGGCACTTGCAGGCGCCACTACGGCCTGCGACGGCTGACCTGCGTCGGCCTCGCCAGGGCGACACTGCAAGTCCTCCTCACCGCCCTCGCCTGCAATCTGAAACGTGGCCTCAATCTGCAACGCATCTGAGCGAAGAAGGGACCGCGATCCCAAAATCCGCTATCGCAACCAACCCGCCGCGATCATAGCGGGCTACAGCAGGCTGAAAATCTCTCTCGAGCTCGAGAAAGCCAATAAAGACAATCCGATGCCAAACCCGCGCACAGGTCTCCCTCCCGCCGGACAGTGTAGCGCAAATCGCTCCGGCCGCCGCCGCCAATGGTATCGGCGACCATCGGACGGGTAGGGGCTTGAAATCGGCGAGGCGAGTCGGCCAAGTTAGGGGTGCCGGATCACCCCACGGTTGCCGCCATGGAAACGCGCCACGCCAAGTTCGAGATCGGCCAGATCGTGCGCCACCGGTTCTATCCGTTCCGCGGCGTGATCTACGATGTCGACCCGGTGTTCGCCAACACCGAGGAATGGTGGCTGTCGATCCCCGAAGACGTGCGTCCGCACAAGGACCAGCCGTTCTACCATCTGCTCGCCGAGAACGCCGAGACGACCTACATCGCCTACGTGTCGGAACAGAACCTGCTCGCCGACGAAACCGGCGAACCGGTGTCGCATCCCAAGGTGGGTGAACTGTTCAGCGGGCTCGAAAACGGCCGCTACATCGTCCGGCACTCCCCGGCCAACTGACCGGCCGGCCGTGACCCCGCGCGGCGCCGCTGATGCGCCACGCGGGGAGAGCACGGCCTACGCGGTGCCTTCGTAGCGGAACGACACGTGGATCCGGGTACGATATTCGACGACCTTGCCGTCCTCGACCCGCAGGTCGAGCTGCTCGACCTCGCCGATGCGCAGGTCGCGCAGGTGCTTGCAGGCCTCGGCGACGGCGTTCTGCGCCGCTTCCTCCCATGATGTCGGACTGCTCCCGATGATGCGGATGACCTTGTAAACGGACATGGTTCCCCTCCCTCGACGGTCACGATGTCATCGCGAAGGGCGGTCTGACGGGCGCACGGTCATTGACCGAAGGCCGTAATGACGCGCAACAAAACCCGCCGCCCGAGCGCGACCGCCCAGGCGAGACTCGCATGTATAACATATTATTAGATTTTTTTCTATCTGGAGTTTCGTTTGGCACCGTATCCGGACGCTGACGACACGGATCATCCCGAGTTCGAGTTCCTGGCGGCTGTCTAGCCCTGAGCACCTGTCGGCTCAGCTTACATCGCGCGACGACTCTGAAGCCGCAGGATTCGCATTGAAAAGCAAGACGCTGTCCACAACCGGATCAAGTTCTTGGGGTAAGCTTGACGGAGCGTGTCGGTAGAATTTTCACAAACTCGTAGCATTCCAGGTTGATAGATGCGCGAACCCTTTGTAACGCATCACGTTCTTTATTTCGGCACAAATATTGCGTTTTAGGGTAAATCCACGATGGCCCCGGCGTGCCGCCCCGACGGCACGGTCGTTCGCCGCGCCAACCAAGAAACGCAACTGGAGGGAACCATGCGTCCGATCTACGGTCTTTTCGTTGTCGCCGTGGCGTCGATGGTGCCGGTCACATCGGTCTACGCCATCGATAAGAACGGCGGCGGCCGCCAAGGCATCAACAATCCCGGCACCGCAACCGATCCCTACCCGTTCGTTCCAGTGATCCGCGTCGACAACGACGGCGACGGTGATTTCACCGATGCCGGAACCGGGACGTGCACCGGCACGCTGGTGGCGCCGAAGGTGATCGTTACCGCCGGCCATTGCTTCGACGGCATCGTTGGCGCCGACAAGTCCATTCCGGCAGGCCGGGTACGGGTCGATTTCGGCAACCTGCCGGGCCCGAATGACGCAATCAACAACACCGGCGGGGCCCAACATCCAAACTACCCACCCGCGCCCACACCTGACACCCGCGCGCTTCCGTTCGGGAACGATGTCGCCTATCTCGAACTGGCAACTGCGCCGGAAACGACTCCGATTCCGCTCTACCGTCCGCAGGCCCAGGTCGACGACACCGACGTCCAGGTCGGCTACGGCGGTGTCCACGCGGTCGAGAAGGCGCACGGCGCGACCACCATCGACTCCATTCATTCGGGAGGCGGCCACATCGTCGAAACCATTGCTGCGGGAGAGACATATTACGAGCGCGGTGACTCGGGCGGTCCAGGGTTCATCGACAATTCCAAGGGGGCGTTGCGTCAGAAAACGCTACCCGAGGACGCCTACCTTCCCGGCTGGGACAAGCGCGGAAGGGACCTGTTCGTTACTTCGGCGGTCCACTCGGTTTCGGTTCCCAAGGGCCAGATTGGCGGCACGTCCGACGCCAGCATTCTCGACCAGCGCGGTGCCGCCCAGGACAACCTCCGGTTCCTCAAGTCGGCGCTGCCGCTGCCGAACCAACTGAAGGTGCGCCACAACTTCACCGCCGACCCCTTTGCCCTACCGGACGACGCGGTCGTCGGCATGCTGATCACCGCCGGCTATGAGGACGGCGGCGATTACCTGTTCAACCCGGTGCTGTGGGATGAGGACACCGGCAACGCCTTTTTTGACGCCCGGGATATGGCGTTTGGGCCGCTCCCCAACTTCGACGACCTGTTCGGCTACGAGTTCGCCGCTGGCACTTTGCCGACCGGGGCATCGCTGGTCCACGCGTGGGACTTCACCACCGCCCACGCGCTGAAGAAGATGTTGGACCCGACGATCATGACGGATGCCGACACGCCGTTGGACTGAGTTTTCGAAATGCCCCTCGACCTTGGGCTCGAGGATGCGGGGTTCGGGCCGATTTTCGACGACCTTCTTTTCGACATCGACGATCTGCTCGTCGACATCATGTCGGTATCGCTGACGGACTTCCTCGACGACATCCAGAACGCCGAGAATCACATTTTCGCCGGCGACGCGATCCGCGGCGCCTTCGCGCTCGCCGATATCCCCGAACCGCCGGTGGTGGTGATTCTGCTTGTCGGTGTGCTCTCGGTGCTCGCGTTCCGGCGGCAGCAGTCGCCGCGAACTATCCGACGTCCGGGTTGAGCGTGTAGGTGCCCACGTAGCTGCCCTTGGCGAGCACGTGGCCTTCCAGCGCCGCCAACGCTTCGGGGCCGCCGAACCGTCCCGACAGCCTGAGGCTCTCCACATCGAGCGCGTAGACGGTGAAGTGGTAGTGGTGGACGATCTCGTCATTCCACGGCGGGCACGGGCCGTCGTAGCCGCCGTAGTTGCCGCCCATGTCGGCATCCCCGGCGAACCAGTCCGTATAGTTGTTGATGCCCCGCACGCCATTGGCAGTCGGACCCGGCTCCTTGCCGCCGGCGGTGACGCCGTCCGAGTCGGCGCCGGCATCGAGGCCGCTCGTGCCGGCGGGGATGTCGACCAGCACCCAATGGAAAAAGTCGACCCGAGGCAGGCTCGCCGGAACCGTACGGCCTTCTTGGTTCACGTCGTCGGGCTTCGACGGCACGTCGGGGTCGTGGCAGATGATCGCGAAACTCCTGGTGCCCTCGGGCGCGCCCGACCACCGGATCGCCGGACTGCGGTTGCCGCTCAGCGCCACATGGTCCTCGGACGCCGGTGCCTGCACGGCGAACGCGTAGTCTCCCGGAATCGGGGCACCGTCCGCCCAGGCGTCGATGGTGACCGTCAGGTTGTTCGTCATGTCCTTCTCCTATGATGCTTGTCCAGCGGAAAGAGGTTTTTGCGCGCGTGTGTATCGCGTGTATGTGGTCGTGTATCGCGTGTATGTGGTGAAGTCCTCGAAGACCCACTTGTTTTTCAAGGTGTTGAAGATGATGCCGAGGAACTTCCGGGCGGTGGCGATGATCGTCTTGCCGCTGCCGCGCCGTTCCTTGACGCGCCGGTAGAAGGCGTTGAGGTATCCGGAATAGCGGATCGCGATGAGCGTGCATTGGACCAGGGTCGTGCGGATCAACTTGTTGCCGCGCTTGGTGATCCGGCCCCGGTTGTCGGTCTCGTTCGATTGGCTGACCCGGGGCACGATGCCGCAATAGGCGGCCAGTTTGTCGGCCGTCTCGAAGTCGTCCACGTCGCCGATGCCCGAGAGGAACACGGCCGCTGCACGTGGGCCGATGCCTTTGATGCTGACCAGGCTCTCGTAGCCTGCCAAGCCCTGGGCGGCGTGTTCGATCTCGCCGTCCAGTTCGGCGATCGTCGCGG
>Ga0056133_10000080_pt1 | contig 18472 bp, 9 predicted proteins | sample WorMetGr2BELIZE1_FD_67351 | JGI IMG/M metagenome (GOLD analysis project Ga0056133, IMG submission 67351) | Marine gutless worms symbiont microbial communities from Max Planck institute for Marine Microbiology, Germany - Inanidrilus... ... | reverse complement strand
ATAAGGCATATACACGCTGCCAATAATTATATCACAGTTATTTTTAATACAACATTTAACAACTGTTATACGAGGATTATCAGTAACTATACGGTGAGTAAAGCTACCGAGTCTTTTATGGCTTTGGAAGAGATATATTTACTTATTTAATGTTCGCATATCGGTGTCGGCCGTCAGAGCTCGGAACAAGATGGCGTGTTGTCTGAGCGATGAGGCGAAGGAACAAAAGCGGATAAATCAAGAAATAGAGAAACAATTACGGAAAGACAGAAGAGATGCGCGGCGAGAATTGAAACTATTACTGCTGGGTATGCTTGTTGTCGAATATCATTGATGAAATGTCGGTTTTAACGTCGTGTTTATGAAGAGCCATTTTAAATGCAGCGAACGTAGCCGATAATAATTTTACTCTGCATCAGTTTTATAACGACAGACTTGTTTACTCGGAATTAGGCTTTATGCAGTAGTTTGCCTGATGGCGTATATTTGACATAGGACTTAGAGCTTACAACTGACGATGCGCAGGAAATGGGATTAGTGTTGTTCATTATAATTAGGATTGTCAGGTAAGCAAGAAGAAAAAACCCGGACCTTTGGTGGTTGGCGGGTGGCGATGGCAAAGCGGAAGCAGTGTGGATACCGCGTGTTGTGTGCAGCTCGCTAGAGGGCTGAGAAAAGTTTAGCTTCTGGCATCTTTCAGCACAGATCTTGATAACCAGATATTTTGATCGATAATTATAGCGTCAGATCGGCGATCTGAAGTTACGATAGGCCTATGTGAAATTGATAGCGTCAGATCCTGAGGCCCGTGTTTTTAAGGAATTTAACTGTCAGCGGCTGATATAGGCTGACGGCAGCGGAACTGGCGTTAAATACACAGTAGGCTAACATATAGCCGCTACGCTGCAGTTGCCATTGTGTTCGTAAACTCCCGCCTCGGGCTGCCTGTACGTTTGATCTGATACAATACGCGTATATTACGGTTATTGCGTTAGGTTTAATGTTAATCATTCATATCCTTCAACAGTGAACGAAATTAATCTGCAACTTTCTGCAGTTGTGAAGTATTATGATGAGTACGTCTGTCTGTGGGTCTGTCTGTCTGTCCCTGAGGATATCTCCGGAACCACATGAACGATCTTTACCAATTTTTTTTGTGCATGTTGCCTGTGTCCGTGGCTTGGTCCTTCGGCATGTTGACGATAGGCCACATCGCCTATCGCCAGGAAGGGATTTTTTCTCCATTGACAATGCATTGTACAGCATAGGATTTGGGACCCATACAAAAATGACTGAACTGATCGACATACCGTTTTGCATGATGAGTGGGCTTGGCCCGACGAACGGTGTATTACATTGGGTGATGATCCCGGAAGGGGAACAGGCTATTTCAGGAAAAACGTGCCCAACAAGCCTAACACTGTTATCATTGCGACTTTAGCTAGGAATAACTGATTTACGCGACACCCCCGTCCAATGCTATGCGCTGCCGCCAGCAGCGAGTGCTCGCACTGCAAAGAGGTACATTAAAAAACTCGACATTGGGCATGTTGATAAATTCGGAATGGAGCACGTTCGGAAATTCGGGATCTGAGCACGTTCGCAACTCGGAATTGGGCACGACGTTCGACGGGCATTCCCAACTGCGGGCATCTGGACCTGGGGGCGCAATCGGGCCGTAAAAACCCACCGGCTTGTTATATTGTTTATATGGATACCTCTTGTTAAGTGTTTGGCACTATGCAGTAATGTGATGCATGATGATGCAGTTATTGTTAACATTATCTAACATGTGCTTGCTAATCTTCTATTTCCTTTTAGGCTGCATTGTTGTGTTGCGTAGATGCAGCCATTTGTTAAACACGGAGTAGCGTGGTCTGTCAGTCTATCACGATTGTGGGCCTTGCAAAACAAAAATGGCTGAAATGATTGAGGGCCCAAGGTACCATTTTTACCCAGTTGGGGTGTACTAAATCGGATGCATGTTGGCAAATATGATTGAACCATCCATGTGTGGCAGCGATGTGGCCTTATGTCAAATTAGTTTGACCACTTGTTTCAAATTAATGTGGTTAATAACAAAATTGTGTCATGTCGTGCTCCACAAGAGCCATTTAGATTTGTCTGTGGCGTGGTATTTACATACAAGTGCATTTCATTTTTGAGAACCTGTAGTGAACAGTATTGTTTACAGTAAGTGATATCTGTTGCTCACACATTATGATAGGTACTGGCGAATCAGGCAAGAGTACATTCATCAAACAGATGCGAATAATTCATGGCAGCGGTTACTCAGATGAGGACCGGAGAAGTTTTGTTAAACTTGTCTATCAGAATATCTTCATGGCAATGAACTCCATGATACGTGCTATGGAGACTCTCAAGATTCCGTACCGGGACCCATCGAATGAGGTATATCTCATTTAAATTTGCATTAACGTAAGTGGTAACTTTTGTAATAGGGATGTTCAAATTATTTAGCAAATATATTCAATGATTGAAAGCAAATATTTGATTTTTTCAATTATCGAATGTTAACTCGATGTACTAAGTTAATGATTGCTGATCCAATGTCAGTGGCCATGTTGCTTCATGCACATTTGCAGACACTGGTGTCAAAATGCATGCTGTTTATTGTTGAACTTTGAGAATTGAATATTAAAAATAAAAACAATAAAAGACAGTCCACAGTTGATACCCCATTAATTATTCATCATCCCTATTTTGTAATAATATTGGATTTGTTGAAATAGGCCTACTAAAATAATGGTGAGTCACAACTTTGTTTACTTAAACTGGCATATTTTGTGGCTTATTTTATGTGGTATCTGTAATTGGACATGAATGTTTTCTTAAGTGCAGCTAGTTTAGATCGTTTGATTGCTGTATTAATGTAAGTTGCCCAGTTGAGCAGAAAAGTCAAAGACTCCGTGTGTGTGTGTGTGCGTGTGTGTGTTGGCATATTTTGACACACGGGTATTTGCTGCCGCAGGAACACAGCAAGCTTTTGAAGCAAGTTGACTACGAGACTGTGTCGACGTTTGAGGGTCAATACGTCGATGCTATTAGAGTGCTGTGGCTTGATCCTGGCATTCAGGAATGCTACGATCGTCGTCGCGAATACCAACTAACAGACTCAGCCAAATAGTAAGTTCATTTTTCCTTGATTTCACACTTGTACGTTGGTGTATGGTACAGTACCTATCTTTGTCCCATTTAGGCCATCATTGGGGCTGAGACAGGTCTGTTAATGTTATTAAGTTCTAGCGTTGTTACGGTGGCAGGAATTTGCAACTCGGTCGGTGGCGGTGTTTTGTTTGACATTCTCCCACCAAGAATATTTTAAATTTTATTAAAAATACCAACTTGCACGATAAATTATAATTTTTAAGTATCAAGTATAAAAACATTAATCTAACGCAATTATAACTTATTTTTGCTTAATCTTGTTTTTCAGTTGTTTTTTTTTATATTTTTTAGTTCTCTTTTACAACATACCTAACCTATACTCACATGATTGTATGTATATTTATGTATATTTATATATGTATATGTATGCATAGATATACCTATAATTTACTGTAAAATATACCTACAAACCTACAGGCACGATATGACCTATTCTGTGTTAAAAGTGCCGTTAAACCCCAACCAACCAACCAACCACCGCGGTGTCGGTTGCGGTGGCGGTGGCCGGTGCAGTATGCACCATGCATTGCGGGTCAGTCATCTGTCCCGTTCCCTTCCCTTCACGCCTCAACACAACGCACACGTTAACCGCCGCCGCCGTTGTTAATAATACGATGTTCTACAACGCGAAGCGATCGTCGTGGCGGTCGGTCGCGCGACCTATTGCCACAATCGCCCGACCTGACTCATATCAATTAACCTAAGTTCAGTTGACTTGAGTCGGGCGCGGCCGCTGTGATCACGCCGTAAAACTAATCAACGCAATCTGCAAGGCGGGTACCTATTCACACTACTAAGCCTATTCAACGCACGTAAAAGCAGCCGCCTGCATGCCGCAAAGCAGTGGAGTTGTGTTTGTCGCCGCCCGTCGTTTTCCCAGCGTAGGATGGTAAGATACCGACAGCCGTTTAGATTATTGCTGTCCTGCGGTCTGGCCGCCGGGTATCGATCGGCTAGCAATCTTGACAGGAACGCTATGTGAGAGACCGCAGAAGATATCGAGGAAGAGTTCAGCATATTCATACCGAAGTTCTAGGCAAACCGACAGAAGGGCCACTTGAGTGACGTCAGTCATCGCATTGGCCGGGGGGCAGACGACATATAGTCGGCCCGTAAGACCGGTCGATTGAGATCGCCACGGCCAGCCCGGTTGGACGCACGTGATCAACGACGCCCGCTCAGAAGCAGGTGCGACGAGCGAAGTCCGTGCCGCATAGCTGGACCGTCGTGCTGACCGAATCGCGCTAGTGGGAAAGCGGACGTGCGGGGCGGGGGAGAGCGGGCGGTGTCGCCAACTCGGCATGCATAATACGGTGCATTCATGTTTCACACGGGATCAAATGACACGGCATTTAGATGACTATCACTGCACGCTGCTCTGCAGAATACTGAGGTGCAGTTTTAAGGAAACAGCGCCCAGGAAGACTGCCGAGAACACTGCTAAACACTGCGGTGGCAGTGTTGGCTCGGTGGTAGCCAACCATTGCGGTGGCGTTGAAAATTCGACGGTCGTAACAACACTATTAAGTTCATTAATTAACTGATTATTAAGTTTTTCCTATCTTTCTTTGTGGCACTTCAGCGAGCAGAGATGAGAATGGTCAGATGGATGTGTAGTGTTAAGATAAAAGACAAGTAAGGAGTTGAGAGAAAGACTAGGAATAGATGATATAATATTGATACTACAGCAAAACAGGTTGCGATGGTATGGGCACGTGCTGTGAAAAGAAGACACTGATTGGTGAAGAAATGTATGGAATATGAGGTGGAGGGCTCCAGACCAAGAGGTAAATCAAAGAGGACATGGAAAGAGGTTGTGCAAAAAGATTGCCATGCACGTAATTTGAACAAGGAGGATGCTATGGATCGTGGTAGATGGAAGGAGCTGATAAAGATTTGATGATGATTAGGATGGAGCATATCATCTGATGTCCGTCTGTTTGACCATTCGCAGTTCAACAGTTGCTGTGTGCCAGGATGCACTGCACTTAACTGTTCATCAGAAGTGTGATGATATTTGTATGGTATAGAATGAGTCAATAGCCAGTTACAGTGTTGTCAGCAAACTCACAAGTTTCAGATGTAGTCCTGCTGATAACATAAACACTGTAAGATTTCAAGGCATGAAGCCGACCAATGGACCGTTCCTTGATTGCTTTTTAGATGTCACCATGTTTTATTTGTGTTGCAATACAGTACCATAATGGAGTGCGTAACACATGCTACAGCTGCCACATAACCAGCTTAATCCCCCATGTGGAATCATAGTAGAAAAATTAATGAAAAAAAACTGCAAATAAATACTTTGCCAGATGGTGTATTGTATGGCCTGATACAAATATTAAATTATGAGTATTGAATTCTTGGAATTAACGAAAGTTGAACATTATCATTAACGGCTGTTTTTTCCATTTTTCATGTGAACCAGGCCATTATATACAGGACACCCTGTTAGTCAGCACTCCCAGTTAAGAACTACAGTGTTTTGCTCAGGCAAAGTTTTACTCTATGCATGCCCTTGCTGATGACTAACTAGTGCATTCGAATTTGGGAGAACATGCTAGAGTTCTCTTTGTCAGTGTTACCTGCACCATCTACATGCCATCAGATATACACTCAAAGTAAACACAAACTAGTGCTGAAGATGTTTTACCAAACATAGATTGCATGCAAGTGTCACGCAGCAGCAGATGGCATCATTCCGTCACTGCCGGGGGTGATCGGAGTGCACAGCACGTTTTTTGTCCCTTGTGACCTTGACCCTCAAACTCGTCTGAGCGAGGGACCAAACACGTCTTTCCTGTGAATTTGGCGCAAATCCGTTAAGCCATTCCCTAAATATTTTAGTGACAGACAAACAAAACAAACAAAGTCACATCACTAAAGGCAGAACCTTACTTGCGTGTGGTAAAAATGAAGACAAAACAACTGAATGTGTACACTGGTAAGACATGTGCTGTTAATGCTGTATTGTGTGTAGTTATCTGGACAGCATAGAGAAGATTGCTGATCCCGACTATCTGCCGACACTTCAAGATATTCTCCGAGTCCGCGTGCCAACGACTGGCATCATTGAGTACCCGTTCGACCTTGACAGCATTATATTCAGGTCAGTTGGCACATTTCTCAGCATAAGATTACTTAGGCCTGTGTCACATATCCATATTGTTGATTTCGGCATATGGAACTTGGAGTGCTTACCATGATGATACCAAAGTTTGCTGCAGTATTTCATAATGGTACCTTTTATGCAAAGATTATACGAACTTGTTTTACAGATGTAAGTTAGAAAATAGTATAAAGCAGTTGAAGCTGTTTGTCTTTCAGGCCATTTGCCGTTTGTAGCAACTGATCAAGTGAGCTCAAATGCATTATGTATTTCTGCACCGTGACGCTAATGTGAAATTGATATTTGACACAGAGAGCTGCCTAAACACAGCTGGAAACATTCTGCAGGAGGACTAAAAGGAAATGATTGGATTGGATTAGATTTGATCAGACAGCCTCCCACCCGCTGCTCGGTGGAAAACTTTTTGGGTCACTCTGGAGTGATGCATTGTCCCAGCTGACTGTGCACTAACAACTAAGGCTGTCGTCGACTAGTTGATAGTCTACTAATAAAAAATAGTCGACTGCTAGTCAAAAATTAGTCTAACATTATTTTGCTATTTTCTCATTCTGTTACGTTTTAAGCTTTTAACAACTGCAGCACAATGCAGATACAGTCAAATGGTGGCAGGAAAATGGCGGCAGTTAACTTGCTGTGTTTACCTGTGTAAATTCACGTGTCTTGTGCAAAGACTGGACGAGGATGTCGCTGCTGTGCAGAATGGTTGATGTCGGCGGCCAGCGGTCAGAACGTCGAAAGTGGATTCACTGCTTCGAGAACGTTACGTCGATCATGTTTCTTGTCGCCTTAAGCGAGTATGATCAAGTTCTTGTCGAGTCCGACAATGAGGTCAGTGGCTGGACTTGCACTTGAGTAGTGACTTTTGCCCGCAAGCATCCGATTGTTGCAAGCTCATCACTACCACTGTTTGGCGGCCATTAGTTAGTTAGTTAAAAACGTACAGATTAACGTGGCATAAGCAAAAGTGCTTCTAGGACACGGCACACAAACTAAAACTCCGGGAACGACTTTGTGAAAAGAAATGTTTTTTGTTGTTTTTTGAAGCCAGAGAAGTTTCTGTAGTAACACTGGTTGGAAGACTGTTCCATGCACGAGCAGCTGTCACACGGAAAGATTGGTCACCGGTGTACAGGACAACCTCCATTAGCCGGCACCCCCAGTTAAGAATGGGAGGATTTTGTCGGAGCAAAGTTTTACTGCCCGGCCACATGCCCTTGCTGACAGCAGCTAGCACATTCGGACTGTGGTGGTTATTGTCAGTACATAGATGATACTGAGCTTTCTGTGGCCCTCACCTCACATGGTCTTTACACTCGGCTCTACCAGCTGAGTTCTTGTTCATCTGCTTTGCACGCATGGTTCACACGCAACGACTTTGCACTTGACGGCAACAAATCAAGAGGCCTGTTTGGTACACATCAATGCATACGTGCTTTTCATCTATCCATTCTGTCACCATTGCTGGTTCTCAAGTACCATTATCTCAAAGTATTGCTGTTCTGGGCATTACCGTAAACAGTACGCTGTCCTTAAATAAGCACACCTGCTCCATGTGATGCCGTTATAACGTGTTTGTCCTGCACTTACTGAAGATGTAGCAACTGCTCATGGTCACACTGGTTCATTCATGACTGGACTGTCACAAACTCCATTCTACTCAAAAGTTCTACAACCAACATCAATAAGCTTCAACAAATCCAAAATATGCTGGCACATATTTTTCTACCAAATCTTCACTCCACTCCCATGCCCTTTCTTCTAAGTCGCTTACACTGATTGGTGGTTACTGCTTGCACAACCCGCCTATCTGCACTTGTTACTCCAGCAATACTGACCGTTTCAGCCTCATTATTCAAGTGACCTGAACTGCTGGCTTTACCTTTGACTGCGTCCGAGTTTGGCAGACGTGTGTTCAGTTATTCCGCAGCCGTACTATGGAGTGACTTACCGTTATCCATCCGACCTATTAAAAGTTTTGGTCTCTTCAGATCGCACCTAAAAACCTGTATCTTTACTCAACATTAACATGTACTGTCCTTTTGACGCCTAGCGACTGCCCACATCTCTAATTCATATCTTCATGCTCGACTGTTGTGCTCATTGTAAATGTATGTATGTAAGTTTTTGTTTAACTGGCTTTCTTTCCCACTGGATTTCATTCTGTTGATGCACCGACTGATTCCTGATGTAAGAGACATCTCTCCCGTTATGGCGTATGGCGTTTCTCTGACAGAGTGGATCTTTGTCGATAAAGCCGTGTGAATATGTTGCAGAAATTGTTTTTGTTTTGCTGCTAAATGACTCGCTGTGTCAGGTTCTTGTATACAAAGAAGTTTTGTTGGTGTAGAATCGAATGGAAGAATCAAAAGCGCTGTTCCGAACGATCATCACGTATCCGTGGTTTCAGAGCTCATCCGTTATTCTCTTCCTTAACAAGAAGGATCTCCTTGAAGAGAAAATCTGCTACTCACATCTCGTGGACTATTTTCCAGAGTTTGATGGTAAGCTGCAGTGGGCATGCATTGTCAGAGTAAAAATGTAAAAAAAAACTGAAAAATGTGTTACTGAAAAAATTACTTGTATCCTTTATTTGTGTGCACAGGCAAGTTATTAGATCTTACTAGTTTTACGCTTGTGTTTTATTATTTCTTGTATTTAATATTTTTGATGTTATTGAAATTTCGGTGTTTGATGCCTTCTCAGTAACTTGATGCTTTGGACGATAGGAAAAGTATCTGGCTTACAAAACGATGCTCAACTAAATTCGATAGGTTTGTTTTTTTGACAACAGGCCTAACCGGAAATTAACTGGTTAAACAAAAGCTGAAAGCACTATTAGAATTTGTAGTTTGAGGTCTTTTTTTAGGTTTATTGATTTTCGAGTTCTAAAAACCATGACTGCCATTATGGACCATAACTAGCAGTCGGCAGTAAAGGTACACGTCTGACTGCAAGTATTTAAACAGACTTTTTGAATTACTTGCAATATTGTCTACTATCCGATCCTGCAGTCTGCAGAAGACGTCTTAGAAACTTTGGGATGACTGGCCTCTCCAGCAGATACTTCAGATAGTTTTTGTTCAGTTAAACTGCACCCAAAAAATAGTAGCTGTATCACAGGGAGACAACTTGTTTGGAAAAATAGAAATGTCAGGGAGTTTGACAGCTGTTGGGTAACGGGGAACTGGCCAAAAGTCTGGGAATTATTTTGGAAGTGTCTGGGAATAATCCTGTCAGGGAAAACTGTTTGTTGCCGACTTCAAGTTTGGGGCTACTCCATTGTTTAGTAGACTGTTGCAGACTAATTTGTATCGGTTGTTTTAAGCATTTTGCTGCTGAATCATTGAGAAATTTTTGCGCTGACTGTTATGGTGTACTGGTAACAGCAACAATAACGTGCTTGACGTGTGTAATGAAACACGGAAATGTCAGGATTTCACAGTGTCTGGAGACTCATCACCTTCGTAGCACTGTTCACTGATGTAAACATTACTACAGGCGATGTCCATGATCGACATCTCCCAGTCACATAAATGCTGTTCTGTCAGATGCAGACCCTTGAAACACAAGTAATGTTGTTTTTGTTAAAGGTGGAACGTGGTCTAAATGCCGATGATTTTGTAGACAGTTGGCTCAGTGCAGACATCGTTCGAGAACTCACAACTTTTGGTTTTGAAATTCGTGAACTTTAACAAATCCTTATAATATGTTGGCTGTTTTAAAATTTGTTAAAATTTACAACTTCTTTAAATTCTTAAAATTCGTAAAATGTGTTCTCTGGAACTGTGGTTACAGCGGTAATTGCTAAGTAAACTTCAAAAAGATAAATAATGAGTACCGTCAGTCGGTGACGTCGTGGCTGCTGTCTTTTAGGTCCACAGAGAGATCCGGCGTCAGCACGCGAGTTCATCTTGAAGATGTTCATCGAGCTGAACCCAGACCCGGACAAGATTATCTACTCTCATTTCACGTGTGCTACAGGTCGGCTATCAGATACACACCACTTAGCCCCAATTTCGCAGGTGGACCCAGGTTAGCTGCTTCTCCCTGTATCCTGGTGCAGGTGCAGAACTTTTGTGCATCTTCTTAACTTTCTTGGGTGTGGTATTCTAACGAAGGCCAAAAATCAGCAGGTAATTCCTGACACCCCACAACACACATGCACCATCTGAAGGACCATCCTGTGTGTGAGTTAGCTGAATGTCATCATGATTGTCTTCCTCTGCCTGTCCTGAACAAGAGCCTTTGAGGATAATTGGCAGAGGTTGTTTTACAGATTGGATGTCCTTCTGGTTACCACACCAACAGCGTCAAAACATGGAACAGAACAGCCAACCATTAGCACTAATCGTCAAATGGAAAGGTCCCACAGTGAAAATTGTAACTAGAGGCCAAAGATGTTTTACCAAACATAAACTGCACACAGGCTGCCAAAGGGCCGAAAGATGCCATCTTTTGTTCCTGGTGACCTTGACCTTTGACCTTAACCTTCAAACTCGTCCGAGCGAGGGACCAAACACGTCTTCCGAGTGAATTTGGCGCAAATGCGTTCAGTGGGTTCCCAAGGTTTTTCATACACAAACAAAAAAGTCACAGACAGTGCCCAAAACAGAACCTTACACAGTGCACTGCTTGCGGTAACAACAGAAAGAAGTGTTTGTCACTTAGTCAGTGAAGAATTGATCTCCAGTAAGCAGTTTCCGTGTCTGGTCCCAGGAAGAGCATCTGATCACACACAAATTTTGCACTGTATGAAGTGAAGTTTTGCTCACTGACTTATTGAGACAAGTTATCACTTCAGCTGGTTGAGATGAGAATGAATAGATAAATGTGTGGCATTAAAGTAACTGACAGGTTCACGTGTGGTGAGTTGAGAGAGAGACTAGGAATAGATTGTGTAATTACAGTGATAGAGCGACGTAGGTTAAGATTGTATGGGCATGTTTTAAGAAAGGACAAGAATGGTTGGATGAAAAAAATGCATTGAATGTGTACTACCTAGAGGAAGGCCAAAGAAAACTTGGAATAAGGTTGTAGAAAAAGATTGTCAGACCCAGCAAATATACAAGGAAGATGCTATGGGCCGTATGAAATGGAGAAAGTTAATTAAACGTGTTGTAATAGCCACGGAGACGAGGTGTGAGTGAGTGATTTTTTTGTCATTAAGCAGGTTGTTGTTGTTTATTGGCCATCTTTGGAAGGAATATGAACAAACCAGACATGCTTCACTTTTAGCCGTTATTCTGTTGCCTAATTTCCGCGTTGCGTTGTTGTTGTTGTTTTTCTGCAGACACGGAGAACATTCGTTTTGTGTTTGCCGCCGTGAAAGACACGATACTGCAGCTGAATCTCAAGGAGTACAACCTTGTGTGATGAACTCTGCCTTGCCTAGAGACGACCGTAACCACGACGACGAGAACGTCGATGACAGTGACGATTTGTTGGCACGAGCGACTGCAGTTTCCAGGTCATCGTGACCCAGTTCTCTGTACCGGGTCGTCCCAATTTGTTCGTTGCGGTCGGGTCAATCGTGTTCTTGTTAATCTGTCGTCGCTGCTCGGTGGCGTTGAGTCAGTCTCTCGGTTCCGCGAGAAATACTTTTTCTGGCGTCTGTTCTTTTTTTGTAGTCCTGCTGTAGAAATTCGTTTTTCGTTTGTGAAATTGTAATTTCACTCGACAGACTAGTAGAGATCGCCGGTCCTGCGGCCGTTCGCGACATTTTTGTCGGCGGTGTTGTGACGTGACGTGTCCATGGTTGTGGTTGCAGTCGCGTGTTGTCGAGGCTGTGGTCGGCACGCTGTTGATTGTCCAGTGAAATTTGTCGTTATAATACACTGCACTGCATTCTGTTGCATGTTGTTGCCGTCTCTCGTTTTGCTGTTGTTTCAGCACTGTCCGCTCACGCCACGTCCAGTGCGGCCACGCGTGTCTTGACGTATTATCCTGTGCATCATGTTGGCAGCTGGGAATTACAAGTTGCTGGTCGTGGCTTTTGGTGATAGTTGCTTTGTCACCCGTTATTTCGTGTGGCTGATTCTGCTGTTCTCGATAAGTGTTAGCGGAAAAACTCGGTTACCAGATGTTACTTAAGTGTTTGTCTGTATGTCTGTCATTTGTCTACTTAGTAACTTCCTAACCACTTGTCCTAATTTTTAGAAACCAACAATAATTTAAATTGCGATGTGGCACATACATATTTATTGCAGTCATAAGCCATCAAATAGCCTGCTTGGCTTACTGCACATGGTGTCATGTGCTGACATTAATAAGCGGGTGGTGAGTGCTAGGGAGGTGTGTATGCCTACGTCAGAAAATGTGAAGTGATCGTATGGTTAACATGTTTATTGCGGTTATCTTTAATTTATTGGCCACTTTCCACATGAACCTCGGTTAGTCAGCTATCCGCTCGTTTTTCCAGTACTTGTTTTTCCGGACTTGTTTTTGCATTTGAGGATAGTGGCACTGGTTGTTTTGCGGGGCAGATGCTGTTCTTTTCATCCAACTGACAGCGTGAAAGCACTGAATGGTACATACTTACAGGCGTGTTCATCAGCATGTCAGATCACCGTCGTTGTTTGGTTAGTGAGCCTTGAATTTAAGTGCTCTCATGCTGATAATGTGGTCGACGTGTTGCTTGACTATGTTTTCGCTGGTTTCATTGAAGCATTCTGTATTTGTGTGCATTGTTGAATTTGCGCGTTGTTGACAGTAAATGTTGTTTCTGTGCTAGACTTTGTTCTTTCACGTGGAACTGCTAAACTTCACCCGTCTGCTTCACACTCGGGAAGTTCAGATAATTCCAGGACAGTGACATGACTAGAGAGAGGGCTGTTTTTACGCTGTGTCTATAAAAGTGACAGAAATCAGTTGATATATGTCAAAGTTTTACGGTGTAGGTATGTCTAAAAGACGCTGGCATGGTTATCTGTCTCGAGCAAATTGCAAACTATTTGCATATGGTCCAGCCGATGCCACTGCCACACTTCGTCTCTTGCTTCATTAAAGTTGAGAATGGTTTTGCCTTTCTGGTTCTGGCCTACCCAGGTTGTCCTGGAAAAGAGGCCATTAAACGGGTATCTGTCTGTCCACTTCGAAGTGTCATCTGTAGATCTGTTGCATGCATTGAGATAGACAGATTCACAGACAGACTGGGTTTAGATATTGATTAAGTAAGACATGTAATTATTTGTGGCAAAAAGGCTGTGTTTTTCTCTGTCTGTTTTCTAGTCAGATCGTTCCAATACTATGGATGAGGTTCGAAATTTTTTGTTTTACAAGAAACATTTGATAGGACGTTCGCTCGCCGTGCTTGGGATATTTCTGAAACAATCTCAGAAACTGCCGCGGTGATGACACGTAGAAAAAGGAAATATGATAGGTGCATTATGGGCGGGTGTGTGTTGGTAGGAGTTTGCATTCTGTGAGTAATTTCCAGTATTGTAAGTGTTCCTGTGACTGCTGCTGCTGCTGCTGGTGGTGATTAAGCTGACGTGTGATGCATGCACAGATTGTGTTTGTTTTGTTGATTACCGCACGCAAGTAAGGTTCTGTTTTTTAGCGCTGTCTATGATAAGTTTTTTTTTTGTTTTTGTCACTCAAATATCTCCGGAACGGCTGAACGGATTTGTGACATATTCACAGGGCAGACATGTTTGGTCCCTCGCTCAGATGAGTTTGAATGTCAAGGTCAAAGGTCATCATCGCGAGGGACAAAAACACTCTTTCCACTCCCACCACTCCTGGCAGCGACGAATGGAACGCGCTCACCGCAAATGACATCACGCAGCGGCAGACGGCACCATGCCGTCGCTGTCGGGGGTTGGGTGATGTCAGTGGCCTTGCGTGCGGTGCGTGTTTGGTAAAACATCTTTAGCTCTAGTGTTTCCGTTGTTTTCGTCAGTCAGTTCTAAGTCAAACGTCATTTTTAGAATAAACGTCAGCTAGTGTCCAGCTGCGGGCATGATGTTCACGTGTCCTGTACGACGTATCTGCTAAGTTGGAACAACCTGTTTAGCGCAGTGCTGTACTGGCATATTGAATGGCATTGTGCTTTAGCGCACTGACAGACATGCAGAATAATAGTGCACTTAGACCGACTGCACAATGACATTCTGCACTGTATTGTAACTGATGTGTAGTAATGGCCGGTACCTAACAGCACTGCAGATGTAGCAGTGCTGATGTAGACTGTTTATGTGCATGCCGTAGTCTGTTGTATTTAATTGGTGATTGCTGTTGGGGATATTTTGACGAGGCATCTGTGGCCCACTGCCAGTCTCTGCTATACAGGCTGCGTGAATGTTGTAGGAAGAGTAATCGTGATGTGTCAGCCGAACTGGAGTAAATCTGATTTCTACGTCTGTTTGGCTTCATTGTCTGCATCAAATCTCGATTGTCTTGTGCTGGCTATAACTTAGTTTGTTTAGACTTTCGGCACCTAATTCACATTCATAATGCCGGTATTCTGCATTTTCCTGTCTTGTTGTGTGTTCTTGGGATTCTGATATCTATGTCCATCGTCTGTTGTCTATACTCTGTACTGCCGTTGCAGTTGTTTTCCCGTCCTCCAGCAGAGTGTGTTCGTAAACAGAGTTGCCTCTTGTTTTGAAAACGTGGAAATGCCACAGAAACTCACAGCTTTCAGTCACGAAGATGTCAGCGAATTGACCAAAAGTTGGGGAAAAATCTTGTCGAGGAAAACTTCACGTTTGCGGCTATGCGAGTGACCAGTGGATTGTTGCAAGCCTTGCTTCGTCTGATTTCAGGATTGTGCTGCTTATTAAATAATTGTGAACATCGCTATGAATATTTTTGAACATCCACTGACACTTACAGCGTACTGACTGTTAGCACTGGCAGTACTACGTGCATGATGTGGGTAATGAGTAGGCATGCTGCAAAGAGTCGGGGAAATGTCAACCAATTTCACAATGGATAAGGTCACGTTCGGTCTAACTATTTACACTACGGTAGTCTGAACTAATTTTTGTCTGTAATATCAGGCCAGTCTTATCAAATTCAATGTGAGTCAAAATCATCGCTTTAAGTCTATGGTCTTAGCTGAGTGAAGACTTAAGTTTGGACTTAAGGGCTCAGCTAAGCCTTTAGTGTTAGACTTTTGGCTTAGACTTGATGACCTCGTCCCAACTGTATTGGTCACCCTGTGTTGACCATGCCAATCTGCAGCTCTGAGCAAGCCTATCCACGTGGCTTCTCAGTAACCAGCGAAATTGCCATTTGCCAACTCTTTGTCACTCTCTCATTTGGTACTTGTTCTTACCAGCACGGTTTGTTAATGCCAGGACAATTGTGGCCAGCAGAAACTCTCCGGAATCATTTTAAATGCCTTTATTGTCCCAACTGTAGTCTGTGATGAGTGTGGTGTGCCTGCTGCATGTGCTTGTAATCATGTATGGAGGAATATTGCACACCATGCAGATAAAGTAATTGATCACATTAATTGTAAATATCGCCAGCAGCTTTTCGAAGCGAAACTGCAAAGCAGGCGTGCGGCTGGCTGTTGTCGGAGTGGTTATTGTCGATGTTGAATATCATTGTCAGCTGTTGTACACCGAGACGCTGTCGATGTTATATGCCGTTAAGTTTCATATCGGAACGTCCGTGCGACGTTTGTAGTTGTGGACTGTGTCGCCTGTAGGCTAGTCTGTATCTTCTGTCGATCTTGCGATGATGTACATAGATGTGGTGGACTACTGCAAACCTGTCCTGCAGCTGTCTGACGACCGGTTCTCTGGCGAATCGACGCTGCTGCTTGCGTTAGCGCGGATTACTTCGTCGTTGAAATCTGCAGCCGTTTTGCTCGCGGAGTGTAGTCGCAGGCGTTTGCGGGTATGCGAAAAATCTTTTGACGTGGCTTTACGAACGAGATGCTGCTTTATGCTGGTTGATGTGAAGTGTAACACGAACGGTGACGTTACAGTAGTCAGGAGTTCCCGCTGGAATGACTGAATGTGTCGTTGTGTCACATTAATCCGAAGTTCATCAAAATATGTATGCCGCCATTCGTAGCCTTACGAAGAGGTATCCATTAGTAGAATGCAAACCACTCGGCTTGCAGCTCGTGTGTTGATCATGTACCGTGCCATTTTGAGCACGCAACCACAGTGTGTATATGTGGGATCGGCTGTCACTGTTTATGTTCCACAGAATGAAGTTGTGTTCGTGTCGTGCATCGGGACAGCGTTCCACAACTGCATGGCGGCTCCTCGTCTTTGTTGGTGGCAAGCTGCATTGAGCGATATTACCAGTGATCATTTCACTGTTATGGTAGTAATCATGCTTAGTTTAACTTGAGGCCAGAGCTGTGGTTTGGATTTGGCTTTGTGTAACTTGGTTAGCAGTTTTATTGGGCTTTTTCGTTTGTGTTGGGGGTCATTTTTGTGCATTTTCTGATTTTGCGTACTTTGTTGGTTGTCGTGGTTTTCTGTGAAGTACCAGTGTAGTTGACTGCCTGGAAAGATTCAATTCCAAGATGACATGCTGTGGTGAGAAGTATGCTAAATGCTGCTCACTCGTGCCGGGGCTGTGCACAGAAGTATGATACAACCACAACCGGAGGAGCGTCCAGTTTCGCTACAGTAAAGAAGTGGCTCCTTGCCTGGAGAACCTGGAAATGTGGGGGAATTGTCCAAAATCAGGGAAGTGTTATGGAAGAAATCTGGTCAGGGAAAGATAATTATTACTAACTTCACGTTTGGGTCTACTCCAGTGTTTAGTAGAGTGCTGCGGACCCTGTGTCGCCTTTTTGAGGATTTTGCTGCTTGTTGCATTATCGTCAACATTTCTGTAAAACATGCGCTGACATTTATAGTGAACTCGTAATAGCGACAGTTATATACAATTGACATGTGTAATGCAACATGGATGGTAGTGACGCAAACAGTCGTGGAAATGTCGGGAATTTTGTAGTGCCCGGAGAATGGTATTCCTGCAAATCACTTGTAACAGATTACGTATCAGACACACCAAGACCCCGCAGTGTATTATGAGTGATAATTTACTTATTAGAAAATATATAGTGTAAGCTTGCAGTCATTACGTAAATACTGTTCCATCGAGTAACATCCAAGAACTCAGCTACTGGGCTAGGAAAAGTATCATAGGCTTTAACAAGAATATCTTCGCATATGTTAAAATATGCCCTAAAGATTATATGCGAATTGTGTTGAAAAAGCCATTAAATCCTAACTAACTCCAGCTTGTACAGTTGGTAGTGAACTTCTGTTGCGCTTACAGTGTATTTGTGAGAACAGCTTCACTGATTATCAGTTTTCCCACGTGCCTCAAGCTGACAGGCCTGTTAAATTAATCCATCGCATTGCTGTTGTGAAGAAGCTGATAGCATCTTGATTGGTACGAGTATTTTGCAAGCAGCAGATATCAGTGTCGGCACTAAGTTTGATTAAACCGACATATTCCACTGACCCATTGCCATCACGTCATCCCTCATATACATTGCCGTACTGTGACGTTCATCATAGGCTGGTATGAGTCATGTGGATTCTTGTTTTCCAAGGAAAACACACCGGTTGTTTATCAGACTATTCCAGTTTTTTTACGCTCTGTATCATTTGCACGAGCAGCTGCACGGAGTGCTGCCAGTTCGTATCCTGGTCAGATGCCAGTCAACTCGGCAGTGTCGGGTTTAGCTTAATTTTTTGTCCGTTGTCCTGTTGGGTTTGTTTTGTTATTCTTTGTTTATGAAGCTGCCGCGTGGAGACTAGAACGTATACAGTGAAACTGTATTGTGTCAAGTCCATCCACCGAGTCCATTGTTGCTGCCAGTGGCTGTGTTAGCCATTGCATTGTTCATGTCTGAAACCATGTTGCTGACTGCGTAATCTCAGAGCAAGTGCAGTTGCTGCAAACCTTTCAGTATTTGTATGCTGGTAGTCGTACGTGAACTGCAGTAGCAGGAATCGTTTGCTAGTAGCATTTCGTAATGCATTCGGGTGTAGAAAATGCTGTGGTTTTTATGGCCGCCCTGCGTAGCAGATGCGGACATTATATCTTTGCCCTGTGATTTCTATCTTCTTTTTTTTCTCGCCTAATCTCAGCCGTCGCAGATTGGATGTCTACCATACTTGCACACATGGTGTGGCCTTAGTGCGAATTTAAGATGCAAGTCTGAAA
>Ga0056133_10000075_pt1 | contig 18641 bp, 17 predicted proteins | sample WorMetGr2BELIZE1_FD_67351 | JGI IMG/M metagenome (GOLD analysis project Ga0056133, IMG submission 67351) | Marine gutless worms symbiont microbial communities from Max Planck institute for Marine Microbiology, Germany - Inanidrilus... ... | reverse complement strand
CCTTCCCCGCTGCCCTGCCAGCGGCCATTTCCATGTGATCGGCGATGGAGGTGTGCTGGCGGTCCGGATGCATGGTACCGCCCAGCACGTGGCGGTCGCGGAGCACGACGTGGGAGGCCGGCCCGACGATTAACGGGTCGGGACCTCGGACCACTTTTGGGTCCTTGTTGGGATAGGGCAAGGTCGACAGGAAGTGCTGCATGCAGTTGAGCCGGGCCCTTTTCTTGTCGTCGGACTTGATCACCGTCCACGGCGCGTCGGCCGTATCCGTGTAGAAGAACATGGCCTCCTTGGCTTCCGTGTAGTCGTTCCACTTATCCCGTGATTCGCGGTCGATGGGACTGAGCTTCCACTGCTTCAAGGGGTCGGTCTCGCGGGATTTGAAACGCCTGTCCTGCTCCTCCTTGGTCACCGAGAACCAGTATTTGAAGAGAAGGATGCCGCTGTTGACCAACATGCGCTCCAGTTCCGGTGCCTGGCGCATGAATTCCAGGTATTCGTTGCCGTTGCAAAAGCCCATGACCCGCTCGACGCCGGCCCGGTTGTACCAGGAACGATCGAAGAGCACGATTTCGCCGCGGGTCGGCAGGTGGTCGATGTAGCGCTGGAAATACCACTGGCCGCGTTCCGTCTCGGTCGGTTTCTCGAGCGCCACGATGCGCGCGCTCCGGGGGTTCAAGTGCTCCATGAAACGCTTGATGGTGCCGCCCTTTCCGGCGGCGTCGCGGCCCTCGAACAACGCCACGATGCGCTGTCCCGTTTCCTTGACCCAGCTTTGCACTTTCAGGAGTTCGACCTGGAGCTCCTGTTTATGGGCGTCATAGGTCTTACGGGTCATCCGCGTCTTATAGGGGTAGATGCCGCTGCGGAACGCCTCACGGATCGCTTCCGGGTCCTGTTTCATGGCGGCCAGGCGATGGACCTGGGCACCCGCCGTCAATCTGGGTTTGTCCTTGGGCGGCGCGGCGCGCGTCTTGTTGGTGGCCATGGCTCTCCTCCGGGAATGTGTCTCGGCCCCGCCGCGGTTCAGCCCCGTGCGGGTCGGAGCAATGCAAGGACAATCATCCTCCCAAGGAGAGGATTAAGCATTGATACGTATCAGTTTTGTGTCAGATCAGCGTCCCGGAGAACCGAAACGGATCAGGACGACATGAAGAGTTCATAGAGGGACGTGCCGTGCGGCCGGTTGACCGACTTGATCTTCTTCTCCAGCGCCTTCTCTTCCTTTTCGAGTTCGTGTTCCAGGTGCTTGATGCGGCGGTTCAGATTCTCGATGCGATAGAGGCGCTCGCGGCGTTCCTTGCCCTGTTTCCGGTTGCGGTATTTGCGGAAACGCCAGCTGCCGGCGGCCAGCAACATGACGATACCGGCGCCCAGGCAAACGAGCCCGCCAACGAGGTAGCCGACCTTGTGCATGCTCACCGCCGTGCCCCAGAAACCAATGGTGACCATGGCCGCGGCGGCAATGAACAGCACGCGGCGGCTGGCGATCTCGTCGTGATCCTGGCTGTTTTCGGCCTCGGCGATGGCGATGGCGATTTCCGTTTTTGCCATGGCCTGCCATTTGGATAACGCTCTACGCGGAGCGAACATCAACAACCGGAGCCGTCGCTTGAAGAAATGTGCGAAAGATTCTGGACACTACCGCCATTTGCGGAACGACATGCCCTCGTCGATGGTGCGGCCCTCACGGATGAACTGTTCGAGCCGCTTGATCACGTACTCGGCACGCTCTTCCGGCGTTGGGTTTTCGGAAAGCTTCGGTAACGAGAAATCGTCGTCCATAGCCATAACCACCTGCCCCGCAATTTCCGGCGGGAAACGGCCATTATACACCCATCCATGGTTACCAAATAGTTATCCCGCCGACGGCGTCATCGTCGTCGGCGGAGATCGAAGCGGGGATGACGTCAGTTGAAGTCGGCGGCGTCCTCTATGGTCCCGTCGGTGGTGGTTTTGGTATTCTTTTCGGCGTCGTCGGCGAGGTCGAGGGCCTGGGCGATCTGCTCGATGCGCGCGATCTCGTCGTCATCGACGGTGCCGTCGGCGGCGCTCAGAGCGTGGCAGATCGACAGCACCATGCGCCCGGCATTGGGGTTCGAGGCCAATTCCTTGATGTAACCCAGGAGCTGGCTCTCGCCCAGTTCCGGATCGGCGGCAAGCGCGCCGACGCAGTCGTCGAACACCGCCATGCCCGCTTCCTCGTCCAGGTGTTCGAGCAAGCCGATGGATCCGAAGACGCTGCGGATATAGGCCCGCTCGTCGTCGTCGATGGTGCCGTCGACCGCCGCCACCAGGGCACAGGCCGCCATGGTCCCCCGCATGACGTTCTCGTGCGGGTCGCGCCCGGCCAGGCGGTGGATCAGGTGCGCCACGTTGCCGACCAGCCCGATCTTGAAGAAGTCCCGGATCTGGCCGGCCAGATGGGCGATGAACTGCCCCTTCTCCGTCTCGCTCTTCCGGCGCCTGAGATCCGCCGAAATCTCGCCCAGGCGCACCTCCACCTGCTCCGATCGCGCCGCGATGCGCGCCGACAGCTCGTCGGCGATCTCCGGGCGCGCCTGCAGGAGGCCGGATACGTCGTCCTTGTCGATGCGGAACGCCACCGCCTCGGAAGCCGCGATCACCGTCGCCGTCTGCGGCGCGCCTGTGAGCAGCGACATCTCGCCGAAGCAGTCCCCCGGCGCATAGTGACCGACCACGCCCATGACGTCCGTGTCCGGCACCGGCACGTGGGTCTCCAGGACCCCCTCGACCAGCAGGAACATGGAATCCAGGTGCTGCTCGCGCTCGATCACCACCGCGCCCTTGGCGAACCGTTGCAGGCTCATCTGGGCACTCAGCGTGTCCAGCTCCGCCTCCGTCATCGACTGGAACAGCTCGACCCGGCCGAGCAGCGCCAGGCGGTCGCGCTCGTGGTCCAGGTTGCGCTCCTCGAGATCCGCCTGATGGACCTCGTACTTGGCCTGCGCCGTCGAGATGCCGGCTTTCCTCAGGTGCGCCATCACATGCTCGAGCACCGTCTGGCGGACCTTGCCCGGGCCGCCCTTCCTGGGGTCGATGAAGTACTTCAGCTTGTAGCGCACCCCGTGTTCGTTGACTCCCGTCGTACGCACCGCCGGCTCCGGCTCGGCCAGCGGGCCGCCAGCCAGGATCGCCTCGCGCAGACCCGCCTCCAGGACCCGCAGCGCGCGCTCCGTATCGACCGCCGCGTCCAGGGTCAGCACATACTCAAACTCGCCGATCGGCGACGGCCGGGAGAAGTTGCTGATCACCGCACTGCCCAAGACGCTGTTGGGGATAACCTGGATGTAGCGTTCCGGCGTCAGGAGCCGCGTGGTCCGCCAGTTGACCTCCTCGACCCGGCCGAACACGTTGTTGACGCCACGCACGTGGATCTGCACGTACTCGCCGACCACGAACGGCCGCTCGATATTGATCGACAGGCCGGAAAAGACGTCGAGGATCAGGCTGCGCACGGCGAAACCGAGCACGATGCCCATGGCGCCGGACGTCGTCAGCAGGGCCGTCACTGATCTTTCAAAAACCACCCCGACGATGCCGGTCACGGCCAGCAGATAAATCAGGAAACTCGAGATCTGCACGATCAGGCGCGGGGTCGGTGTCCCCGTCGCCTTGGTCACCACGCCTTCCCAGAAAACGAAATTGATCACCCGGTTGGCCAGGAACGCCGCCGACAGCCAGGTCACAATGCCAACTGCGTAGGGCAGGAAATCCAGCGTCTTGCCGACGATCCGCGCGCTGAAGTCACGCATCGCCGCGTCGCCGAACATCAACACTGTCAATGAGGCAATGAAGATCGCGGCCGGGATCAGGATTTTGCGAAGGAGTGTGTTCATGCCTTCCCCGGGGGTGAGTCTTCTCACCGCGTTATTATTAACTGTACCCTTTCAGTAGGCCCGGATCGATTTCTCGTCAATGGCAATTGCGCTACGCGGGCGCGGCAACCGGTTAAACGGCCGCCAACAACCGTTCGCGGGCTTCTTCGAGACGGGTCTTGGCGGTCTCGGCATCGGCCAGCTTCTCGCGTTCGGCTTCGACGACGGCCTCGGGCGCATTGGCGACGAATTTTTCATTGCCGAGCTTTTTCTGGAACCGGTCGATCTCGCTCTGCTGTTTGGCGATTTCCTTTTCCAGCCGTTCCTTCTCCGTGTCGAGATCGATGACGTCGGCGATGGGCATGATCACCGTCGCCTCGTCGATGACGTCTTGAACCGCGCCCTTCGGCACGTCGCCGTCGAGCAGTTCGAACGACGACACCCGCGCCAACCGACCGATCAACGCCCCATGGCGTTCGACACAGGTCCGCGCCACGGCGCCGGCATCCTTCAGCAACAGCGGCACCTCGGCCTTCGGCGGCACGTTCATCTCGGATCGGATCGCCCGGACCTGGGAGATCAGACGAACGACCCAGTCCATCTCGGCATTGGCATCGGCGTCGATCAGCGCCGCGTCGTAATCCGGCCAGGTCGACGTGATCAGCGGCGTGTCCCGACCCTCGGCCAGGGCCTGCCACAGCTCTTCTGTAATGAAGGGCATGATCGGATGCATCAAATGCAGGATCTGGTCCAAAACCCAGGCCGCCGCCGCTCGCGTCTCGGCCTTGGCGGCTTCGTCATCACCTTGCAGCAGCGGTTTGGCGAACTCCACGTACCAGTCGCAGAAAGTCCCCCAGGTGAACTGGTAGACGGCATTGGCGACATCGTTGAAGCGATAGGAGTCGATGGCGCCGGCCGTCGCCGTCTCGGTCTCGACCACCTTGCCGACGATCCAGCGGTTTAGTGTGTGTTCGACCGATGCCGGGTCGAAACCGGCGACCGGCTTGCATTCATTCATTTCGCAGAACCGAGCCGCGTTCCACAGCTTGGTGCAGAAGTTGCGGTAGCCTTCAACCCGGGCTTCCGACAGGCGCACGTCGCGTCCCTGGGCGGCGAAGGCCGTGAGCGTGAAGCGCAACGCGTCGGCGCCAAATTTCTCGATCAACTCCAGGGGGTCGATGACGTTGCCCTTGGACTTCGACATCTTCTGGCCCTTCTCGTCGCGGACCAGGGCGTGGATATAGACCGTATGGAACGGCACCTCGCCCATGAACTGGATGCCCATCATCATCATGCGCGCGACCCAGAAGAAGATGATGTCGAAACCGGTGATCAGGACATCGGTCTGATAGTAGCGTTTGATCTCCGGCGTATCGTCGGGCCAACCGAGCGTCGAGAACGGCCACAGGGCCGACGAGAACCAGGTGTCGAGCACGTCCGGATCGCGTTCCAGCTCGACGTCGCGCCCGTAAGCCTCGCGGGCGGCCGCGTAGGCTTCCTCCTCGGTCATCTCGACGAAGATGTCGCCGTCCGGTCCGAACCAGGCCGGGATCTGGTGTCCCCACCAAAGCTGGCGAGACACGCACCAGGGCTGGATGTTGCGCATCCATTCGTAATAGGTGTTTTCCCACTGCTTCGGCACGAATTCGGTCTGGCCCTGTTCGACCGCCGTAATCGCCGGCCCGGCCAGGCGCTGGGCATCGACGAACCACTGGTCCATGAGCCACGGCTCGATGACGACGCCGGATCGGTCGCCGTAGGGCACCGTCATCGGATTCTCTTCGATCTTCTGCAGGAGCCCGAGACCCTCGATCTCCTTGACCACGGCATCGCGGCATTCGTAGCGGTCGAGTCCGCGCAGATGCTCCGGCACGTTCTCGTTCATATGGGCGTTCTGGTCGAGGACGTTGATCAGCTTGAGGTTGTTGCGCTTACCGACCTCGAAGTCATTGAAATCGTGGGCCGGCGTGATCTTGACGGCGCCCGATCCCTTTTCCGGATCGGCATAATCATCGGCGACGATGGGGATCGGTCGGTCGACAATCGGCAGGACCGCCTTCTTGCCGATCAGGTCCTTGTAACGCGGGTCCTCGGGATGAACGGCAACACCGGTATCCCCCAGCATGGTTTCCGGACGGGTCGTGCCGACGGTGATCGTGGCGCCGTTCTCCCCCTCGATGGGATACTTGAAGTACCACATGGTGCCATTGACTTCGCGCTGCTCCACCTCGAGGTCGGAAATCGCCGTGTGCAGCATGGGGTCCCAGTTGACAAGGCGCTTGTCGCGGTAGATCAGGCCTTTCTTGTGGAGGTCGACGAAGACCTTGCGGACGGCATGGCTCAAGCCGTCATCCATGGTGAACCGCTCGCGCGACCAGTCGCAGGACGCACCGAGGCGGCGTAGCTGGCCGGTGATGGTGCCACCCGAATGGGCCTTCCAGTCCCACACCCGTTCGACGAACTTCTCGCGGCCGAGGTCGTGGCGGGTCAGCCCCTCCTTTTCCATCTGGCGCTCGACGACCATTTGGGTCGCTATACCGGCGTGGTCGGTACCCGGCTGCCAAAGGGTATCGAAGCCCTTCATGCGCTTGTAACGGATCAGGATGTCCTGCAGCGTATTATTGAGCGCATGGCCCATGTGCAGGCTGCCGGTGACGTTCGGCGGCGGGATGACGATGGTATAGGGGTTTGCATCGCTGGTCGGCTGACAGGCAAACGCGCCCGACCGTTCCCAATCGCCATAGTGTTTTTCCTCGACCTCTTGCGGCCGGTAGGTCTTCTCCAGCATCGCTGGCGTCTCTCGGTTTGTTCCGGTTTTTAAGGAAACGCGTTCTACCGCCCGCAAAGGCTACAGGCAAGCAGTCGGGCCGACCAAATGATCAGTCGTCGAGCCGTTCGGCCCGATTGACCATCAGGTCGATCTCCTTCTTGACCAACCGCTCGATCAGGTAAGGCAGGTTGCGGTCGAGCCACTCACGCAGGATCGGTTTCAACATCTCGCGAACGATGCCTTCCAAGGTCATGTCCTTGGAGCTGGCATCGACATGCATGTCGCGGCGGTCGAGAATGGCGGCGGCCAGTTCCAAGAGCACATCGACCGAGGCCCGGGCCGTCGGTTGCGACATGATGTCGCTGGCAACCATATCCGGGGTCAGCTCCAACATCTCCGCCATCGGTTGCGGCGCCGGCACGGGCTCCGGGACGGGTTCCGGCTCGGGGATCGGTTCAGGCTCGGGGATCGGTTCAGGCTCGGGGATCGGTTCAGGCTCGGGTTCCGGTTCATGCTCGGGTTCGGGCTCCGGCTCGGGCTCCGGCTCGGGTTCGGGCTCCGGCTCGGGCTCCGGCTCGGGTTCCGGCTCAGGAACGGGTTCGGGCTCGGCAGCCGGCTCGGCGCCGCCTTCCTCGTCTTCTGCCAAAATCCGCCGAATGGAGGCTAGGATGTCCTCCATCGAGGGTTCAGCGCCGTCTTCCACTGCTGCCGCTTCTTCGCTCATGTCCCATTCACCCCATGCTGCAGTCGTGGCATGGTAGTCCCCCGTATCTTAACAAACGGTAACCATAACAGGGGCGTAAAATCGGCCGCTCCGGCCGAATTCCCCTGCCTTATTCGCTGCCGACATGGTTCCGTTTGTCATTCGGTGTCGCCGGAAGACCGACCCCCGAACCATTTTCCCCTGACCTCTTGGTAGTGATCACGCGGATCGTAGAGTGTCACCGGCAGGCCCAAATCCCGTGCCGTCAGCTGTCCGACGGCGGCCTTGAGCTCATAGATGGCAACGATTTCGTCGCGTTGCGCGCGTACATGGGACACCCGCGAATCGAGAAGTTCCTGTTCCGCGTCGAGGACGTCGAGAACGGTACGGGACCCCACCGACGCCTCACGTTCGACCCCTTCAAGAGCGACCACGTTGGCTTCGATTTGGGTCTGGAAGGAATCGACCTGGGCCCGCGCCGTCTGCAGGGACTCCCAAGCTTGCGTCGCTTCCTCGACAACTTCGCGGCGTTGTTGATCGATGGTGAACGCCTCCTCGGCAGCGTCCTGACGGGCCTCGCGAAGCCGCGAATAGACGGTACCTTGCTGATAAATCGGCACGGACAGGTTGAGGGAAATCTCGGCGGTCGTGGTCCGTCCGGATTCACCGGACGCCTCGAATTCCCTGGACAAGCCGGCCGTCAGGTCGACTTCCGGCAGCAACTCGCCCCAAACCTCGTCGACGTTGTCGAGAGCGGCGCGCCTGTCGAATTCGGCACTGATCACGTCCGGGTTCTTGACCGCCGAGACCTTAATGGTCTCAGCCTTCGATTCCGGGATATCCGTCGGTATGTCCGGTGCTTTTGGGTTGTTCGGCGATGGTTCACCGACCACGTTCTGGTAGGCCGCCCGGGACCGTTCGAGATTGCCTTCCGACTGGATGCGTTCGGCGGTTGCACGGGCCAACCGTGCTTCCGCTTGATGAACGTCGGTGCGCGTGATCTCGCCCACCTCGAACCGATCGCGAGTCGCTTCCAACTGCCGTTTGAGAACCAGTTCGTTGTTGATGTTGAGCTTGAGCACGGCTTCGTCGCGGAAAACGTCGACAAAGGCGGTGACCGCATCGAGCAACACATCCTGCTCGGTCGCCAACAGGCGGGCCCGTTCGGCGCGCACGTTGTTTTCGGCCTCGGCCGTCGCTGCCAAGGTGCGGCCGCCGCGAAACAACGGTTGCGAAATATCCAACCCGAAGCCGCCAGGTTGCCGGACCTGTTCGCGCGCTGTTCCCGTACTCAGCGTGTTTTCGATATCGGAATAGCCGGCGTCGGCATTGACCGACACCTCGGGCCGCCAATTGGCCAGGGCCTGCGGGACCTGTTCGTCGGTGCTACGCAACCGGGCCCGGCGGGCCAGGAGCGTCGGGTTGTTGAGATAGGCAGCGGTCAGCGCGTCGGTCAATGACTGGGCGGTGGCGGGGGCGGCCCCGCCCACCGACAGGGTGGCTGCAACGGCACCCGCAAAAAAAACGGATGAACATCGCATCCCTTTTCTTGGTTTTTCTATGCCCGCCTCAAGAAAAAACAGCATGTTCCGAAAAATCCCGTCAAGAAATTGTGCCGCAGACAAATGAGCCAGATTGGGAGTCGCAGGTCAATAGTGGCTCCAAACCCCCGGGTACGTTGGGCTCCAGGTTATCGACAAGGGTCGACCAGCGGTAAACCCGGCGAATCGGAAAGCCAATAAAAACGTGAAAATCCGGCGCCCCGAGTGCTATTACTACTTAGAAAACGAACGTACTTTCGGTCTCGAAACCCGGCAAGGACGGGGTCCCGGCATCGAAAATCTCTCGTGACGACCGAACGCCGCCGAAATTGGTCGTAAGGACGCCCCGGCCGATACCGTCGGCTCCGGTAACGATAGCGGCCAAGCGGCCCCCGTCGGCCAATTGATCGGCGATGGCATCCGGAACGCTAGGCACGGCGCCGTCAAAGAAGATCACATCGTAAGGCGCCTGTTCGGCATACCCGCCGGCCAAGGGTGCGTCGATAACGGCGAAGTTGTCGACGCCAAAGTCAGACAACGTTTGCGTCGCCCGCGTCGCCATGCCGCCGTCCGGCTCGATGGCGACCACGGTATCGACGATACGGGCCAGAATGCCGACCGCATATCCGGATCCGCATCCGATGCTCAGTGCCACATCCGTCGGCTTGAGTTCGAGCGCCTGCAGAAGCCGGGCAATCACCATCGGTTCCATGACATAGCGCCCATCACCGATGGATATGGCTTCGTCGACATAGGCGATCCCGCGTTTGGGCTCGGGAATGAACGCCTCGCGGGGCATTTCGGAAATGACGCCGATCACACGTTCGTCGACGACTCGATTGGGAAGAATCTGACAGTCCACCATTTGGCGGCGGGCAGCGGCGAAATCCATGCGGACCCCCGTGTTGAGTTGCCTTACACTCGGGAATTTATAGGCCGTCATGCCTAGCAATACAATCAACTCCAGCGGCCGATGACGGCGCGCCGACGGACCGCGTTTTTCGGGCCAATCCGTCGCTTGACCCGGGAGAAATCTGCGTCTAAGTTCCCCTGCCCCGTAACCGGGGACGGGTGGCGGAGGCCAGATCGTCCGGGTATTCGGTGATCGGAGGGCGCGGTGGCGGAGTGGCTACGCAGCGGCCTGCAAAGCCGTGTACACCGGTTCGATTCCGGTCCGCGCCTCCATCTGATCCGGCGTAGCTCAGCTGGTAGAGCAAGCGGCTGTTAACCGCTTTGTCGTAGGTTCGAGTCCTACCGCCGGAGCCAGTTTTGAGAGAGGACCCAACGCTCGACGCGTTGGGTCCTTTTGATTTCCGGGAGCCCGTGTCGAAAAACACGGTTTCATCGTAATGAGAATCCCGAAAAATCAGGCTGTCGCGTCGGCGTTCGGGACCTTAGATTATTGCTGTCGATTTCGCATATCAGGGGCGAGTTTTGGGGCATCGTCTCGATTCGATGGCAGGTCGAACCACCCGGATGGCGAGGAAACACCTTATCCTTAGGAGTCCTAAGAAATCCTCTGCTGGGTCATAAACTTAGGTCTATTTCTTTTTTCCCGCCGGTCGGCGCGGGCTTCTGTCGGATCATAAATAGGGTCAATAGTGTCGCAATGTGTTGCAAAAATACATCGAACCTAGGGTCAATTTCGAAATGTCCCAAATCCCTGTTTGTTGTTCGTCCGAGTTTCGTTTAAGACTGTTGATACGAATTTCTTAATCATCCCCTAGTAATCATAATTAATTTAGGGTAATTAGGATCACCCGCAATTTTCAAAGGTGTCCCCATGTCGGTATGCAAGCCTCTGAGAAATTTCTGCCTTCAGAAAGAGTGGGCCGCCAACGGCTTCGTCTTTCTCGGCGTGTTGCAGTTCTGGATGACCATCTGGCTTTCCATCGAACACCAGCAAACCATTCTCACGTGGCTGTTTTCCAACATACTGGTCCATGGGGCGATCTTCAGCGTCATCTGCGCGGTCAACGTGACCATGATGGCCGGTTTCCTGTGCCTGGGCTTCTCCGATTGCGCCAAGGAGAGCAACGACTGCGCGCACGCCATCCGCGGCCGCGGCACCGGCTCCAAGGTATTCCCGAACGCCATGGATTGGATGGAACACCTGGGCGGCAAGAAGCGCTCTTAACCTGTCTCGACACCGTGACCGTTTATAACGCCCGTCGCCGGGCGGCGGCCGCCCTCGCCTGGGCTGGGTCCGGACCGGTGAGGGTCAGAAGTTGCCGGTCTGGAAGTCACGGATGGCGGCGTGGATCTCGTCGCGGGTGTTCATGACGAAGGGCCCGTAGCGCACGATCGGCTCGCCGATGGGCCGTCCGGCGACGAGGATGGCGCGGCCACCGTTTTCCGAGGTGAGCTCGACATTGTCGCCATCGCCGAGCACCGCGAGCACGTGGGCGTCGACTGATTGCCCGGCGATCTCGATCGATCCGGCAAAGGGATAGACGAAGGCGGCGTGGCCCGGTGTCACCGGCTGCTCGAAGCGGCCACCGGGACCGAGTTCGATATCCGCGTAAAGCGGTTCAACCGCGATACCCCCGACCGGGCCGACTGTGTCGTCGATCGCCCCGGCGACAAGGCGGACGATGGCGCCGGTGTCGACGGCGATTTCCGGCACGGCTTCGGGTTCGATGTTCTGGTAGCGCGGTTCGTTCATCTTGTCGGCGGCCGGCAGATTGACCCACAGCTGGAAACCGCGCATCTCGCCCTCTTGCTGCTCCGGCATTTCCGAATTCACGATGCCGCGCCCCGCGGTCATCCACTGCACGCCGCCCGGCCCGATGACCCCCTCGGCGCCCGTGTTGTCGCGGTGGCGCATGCGCCCGGCCAGCATGTAGGTGACCGTTTCGAAGCCCCGGTGCGGATGGTCGGGGAAGCCGGCGATGTAGTCGTCCGGGTTGTCGGTGCCGAAGGCGTCGAGCAAAAGGAAGGGATCGAGGTCGGGCAGGAGGCCCGAGCCGATGGAACGCCTGAGCGCCACGCCGGCACCGTCGCTCGTCAGCTGCGCGGTCACGGTGCGCTCGACCTGGCGGATTTCGCTCATGGCGCGCTCATTCCCCTTCGACGATCCTGACCTTGTCGGGCCAGAAGGCATGGAGGCCAGCCAGCGCCTTCGAGAACTCGAAGGGCTCCGGATAGGACCAACCGATCTCCTCGCCGTCGAAAGCAAAATAGGCGGCCTTGCCCTTCAGCGGGCATCGGGTCGATTTATCGACCGGCTCCAACGGCTCCGTCAGGTCACTCGGCGGTATGTAGACGACCGGGTCGTATATCTTTTGGTAGACCTCGAGGACACGGACTGCGTCGACCGTATCGGCGATCAGACGCTCGCCCCGATAGACCCGAATGCGCCTCGTCACCGGCTTGATGGCCATGAAATGGTCGCCGTTGCCCGGATTGTGGATGGCGCCGTCGATCGCCGGCCGGTCCGCCTCGCCATCCGCCCCCGTCATTGATTCCATCGCTGGTGCCTCCGCCTCACCGTTCATCAGGTAGGCGGTGAACCGCTTCCAATCAAGAGCCGGCCGTCCCGGAGGCTGCGGCGTGGGCTACGGTTGTCGATTCCGACACGAGCTTGTTCAAGAATTTATCCATCGCCTTCTCGCCGGCATCGACCAGAGCAGCGCGTCGCTCGTCGCTCATGTCGAAATCCATGGTTCCGTACCCCTTCGCCGGCAGCCGGCAAATTCGGTCTTCATGGGCTTTAATGACGGCTTGGTCATGGGCATCTGTCATCGTGTTCAACAACCGTTTGATCCGCTCACGGGTGCGACGCCCGATCATTCTCGACTTGCGGTGCCGCTCGGCTTCGGTTTCATCGCCTGAATTCTCGACCGGCTTCTTTTCGTCGATCAGCATACCGATGGTCGGGTAGTCGTCCGGACCGACTTTACTGCCCATCACCTCCTGAACGGATTTGTCCGTCGAGGTCAGAAGGCGAATCGGAAAGTTTGACAGCGCACCGCCATCGACGACCCTATCACTGGTAATGCTCTTATCTTCGGTAACCTTGGCACCTTCGGTACCGTCGGATTTTAAATCAACGTCGCGGTACGACCCCCATTCCTCTTTCCAAACGACCTCCTGCCATACGAAGGGAATGCTCATGGACATGCGCACGGCCCAGGCGACCGGGCAATCGGGTGCCGTTCGATGGTTGAGGACCATCATTGTCCGTTTTGTCGTGTTCGATGCGACGACACTCAGGTCGATATCGGTTGCCTTATCGAACTCGGCCAGGGTCATCTTGCTGTTCACGTCACCTTTCGCCGCGTCGAGTTTGTTTTCGAACCACTCGAGAAATGCGTTACCCGCATAGATCCCGCCTCTCTCGACGAACGAGAACAAGGTTCTGTAGGCTTGGTGTTTCATCAGGCGGCGGATCAGCCAGGCGTCGACTTTCTTTTCCAGCGGCCCCAGCCATGAAGGCATTTTTACGGCGTCGAGAAGCTCCATCGTCAGGCTATCGTTCACTTGATCCTCGGTGAATCCCCCGGCCAAAGGTGCATCCATAAACCCTTCGAAAACAGGTTTGCCGTCGGCATCGGTCTCGGCCATGGCGTCTTCCATCATCTTTGCGTTATAACCGGCCGCCAGAAGCGTCGCCGTGATGGCGCCGGCCGAGGTGCCAATCACTCGCGCCGGGACGAACTGTCGTTTCTCGAGGGCTTTCTGGGCGCCGACGAAGACCATGCCCTTGGCGCCGCCGCCCTCGAACACCATGTCGAATTTCTGCCCCACGTCGTAAGTATGATCGGCCATCGGTGTCTCCCCCCTGTTCACGATGGTTGTCAAAGGATGGAAGCGCCGGATTCGCAAAGTCTTCCCGGTCACTGCCGCGCCCGTCGCCTCCCGCCGCGGGCGTTGATGGGTGTCGGCAGTATAACAATTTAAAATGGTGTTATCTACGGTTGCGCCCGTTGGCAACTCAAACAGGACCGCTGCCGATACCCTCGCCGGTAACGGGACTGGTTCGCGTTCAGAGTGCCGAAGCGTCGACGTAGATCAGGTATTCGGCGATCTTGCCGTCCTCGAGTTTGAAGATGGTGGCGAACGGCACCGAAAGCTCCGACCCATCGTGGCGTCTGTAGGTGACCTGCCCGTTGCTGATCAAATCGTCATCCTGGGCCCAGACGTTGTCGAGGCGGTGCGACAGGCCGGCGATCATCGAGAAGAACCCGCCGACTGCTTCCCGCACGTTGTCCTTGCTGACGACGGGGTCGGCGTTGGCGAAGCGGAAGCTGGCCCCTTCGGTCAAGAAACCTGAGAAGGCCTCCGCGTCCATGGCATCGATGCTTCGGTAAAGGTCCTCGACGAAAGCTCTTGCATCCATGATCGGGCTCCCCGGGTTCGGTTGGATCACTCAGAATTGAGCTCCTGTATCACCCGACGGGCGTTGAACGGCAACCCCTTTCCGAAGACACTTCAACGAACGTCACCGAGATGAAAGCCATCATGCACGATCACGATTCCGGAACCGACCGTCGCACCGTCCTCGCCTCCCTCGTGGGCGCCGGGCTGACCCTGCCGTTCGGCCTGCCAGCACTCGGCGCACAAGCGGGGCCCCGCACCAGGCCGATCCCGAAAACCGGCGAGCCGATCCCGGTCATCGGCATGGGCACTTGGATCACCTTCAACATCGGCAACGTCGAGCACCTGCGAGCCGCCCGCGTCGCGGTCTTGCGCAACTTCTTCGCCGCCGGCGGCGGCATGATCGATTCGTCGCCCATGTACGGCAAGGCGGAAGAGGTCATCGGTTATTGCCTCGAACGCCTGCCCGACACCAAGACCCTGTTCTCGGCGACCAAGGTGTGGACGCCCATGCAGTGGCACGGCGAGAAACAGATCGCCGAGTCCCACGGACTCTGGGGGATCGACAAATTTGATCTCTTCCAGGTCCACAACCTGCTCAACCTGGAAAGCCACCTGGCGACGCTGTACGCCATGAAGGCCGAAGGCAAACTTCGCTACGTCGGCGTCACCACGTCGCACGGCCGGCGCCACGACGACCTGGTCCGGGTCATGGAGACGGAGCCCATCGACTTCGTGCAGTTCACCTACAATGTCCTTGATCGCGAGGCGGAAGATCGCCTCCTGCCGGTCGCCCGCGAGCGTGGCCTCGCCGTCATCATCAACCGCCCCTTCCGCCGCGGCGACCTGTTCGACCGTTTCGAACAGAAACCGCTGCCGCCCTGGGCCGCCGATTTCGACTGTGCCAACTGGGCGCAATTTTTCCTCAAGTTCATCGTCTCCCACCCGGCCGTCACCTGCGCCATCCCGGCGACCTCGAAGCCCGAACACATGATCGAGAACATGGGCGCGTCCAGGGGCCGCCTGCCCGACGCCAAGACCCGGCAACGAATGATCCGCTACGTGGAAGGGCTGTGACCGCCCACCCCCTCCCCGCCCGTCAAAAAATGCACGAAGCGCAGCGTCAGGCTTTCGGCCGGGACGTTGGGCGGCCACACGGCGGTGACCGGCATGGCCGGCAAGTGCCAGTCGGGCAGCAGTTCGATGAGCCGCCCGGCGGCGATGTCGTCGGCCACGAGAAAGTCGGGCGGCGTCGCCAGGCCGAGACCGTGGCGCGCCATCTGGTACATGGCCTCAACGCTGTCGGCCTCGATGCGGGCCTCGTAATCCACGTCGGCCGTCCGGCCGTCGGCATGGGTGAAGCGGCGCGACGCAGGCAGATGAGTCAGGCGGATCCAGTCCCACCCGGCGAGGTCGTCCGGATGATCGGGAACGGCCTTCCTGGCCAAGTAGCGCGGCGAGCAGACGAGGGGTCCGCCCCACTGATCCGACACGTTTCGATTTCAGGGAACTGTCCTTCAGGGTGCCGGCCCGGAGCGCCACATCGACGCCGCCGGCAAAGAGATCGACCGGCTCGTCGGTGCACACCAGTTTGAGGTGCACGTAGGGATGCAGTTCGGCGAACTCGGCGACCTTGCGGGTGATGGCGCCGCGCACCTGGGCGGCCGGCAGCGAGACAGTGAGCTTGCCGTAGGGGCTCGCCGCCTCGCCCGTGAGCACGTCGACGGCGCCGGCGGCGGCCGCGACCATCTGCCGCGCGCGTTCATAAAAACGCCGCCCCTCGTCGGTTTGTGCCAGCTTGCGGGTCGAGCGGTAGAGCAGCGCCACGCCGTATTTCTTCTCCAATTGCTGGATGTGGTGGCTGACCACGGAGGGCGACAGGTTCGATGCCTTGGCGGCAGCGCGGAAGGACCCCAGTTCCACGGTGCGGACGAACAGTGTCATGGCGCGCAGGTCGTCGAGCATAATTCCAGTATTTCGAACAGTGATTTCGAATTATCCTATCTTATAGAATTTAAGTCGGAATGGTACAGGTGCTTCTCTTAAAGGAGCGCCTTGCCATGTCCCTGATCCTCGCCATGTCCGCCTTCGCACTGGTCATGTCTGTGACGCCAGGCCCCGTCAACATCGTGACGCTCACATCGGGCGCCAACTACGGTGTCGCCCGCACCCTGCCCTTCGTCTCCGGCGCCACCGTCGGTTTCACGGCGCTGCTGCTGGTCCTCGGCCTCGGTGCCGCCCAGTTGCTCGAGTCGGCGCCGGACCTGATGCGCCTGATCGGCGCCCTCGGCGCCGCCTTCATCCTCTACATGGCTTTCAAGCTGGTGACGGCGGACGGTGCGCTTTCCGAAAGCAACGGCAAACGGCCGGGCTTCACCAACGGGGTCCTCATGCAGTGGCTCAACCCGAAGGCCTGGATCGCCTGCGTCTCGGGCATCGCCGCCTTCACCACGCAGAACGACTTCTCGAGCCTGGCGCTGTTCTGCACGCTCTATTTCTTCATCTGCTACGCGGGCGTCGGCGTCTGGGCCGTGATTGGGCGCCAGGCTCAGTTCCTGATCCGAAGCGAGACGCGGCTCAAGGGGTTCAACCGGGTGATGGGCGCGGCCCTGGCCGGTGTCGGGGTCTATCTGTTGGTCCTTTGAGGGATCGTATTCACGAAGCGCGCGATTGTCGCCGTTCCCGCGCCTCGGTCTTGCCGGCGAGGCGGATGAGGCGGCGGAACGTCGGATATTCCATGTGGCTGGGCGCCGAGCACTCGGCGGCGTGGCGAAGCCCGTCGCGCATGGCGGTCAGCTGCTTGATGGCCTTGTCCAGCTCGTCGGCCTTGTCGAGCAGCTGCGCCCGGTCGATCTGAAGGCGCCCTTCGGTCGAGAACATGCCGGCGATCTCGTCGAGTGAGAAACCCGCCCGGCGGCCAAGAGCAATGAACGCCAATCGCTCGAGGACGGCACCATCGAACAGCCGGCGCAGCCCGTTGCGGCCGACCGAGCGGATCAGTCCCTTCTCCTCGTAATAACGCAGCGTCGACGGCGGCAGTCCGGAGCGCGCCGCTACGTCGCCGATGTCCAGGGTTCCCAGCCTGTTCATTTTTCCATTGACTTCAAGTTCACTTGAATTTGTAGCCTAGGCCAAGAGACGTAAACTGACAATCGAAACGGGAGTGACCATGGACGCGGTATTCTGGCATCGACGCTGGCAAAACCAGGAGCTCGGCTTTCACGAGGGCGAGGCCAACGGGCTTCTCGTTGAGCATTTTCACGCCCTGTCGCTCGCCGAAGGCAACCGCGTCTTCCTGCCGCTCTGCGGCAAGACGCGGGACATCGCCTGGCTCTTGTCCCAGGGCTACCGGGTTGCCGGATCCGAGCTCAGCGCTCTCGCCGTCGACCAGTTGTTCGAGGAGCTCGGCGTCGAGCCGGAAACCACCGATCTCGGCGCCTTTACCCGGTACAGGGCGCCGGACATCGATATCTTCGTGGGCGACATGTTCGATATCCATGCCGGCACCCTCGGCCCCGTCGACGGCGTCTACGACCGCGCCGCCCTGGTCGCGCTCCCCGGAGACATGCGCGCAGCCTATGCGGCCCACCTGACGGCAATCACGGAGCGGGCGCCGCAGTTCCTGATCTGCTTCGAATACGACCAGACCTGCATGGACGGCCCGCCGTTTTCAGTGCCGGCCGAGGAGGTGCATCGGCACTACGACGGGTGCTACTGCGTCTCGCATATCACCAGTAAGGACGTCTCCGGCGGGCTCAAGGGGAAATGCGCGGCGACGGAAATCGCGTGGGTGTTGCGGGCGGATTAGCGGCGGCCTCCGGCTACTCCTGCGGGTTAGGGAAATCTAAATCCTCTGAAACTTGACAAACATTTGCACGACACGGCGTTATTCCCGAAACCCGGTTAGATCAACGGGGTCCTCACTTAAGCCCCAAAGTGGGTTTGAAGAAACAGCAATTTGATGCCGAAAAAAGAAGCCCTTCCCGACGAAAAACCGACTTTGATCAAGCGATACCATGAAATGACTCGCGGCGACTTTCCCGGTTGGCGTTGGTGGGCCTACGTCACAGCGGAGTCCGGCACTATTTTCGGCTTGGGGTTGTGGTTCGTCGTCGAAGCCTTTTACGCCTCTTGGCCAGACGACATCGAATCTCGCAGGTTAGTGTATTATGGTGTCTGTTTGATGATCGGCGGGATCTATCGGTTCTATGTTGGTGCCCGAGATGCCAGAAGGGAACGGACCAGAGCGTCAAATGACTAGTGAGGCCAATGGTTCAGGGGTCGGCAACTTTCCAGACCCCGTCTAATAGCACTCGGCCCGCACCCGCCATTACGTCATGCACGGACTTGATCGATACTGTTGATAAACCCCTGTTGATCGGTTTCTGAGATCGTGATTCCGTTTCCCGAGTGATTCGGTGGAGGGCGGAACGATGATGGGGCGGTTGTCGGACGACCAGGGCAAGTTC
>Ga0056133_10000072_pt1 | contig 18937 bp, 16 predicted proteins | sample WorMetGr2BELIZE1_FD_67351 | JGI IMG/M metagenome (GOLD analysis project Ga0056133, IMG submission 67351) | Marine gutless worms symbiont microbial communities from Max Planck institute for Marine Microbiology, Germany - Inanidrilus... ... | reverse complement strand
GTTCCGCGCGACGACGACGGACCGGAGCTTCTTCTACCGAAACCCAACACCGAATTCGATTACGGCTACAAAGACGAAGGTGCCATCAATCCGCAACGGACGGACGAAGAGGGGTTTTGCAACGAACCCCACGTACACGCCCGAGACCAATCCGTCGACATTATCGCCTTGGGCGATTCGTTCACCTGGTGCCTCGCCGTCGAGCCGGGTGAGACTTGGCCGGGAAAGTTGGGAAAGATGACGGGCTTGAAGGCACGCAATCTGGGCATTCAGGGTATCGGCCTTTACGAATACGTTCAGATCCTGAAATGGGTCGGCCTTCGCGCCAATCCGAGATACGTCGTCATCAACATATACGAGGGCAACGACTTCCGGGACGCCCTCAAGTATTGGGCGCACCGCGAAAGGACCGGTGACGGTTCCGAGGCGCTCAATTATGCGAACGCAGCGGATCGCAAAAGCGCCATCCTCCGATGGGTCGAGCACAGTTACGCCTACAATACCTTCAGAGCCGCCACCTTTCCGAAAGAACACGTCACCGCCGCCGCCCACAAACGACCGGATAAGGGCCCGCAAAAAAACCAGGGGCCCTTGATGTCGCTCTACCGGGCCTTGATGTCGACCGCCTATTTCCCGGATTTTCGCTACGATTTGGATTTCGGTGACGCGATCGTGCCGTTCAATACGGCGAACGGCGACCTGGACGAAGCCAATTTTGCGGCTGCCATGTGGCAAGGCAAAGGGGACCTCAGGCTCTTCGACCGCGGTCTCGAGGAACTGGTCCAACTCGGCAAGGACCACGGTTTCTTACCGATCTTGGTCTATACCCCGACGGCCTATTCAGCCTACAGAAAGCAGGTCCGCTTTTCGGACCCCCGCCTCGCCTCGCTCACCGAGTTTTTCAGCGACGCACAACGCTATTACTTTGCCGATAGGACAAAAAAGCTTGGGCTCCTGTTTGTCGATACGACGGAGACGATGCGTGGCAGGGCGGCCGAACTCGGGCCCAATGCTCTGTCGCATTTTCCGATCAACCGACACCTGACGCCGCACGGGCATGAACTCGTCGCCGGAGCCGTCGCCGAGGCCATTAAGGGACGAGACCCCTAAGGGGAAGGAAAGCTTGAGCGGCCGTTAGCGCTCGGTCCTGTTCGGGTTCTTGTAGCACCCGAAAAAGTCGTCCAACTCGTCTCGAAGAAAAGCGTCCACGTATTCTTTGTCGTCTTCCGTGAAGTATTCCCTGTAACCGCCGACCTTTCCTTTGCGCACCTTGAAACCCTCGGGATCACCGTCTTCGGGCGGCTTGAGCCGTTCATTTTTTAGGGCGTCGGTTGCTTCGAGTTTCTTCATTTTGCTGAATTCGCCGGCGGATACGGCCGCCTCGACGGCGTCGTCGCCGTGATCGGGCCAGCCCAGGAACGACAGCAGTTCCCGGAAGGTGGGTTCCGGATCCGCCCGCAAGTCTTCGTATTTGAGAAGATGAAACGCGTCCGGAACCGTGCGGTTCTCGGCCCAGGCGTTATAAAAAGCGACGATACTCCGCAGGCCCCCGATGGGATGACGAAGGAAATCGGGCAAATCGCCGTCGAAATCGAAATCGTTGGCGTGTTCCCGGTCACCCCGTTTCGTGTACTGGAAATAGTAGGAGACCAGTGCGTCCCTCGGGTCGCGCGCCAGAAATACGATCCGCTTGCCCTCATACATGGATTTGTCGCGAACGATGTCACCAAAAGGCTTCCAGTGCGGATTGTCGTCGTGGGTGAACTCCGTCACCGGCAACGACGGATCGGCCAGGGAAATGTCGCCGATCATCAACGGGTCCCCGGGGTTTCCGTTCAAGCCGTAAACCCCGAGCACGTAGCGGACCCAGGTTCGGCCGCATTTCGGGTAGGACAGAATCAAATTGTCGATCTGAGAAATCTTGCGGAATTCCTCAAGCCGCTTTTCCCAGAAATGAACCTGGGCACGATTTCCCTGCTGGCGCACCCACGCATCCATGTGATCGAACTTGTCGACATTGGGTCGGATCTCGGATGCCCGCCTAATCTGGCGAGCACCAACGATGGGATCCCCTGTCCAACAGGCGGCCAAGCCGTTGAGGTAAAGCCCATCGAAATTGTTTTCGTCTTTTTGCAAGATCAGATTCGTGAGCTGGCGGACTTCCCCGAACGCGGAGGCGCCGTAGAGCCTATAGGCTTCATCGACAGCTTCTTGAATGACTTGCTCGCGAGACGACATGGATCGGCGGGTCAGGTTCCGGATGCCGGTCAAATACACGGAAAAGCCCTCCTACGCAATCCACCCTCGAACCCACCGACCTCCATTGATCATACGACTGGATTTCACCGGCGCCTCAGGTATTCTCCCGTAGACTTTTTAATCCCAGCATTAGAGACGCCAACCATGATCAAGATTTTCATCGGGTTCGACCCTCGCGAGACCGTCGCCTTTCATGTCCTCACTCACAGCATTCACGCGCGCGCATCAAAGCCCGTTACCGTCGCACCCTTGATGCTGTCGCAACTCGACGGCCTGATGTGGCGCGAGAGAAATCCGTTGCAGTCGACAGACTTCTCGTTTTCCCGTTTCCTCGTTCCCTACCTTTGCGAATTTGACGGATGGGCGCTGTTCATGGATTGTGACATGCTTGTCCTCGACGATATGGCCAAGCTCTGGGAACTGCGTGACGACCGCTTCGCGGTGCAGGTTGTCAAACACGACCATCAACCCGAGGAAACAACGAAATTCCTGGGTGCACCGCAAACCAAATATGAAAAGAAAAACTGGTCGAGCGTAATGCTGTTCAATTGCGCCAAATGCCGGGCCTTGACGCCGGAATACGTCAATTCAGCCTCTGGCCTCGATTTGCATCGGTTCAATTGGTTGGATAGTGAAGACCTGATCGGCGAGATTCCCCACAACTGGAACCTCCTGGTCGGCTATGACGACCCGATTCCCGCCGAGGACGTCAGCAACGTCCACTACACCATCGGCGGGCCCTATTTCGAGGAGTACCGGGATACGGACTATTCCGGAGAGTGGTTCGTCGAAAAAGACGCCATGCTCCGGTGCGACCAGATAAAGAACTGACGGTGCTCACGAAAGGCCGTGCCCGTCCCGCCCGGGTCCGCCCTTTCATGAGATCGCGTTGCCGCGGCCTGTTGAAGGTTCGGGGGGACTTCAATACCTTGCGACCAGGATGAACGTGATTGGGCCCGCTGGATGTATGATCCCCGCCTGAGCTTCACCAATCTGCTGTCGCCGCTGGACCCGGTTGAGTTCCTGGAACAGCATTATCGAAATCGTGCCGTCCACATCCAAGGCCCGCCGGATAAATTCGGCGGGCTGTTCGACTGGGACGACTTCAACCGCATCATCAACATGTCTCACGTCTGGCATGACGGGAACGTCAAGATGGTGCTCGACGGCGAGCCCATCCCGTCGAAGAAGTACTGCACACAAGACGGCCTGGACCGCGCCAAGATGATGGGGTTCATAGAGAAAGGCGCAACCCTTTTGCTGCAGAGTATGGAAAGTTATGTCCCGGCGGCCAAGGCGGTCATGCAGAACCTGCGGTCGGTTACGGGGGCCATGGTCCAATGCAATCTGTTCTGCTCCTGGAAAGATCACCCTGGCTTCCTTCCGCATTTCGATTTCATGGACGTCTTCATCATCCACGTCATCGGCGAGAAAACCTGGAATATTTACGAAAGCCATTTCGAAAACCCGATCCTCAAGCCCGGGTACAATCATCAGAGTTTCTCGCGCGAATTTCACGCCAAGAACAAAGGGCCCGTCGAATCGCGGCTCCCCATGACGCCGGGCGACATGCTCTATATCCCACGAGGCAAGTACCATGCCGCTGAGGCCGCTTCCGACGCCAGCATTCACCTGACCTTCGGCGTCTACGGCGCGTGCGGCACCCACTATGTGGATTCGATCGCGGAACTGCTGCCCGATGATCCGCTTCTCCGCGCCGATATCCCTCCTTATGACGGGGACGCATTCGACGACTATATCGATCGAGTGGCGGAACGCGTCCGCGATATCCTGCGCGACCCCAAATCGAAGAAGCGCATGCGCCGCGAATTGAGGCAAGGCGCTTTCGGAGATCTGACGGCCATCAACCTGCCGCGTGAAGGGCAGCGCGTTTGCTTTCTCGTTCATGCCGTGGGGAGCCGGTTGACGCAACCGGGCGGAGGTTGGCGGTTGCAAACACCATCCGGCGAGTCCGTTCTGAACGATGACGAGGCTGCGATCGCCGACTGGCTTTTGAAGGTCGATTTTGCAGAGTTTTCGGACCTGGAATCGGCGTTTCCCGATAAGGACGCGACCGACCTGGCAGCGACGCTGGCGCGACTGGCAGAAACCGGTCTGGTCGACCCATTATGACCGATGGAGCGTGCCGCGGCGGATCGTAAACGCTTACGCAGACACGAGTTTTAGAAGCTCTTCGCGGACCGCCGAAACCACCGGCGCCCAGTCGCCGGGTTCCGACTGGCGGAAAATCCTGACGCTTTCGTACCAGGGGGAATCGGAACGGTCCAACATCCAACGTCTGTCGGGCCAAGCGTTGACCGTCAGCCACGTGGGTATGCCGAGGCTGCCGGCCATATGGGCGGTGGTATTCGAAACCGAGATCACGAGATCCATGGCCGCAACCTGGGCGGCAAAGGCATCCAGGTCGACCATCTGATCGATTTCATCATCGTGGACCAGCCCGGCCCCCGTCTGTTTCTCGAACGCCGAACGCTCCGCGAGCGTGTCACCGTATTGCAAGTCGACGAACCGAATCCCTTCAACATCCGTCAGAGGCGCCAACATCTGCAAGGGCATTGACTTGTCGACGCCCGAACCGGCTCGCTTGCTGAACCAAGCCAAACCAACCGTTTTGACGTCGCCTTGCGCATAGCGGGCGCGGAGTGCCTCGATCCGACGGGCGTCGGCACACAAATAGGGCTGACCACCGGGGAAATCCGCCTCCGATCGGCGGAACTGTGTTCCGAGATTGGCCATCGGCACGTGATAGGCGACGTCCGTCTCCAGAGTCCTCTCGGCCGGCGGGTTTTGCCGAGGGATACACTCCATTGCGGGAAACGAGCGTTCAAAAATAGGAACCATCCGAGGGTCTGCCTCGAGGACGACATGCGCGCAGGCGTCTGCCATGTCGGGGACCATCGACGCGTACATGATTTCGTCGCCCAAACCCTGCTCTCCCCAGACGAGAACCGTCTTATCGGCACAGGGCTCTCCATTCCACAAGGGCTGCGGAAATGGCCGCATGGGCGAGATCGTCAATTCCCATCGCGACTGGTATTCCGACCACCCTTCGAACCATCGTTCCGCGTGGAAGTGAAGGATGCTAAGAGTTTGGCGTGAATAGGGATGGTTCGGGTTCAATCGCAGACCGGCACGCACCTCCGCTTCCGCCTCGTCCAGGCGGCCGAGAGCGATCATGGCCCTCGCTTTGAACGTATAGGCGTCGGGATTCGACGTTCCGCGATCGATCGCCAGGTCGAGACTGTCGATCGCTTCCTGCCAACGCCGGTCTCTGAACAACAGGTCGCCGAGATCGATATAGGTTTCCGGGTCGGCGGGGTCAGCCGAAAGGGACCGTCGGTAGGCGACTTCAGCCTCCTGATAACGGTTTTGCCTTTTCAGCGCGTTCCCTAAGTTCCCCTCGGTTTTCGCGTCGCCGGGCCTGACCCGCAGGCTCTCGCGGTAGGCGTCGACAGCGCCATCCAAATTGCCTTCGGCCATGAGGGCGTTGCCGAGGTTGTTGAGGGTCCCGGCTGCGTTCGGCTGGTTGATTAGGGCACGGCGAAACGCCACGACAGCGTCGCTGGTCTTTTTGGAATACATCAAGACCGTTCCCAAGGCGTCGGCAAGGTCAGCGTTTCTTGGGTCGACCGACAATCCCGCGCGCATGACCTTCTCGGCCTCGTCGAAAGCGCCTTCCGTGGCCTCGATCATGCCTTTCAGGCGGTACAGATCCGCGGCCTGCGGGAAATCCTTGAGAAGCCCGACGACGGCTCGCCGCGCCTCTTTCAAACGGCCGTTCTCATAGAAGGCTAGCGCCTCGGAAAATCGCTCTTCCGGCGAACGCGTTTGCTTTTTCAGTTTCTGCTGTCGCCGCTGTTTTCTGTTCATGATGATCGCACCGTTGTCACTCGAGGTCGGCTAGGTCGCCCAATGCGCCGATCAAGGGGCCCAGCCGGTGTTCGAACCGCTTCCAACGGCGGACCGCCGTCTGATAGATCGGCTGGCGGACCTGCATTGAACTGGCCGTCCTGACCTGCCGGCGGGTCTCGTGAAAATTCACACAGGCGTCTTCCCAGGGAAGCTCGCAAAATTCGATGATCGTCTTCGCGCCGGCTTCCGGATCGGCGACCAGCGCCTCATATTCGACGTCGAGTATCGCATCGCCAAGGATGGCGCTCCAGTGCGCCATCAAACGGTGGTAGGCCCGATAGTGCCGGCCGAGATCATCCAAATCGTAGGAAAAGGTCTGACCGTAAGGGAAATAGATGGAAAAACACGAAAAACAGGTATCGAGAGGAGAGCGGCGGCAATGAATCATTTTTGCCTGCGGCAAGATCGATCTGATAATACCGGCGTAAAGGTAGTTTCCGGGCATCTTGTCGGTGATCCGATGTTGGTCCCTGAGTCTACCCGGAAGGCCTTCAACGTAGGTCTGCCCGAGTTTCGGATAGGACGCCGCCGACAGGGCACCGATGGTGTTCGGATATTCGTTTTCCTTCTTTTGACCCCGGAAGTTCGGCGTGCTGGCACCGCCGGCGATCGTGTCCGCTAACAAAGCCAGTTCCCCGGCTCCGGCAACGGCGGAATGACTGGCCAGTATTTGTTCCACCAGCGACGTCCCCGAACGGGGCATGCCGAATATGAAGATCGGCTGTTCCGATGGGAATCCGGTGACATCGTTTCGGGCCATGAACTCCGGCGAAAAGATCTCGATGACCTTGTCGATACGCCGTTCCTGTTCCTGTGGATCGTAGGACACGGTTTGCCGTTTCAAAGCGTTGCCTTCGGCCAGGCAGTCGAATGCGCGATCGTAATCGCCGCTGTCCTCGTAGGCTTTGGCCAGGGCGAAGTCGAAGAACATGCGATCGGAAGTCCCCTTTTCCGACCCTTGCCGCCGATTTTCCATGATGGCGATGTCGGGGTCACCGGGCCCGAATCGTTTCAGCCGCGAAAAGTCATGATGAATTTCCCCATTGTCCGGCGCCAAGCGGAGACATTCGCGGAAAAGTTCGGCGGCTCTTTCGCTGTTCCCGGATTGGCCCTCGATCAGAGCGAGATTGACGAGCGCCGGAAGGAAATCCGGTTTCAGATCCAATGCGCGTTCGTAGGCGTTGCGAGCCTCGTCCGGTTCGCCCGATTCGTTCAACAGGTTGCCCAGGTTGCACCAGGCACCGATTCGTTCCGGCCAGGTTTCGACTACGGTCCTGTACAGGTCGGCCGCTTCCTTGGGTCTTCGATCGGCGTAATAGGCGGCCGCCAGGTTTTCGGCGATCTCGGGGTAGCCTGGGGCGAGCGACCACGCCTTTTCCAGGCGGCGGATGGCCCGGGTCGGGTCTCCCGATTGCGTTTCGATCATGCCCGCAAGGTTCAGGGCTTCAAAGCGCTTTGGGTCCGCACGAAAGGCCTTTTCGGCCAGTTTCAAAGATTCCGATCGATCCCCCGCCCGGTATGCGGCCAGCGCGCGGCGTGTGTAGTCCTGGGATTTGAGCAGCTTTCCAGCGTTCCGCGCGGATGTGTCCGACTTAACTTTTCGGGCCTTCACACGTCTTGCCATGTCTCGATGTGCCGGAAGGTGGATGATCGCACCCAACCTAACAAAAAAGTTGGCGCGTCAAAATGAAAACCGGGGTTCGATGAACCCCGGTTTCCAAACTTGAAGGAGAGACTTTGGATGGTTGAAAACCAACCTCTCCTGAAATGCGTTCGTTTCGATTAGAAGCGAATCCGCGTACCAGCGATGAACATGGAAACGTCATCGTAGTTGATCGCGGTGTTGTCATCGTAATCGAAGTTGCTGTAGAACGCGAACACATCGACACCAGCCGGCAGGTTCTGGTTGACGCCGACTTCGAGGTAGCTGGCTTCGTCGCCTTGCGGGTGGTCAGAGTCTTCGTTCTCACCATAGACGACCGTGAAGCTGGTGCTGCCGAGGTCGGTCAGCGTGGCGTCGTAGCCAACGGCCACGTGCCAGTGTTCACCGTCGAAGCTCTGCTGGTCGGTCGAGTCTTCCACGGAATAGCCGAACGACGCATTCAAGCCACTGTCGTGCTTGGCGGCGACAGAACCACCCATGATGTTATCGATCGTGGTGCTTCCGGCCTTCTGATGGCGATAGGCGCCGGCGGCGTTGAGCTGGATGCCGCTGAACTTACCGCTGTAGTAGACCGCCACGTCCGCCGTGCCATTATGCATGTAGGACGCCGCAAGCTTGAAGCCGCTGAATGTCGGGGTGTCGTAGCGAATCCGGTCGTCACGGCCGCCGTCGTAGGACGACGTGTGGGCGCCAACGGTTTGACCGCCCTGGGCGCCGGTCGCGCTGTTGGTGAATTCGACGCCGCAAGCGTAGTCACAGCCGCCGACACCAACGTGGGCGAGGCCACCGAGGTGCTGTTCGTAGGCACCGTCAGATGCCACCGAGCTTTGACCGATGGACAGCGTACCCATGGCTTTGTGTTTGAAGTCGACTTTCGTGTGACGAATGCCCCAGGCCGAGTCACCGCTGGACGACGACGAGCTGAAGCTCTCTTCGAGGCCACCGGCGGTGCCGTTGTCGAACGTGGCGCGGCTGGCCGGGTTCGAGTTCGGGATGTTCATTTCAATGAGGCCGCCGACTTCAAGGTTCTCGGTCATCTGACCGCTGATCACCCAGCGGACACGCGAGTTGTCGGAAGCGCCGTCGACGTTGAACAGATGGCTGTTTTCGCCGTCGTCGACGTAGAGGAGCGAACGCACGATGCGGCCGCTCATGGTGATGCTGTTGTCGTTAGCACCGGCCCAGTTACCGGCGTCGGCCGGGCTGGACGAAACGACCGGAGCGACGGCAAACAAAGCCGCGGTCGCTACGGACGCTTTAAGAGTGGTTTTGATATTCACTTTGGTCTCTCCTTCACCAAACTTTGGTTGGGCAACCTCTTTAAAGGTCTGAAGCTTGGAAACGACTATGCAATAAACACGGGTTGCGTTCCGCCCTTCGATCACGGCCATTCTAGGTTTTTCGTCGTTCAATCAAAGGAAAAACGATGTCGAGGGTTTGTTTTTGGCCAAGGCCGTGTTTTTTTTGCAACACATTCGCCAATAGGGCTCAAGCCGGCGAAAAATAAGGACACATCATCCTACCGTTGCGATCCGGCAACACCCGTGAGATCTTGGCGCGCCCGTTCGACGACTCCGGCCCAGTCGCCCTGCTCCGCTTGGCGGATAACACGGGCCGAGGGATACCACGGGCTATCGTCGCGATCCATGAACCAACGCCAGAAAGGAACATAGGGAACCAGAACCCACGTCGGAATTCCCAGCGCACCGGCCATATGCACGGTTGTATTGGAGATGGATATGACGAGATCGAGGGCGGCCACCTGGGCCGCGAAGGTGTCAAGGTCTTCAATTTGGTCGAAAGAGTGATCGTGCAGGATATCGACACCGGTCTCGGCCTTGATTTCCGCCAGATCCGCTTCCGTGTCACCATATTGCAGGTCTATGAACCGGATTCCGGGCACCGCCGTCAGCGGTGCCAAGATCGACGGAGCCACCGATTTCTTGCGGCCGATCCTCGGGTTGACGCTGCGCCAGGCGAGGCCGACGACGAGTTTCGTGCCCGGTTTCCGGTACCGCTGGCGGAAGGCTTCGGTCTTATCCTCGTCGGCCCGGATATAGCTTTGCCGCGCCGGGAAATCGCCGAACGTCTTTCGCAGGTAAAATCCGAGGTCATAGAATTGGATCTGGTAGTCGAGCCGCGGTTCGATCGCTTTCGCGGCGGTTTCGTCCCGCGCCGCGATGACCGTCACCTCCGGGAATGACCGCCGGAACAGATCGACCAGCCTCGGGTTGCACTCATAAACCACGTCGGCCCCGCGCTCGTGCAGGTCGAGAAGAAAACAGGAAAAGCTGACCTCGTCGCCAACACCTTGTTCGCCGCGTACCAAGATACCCTTCCCTGTGAGATCTTCTCCACGCCAACTCGGTTGGTGGAACCGATCCGGATCACCGACCATGGAAAACTCCCGATGGCTGTAGGACCGCCACCCCTCTTCGAGATCGCCGCGTAGGAACTGCACGCTGGACAACTGCTGCCAGCACCCCGGGTCGTCCGGCGCCGCCGCCGCGGCGTCGCGAAACAGCTTTTCGGCCTCTTCGAACCGCCCGGTATCGCGGTAAACGGCGCCCAATCCCAGCCAGGCCTGGTGGTCCGCCGGGTCGTCCGCGATGCGACTTTGATAGATTTCCGCCATCTCGTCGTACCGAAGCAACGTCAGGAGTGAGGCCTCGAAATTGCCCTGTGCTTCAGGGAAATCAGGTTCCAGGCGAACCGCTTTGCGATAAACTTCGAGCGCCTCTTCGTAGCGGCCCTGCGAGTCGAGAACGAGACCGAGATTGTTGTGGGCTTGAGCGTCGTTGGGGTCGATCTCGACTGCCCGCTGGGAAACGGCCTCCGCTTCTTCGGACCGGTCCAACTCCCGTAAGACCTGGCCAAGCGCACTGAGGGCGGCGGCATCCTCCGGTTGGCGCACCAACACCTCGCGATAGGCGGTCTCGGCGTCTGAATACTTACCGTAGCTCAACAGGGCCCCGCCGAGATCGCTCCACGCTTCGACGTCATCGGGCGTTCGTTTGGCGCGTTGTGACAAGTAGCGCGCGGCATCGTCGCTGCGGTTCATTCGGAATGCGCTGAATCCGGCGATTTTGAGGGCATCAACGTTGCCGGGTGCCGCTTTGAGCGCTTTCCTGCTGAGCGTGAGGGCGGTTTCCACGTCTCCCTGGTTGAAGGCATCGACCGCGTTTTGCAAAAGCGGTCCGACGGCACCCGCCTTGGCCCGCCTCCGGCGTTGTTTTTTTTCGCTGCGGCGGAGATTGCGGTTCATTTACCCCTGCGACCACTTTATATATTGCGTCCGTTTCGTGCACCCCAACAGCGGGCGACGGACCGGCCTTTTAGCAGAAAAACCTTGCGGTTGACAGACCACATCACAATCCCGTCCACCCGGTTCGACGGTCTTCGACACCGACCCGGCGCAACGCTTCGGCCATCGCGGGGGAAGGAGCCTGCACCGGCTGAATGACACGGCAATAACGAGGGATACCGACATGCCCCAGTACGATTACGATTTGATCACCATCGGAGCCGGTTCCGGCGGCGTCCGCGCCTCACGGATGGCGGCGCAAACCGGTGCTCGCGTCGCCATCGTCGAAAACTCACGCACCGGCGGTACTTGCGTCATGCGCGGATGCGTGCCGAAGAAACTCCTGGTCTACGGCGCCCATTTTGCAGACGACTTCGAGGACGCCACAGGGTACGGTTGGTCGGTCGGGCATCCGACCTTCGATTGGCCGAAACTGATCGAAAACAAGGACCGCGAGCTGGACCGACTCGAAGCGGTCTACCACAACATCCTCAAGAACGCCGGCGTCACCGAGATCAATGGAACCGGCCGGCTGACCGGTCCTCATACGGTCGACGTCGACGGCCGCACGTTCAGCGCCGAAACCATCCTCATCGCTACCGGCGGCTGGCCAAGCATGCCGGACATACCCGGCATCGAGCACGTGATCTCGTCGAACGAAGCCCTCGATCTCGCCGAACTGCCGCGCAAGATCGTCATCGTCGGCGGCGGCTACATCGCTGTGGAGTTCGCCGGTATCTTCAACGCGCTCGGCGTCGAGGTTCACGAGATCATCCGCGCCGACAACATCCTGCGCGGTTTCGACGACACCGTTCGCAATGCGCTTCGCGACGAAATGACCAAGAAGGGCATCCATATTCACGCCGAAACCCGGGTCGAGGCCATCGACAAGGATGGTTCCAGCTACGCGCTTCGCTTGGATAGTGACGAGATCCTGAAGGCGGATCGGGTCATGTATGCCACCGGCCGCGCACCGAACAGCCACGGAATCGGCCTCGGGGACGTCGGCGTCGAGCTCGACGCCAAGGGCGCCGTCACGGTCGACGCCTATTCGCGCACCAACATCGAGAACATCTATGCCATCGGCGATGTCACCAACCGGGTCAACCTGACGCCGGTCGCCATTGAGGAAGGCATGGCCTTTGTCAAGACGGTCTACGGCGGCCAACCGACGGCCATGGATTACGACAACATCCCATCGGCTGTATTCAGTCAGCCGCCGGTCGGCACGGTCGGGCTGACGGAGGAACAGGCCCGGTTCCGTGGCCCTGTCGACATCTACATGTCCCACTTCCGGCCCATGAAGTTCACGCTCTCGGGCCGCGACGAATACTCGGTCATGAAGATCATCGTCGAGCGCGAGACGGACCGGGTGCTCGGCTGCCACATGATCGGGGTCGACGCGCCGGAAATCGTCCAGGGCCTCGGCATCGCGCTCAAGTGCGGCGCCACCAAGGCCCAGTTCGACGCCACCGTCGGCATCCATCCGACAGCGGCCGAGGAGTTCGTGACCATGCGCGAGAAGCTGCCGGATCACGCCGCGGAGTAATCGAACCGGTTTTGACTCTATCTTAATCGCAGGCCTGTGCCGCTATCGTCGGCCTGGATAGCGGCCCAACGCCCAAGCCGATGCGCCCATGCCTGTACGGAAGGAACCGGGTCTGTCCCGCCAGACCGACTGACAGGTCGCCTTTTCCTCCGTAAAACCAGCCTTTAGGTGCAAATGATTTTCATTTGCGTACATTCGTCGCCTATGCTTATATCGCGATTGCGAGTCATTCGCAAATAATTCACCACCAAGGAAAAGACCGTATCGATGCCCTGGAACGTGTTCCCGGACCTCGCCGTCCTAGGAATTGCCGCGTCGGGACCGGCGCCGCTCAATCAGGTCGTCAAGACCGCCAAGAGCCTCTTGCCTGATCTCTGGAACCCGACCAGCGACGTGATCGAGCAGGCCATACTCCGGCTTGTCAGTGACGGCCTGGTCATCGCCTCTGATCAAGACGGTGCACCGGAGTGCTTGCATGTCACCGCGGATGGTCACCATCGGTTGCGTCGTCTGTTGTGCTTCGACCCCGGTTACATGACCTCACCCGCGACCCTCGCCGTTGAGGCCGTCCAGTTCCGTTTTCTCGATGTCGCCGACAACGACACGACGGACCAGGTTTTGAGACGCCTCAGGGGACGCATTGAACGGCGGCGCGACGAGCTCGAACACCGCTATAAAGACCAGCCAAGCCAGGGTCGCTTCGCCAACTTGTGGATGACAATGGAGCAGGTGCGCTTGACCGAGATGGCCCGGCTTATGGCGTTGATTGGTCGGGAGGCAGTCCCAAAAGGCAGGCCGGCGTTACCGGCGTCGGGGGCGGCGATATGACCCTCTGGTTCGTCGGGCCCTCCGTGATCGATGAGTTGATGGTAGCCGAGGCCTTGTCCTGGCGTGTCGTCGGGCCCCGCCAGGCGGATAGCGGACACGTTTCCCCAGCCGGAGAGGCGCGACCGCCGTACCGCCACGCCGAACCGGTGAAGCTGGCGGAGGTACCGGCCCATGTGTGAGGCCTGCGCCAACGCCCTGCCGCCAGCACCGCAAGCCGTTCGGCGACGACTCTGGGAGGTCAGTTTGGGAAGCCACTGTTCCGTCGTCGGGACCTGCCTGACGCTGGCCGACCTGCGTGCCCTTTCCCGCAAGCTGAACCTGTCGGTTCGCGAGGGTTTTCCGGTCGATTACCAGCTTCATGGCTACTTCGCGCAAAACGCCAGCAAGGGCGAACGCGCCGCCAAGTTGCTGAACAAGCTGCTCGACCGACGCCACGCCGCCGCCATCCGCCGGGCCCGCGCCTTGAAATCCGAGCGCGAACTGGAAGCCTATTGGTCGGAAGCGAAAGAGGCCGGGGACATCCCGGGGCCCTACTGGGCGATCCTGACCCATCCGGCCGTGACCCGAGATCTCAGTGAAATCATGTTCGCCGACGTCCATATGCTGTTGCACCTGGTCGGCGCTTCGAACCGGGCCGATATCCGCCGCCTCGGCCGTTTCGAGGAACAGGTCGCCGTCCTCGAGGAAAAACTCGCCACCCAGCAAAGGCGCCATCGCCAACGCGTTGATTCCCGTGACCGGACCATTTCCGCCCTGCAGACGGAATTGCGGCTGGCCACGGAACGACCTCGGGAGGCCGTGAAACCAACGGCGTTTCTGTCCGATGAACCGGCCCCGCAGCGCGACACGTCCGCGGACATCGCCCGCCTCGAAGCGCGGGCCGCCCGCTCGGCCGCGATCATCGACGACCAGCAGAGCCGAATCGACGAACTGACACAGGCGCTGGTGACCCTGCGCGAGGAGAACCGGGCCCTGGAACTGGCTCTGTTGCGGGAGAACCCCGAGGAAGACAGCGGCTGTCCCTTCGACCTCGGCGGCCGATGCCTGCTTTACGTCGGTGGCCGCCAGAAAATGGTGCCGCACCTGCGCTCCCTGGTCGAAGCCTGGAACGGGCAGTTGATTCACCACGACGGCGGCAAGGAACGCTCCATCGACGAACTGGCCGGCGCCGTGGTCAAGGCCGATGCCGTGGTCTTTCCCACCGATTGCGTCAGTCACGGCGCCGCCCTCAAGGTCAAGCGCCTCTGCCGGCAATCCATGAAACCATACTTTCCCTTGCGGTCATCCGGCGTCGCGTCCTTCGTCGCCGGCTTGCGTGAGGGGCTCGATGACGCGGGCGTCGCGACGGCGACGACTGGTTTTATCGAATGAGAACAAACATGGCCGAGCACCCCCGCGCGACGTTCACTCCCCGATTCATCGATCTAACCTCCGCCGAGCAGCTGTTGCTTCGGGGATCGCGTCATTGCGTACAGGCTTTCAAGGACGGAAGCGGTGCCCATGGCGTCACCCATCACGGGTTCAAGATCGCAAGCGCGCCCGAGGCCGACCCGGAACTCGCCGCGGAAAAGTCCACTCCGAGAGGGCCCGTGGGGGCGGAGGTGGTCCCTCCGTTTCCACGGGCTTTCATCCATTCCGTTTCAAAACGCTCGCACCGCCGTTTCGCTCAGTTTTGAAAAATAGATATTGACAATGGCTCGCAACACGAATGATATTCATTCTCAACATTGATTTGACGCTCTGACTGTTTGGCCATGTACATCTGCAATTGCAATGGAATCACCGAGAAACAAGTGAAAGCCGCCGTGCGCAAAGGCGTTCGGCACTGGCACGATGTCCACACGCATTACGGTTTCGTCCCGCAATGCGGCAAGTGTCAATGCGATATTGTCCAATACATGTCCGAGCACGGTGCCGATGGATCGGAGGAGGCAACGCCTTTGTTCGCTACATCGGCCCTGGCGACCTGACATGTTTCTCTGGCGCAACTTGAGATCGGCCGACGTTGTGGCGGCCCTCGCCGTGTTGAGCGACAAGGGCAAACAACGGGAGGAAAACACGCCCGATCATCAACAAATTGCGCCAAAACCGGGACCGGATCAGCCGGCCACCAGCGAAACCGCCTGAGGGGCGCCTATTTCGGACGGCCGGCCGCTTCCATGGCTCGCCCGATATCAGTCAATCCTGAACATCCGCTCCGCATTTTCGAAAGCAATGGCTCGCGCATGGTCTTGCGGCAGCAGGGACAACCAGGCCCGATGGGCATCGACGAGGTCCTCGTATTCGACCCAACGCGCATTGACGTGGGTATCGGTGCCGATGACGAAACGATGGGAAAACGTGACGAGAAGATCGCGCCATTCCGGATCCAGCTCACCGTCCGGCAGGATTTCCTCGGCCCGGTAGGATAGCTCGGCCGATAGGGTCGGATAGCGCTTCATCGTCTCGGCGACTACGTCCGCTGGCTCGGTCATGCCGGCATGGGCCCATAGGATCCTGACTTCGGGGTCGATGGCATATAAGGCGGCAATGGCCTCTGCATCCGAATGGACGTGAAGGAAGATGCCCAGTGAACGGGCCTGGGCGACGACGGCCCTGACTACCGCCGTGTTCACCTCTTTCCCCGCATAGAAGTGGATCTCGCCTATGCCGCGATAAATGCCGTTAATCAGCCGGCTCTCGAGAAAGGGGACGACTTCCGGATGGCGATACCAGTTCACCGAATTGACGGTCCTGCCATAAGGCCTCAGTTCGGCAATGAAACGTCCAGGGTCGTACCGGTGAAGGGCCAACGTACCTTCGTCAGGCGTACTCGAGACCAGAGCTCGGGAAACACCGGCTAGGTCCATCCATTCGACGATTTGTTTAGGGGTCAACCCTGACCAGGCGCCCTGGTTGTAGTGCATGTGAACGTCGAAGATGGGGAGCCGGTCATCGGCGTCGCTGGGTACCGCGAAGAACGGAACCATCAGATACAGTACGAATGTCAGCAGCCGCCTCAAAGGCGAAGCCATCCCCATTGCTGCACGGAACACGTTCGCGGAGGCAGCGTTAGCGCCGCTCACTCCATGACGAACTTCGTATTGAGTTGGAAGACGTTAAAAAGTTCCTCGACGTAGCCGTGAGCGCCGCGGATGGCCATCGTCACGCCTTTTTCCGCCGCCGTCTCGTTCATTCCGAGCAGCATGCCGATGCCGGCCGAATCGATGAATTCCAGTTCCGTCAGATCGAGGATTATCTTGCTCTCTTCGCCGCTTTCGATGGCCCCCGTAATGTCCCGGGAATCGGGAAAATCGCCGAATTCCAGCCGGCCCTTGAGAGCGAATACTTGTGTTCCCTGGTCTTTATAGCTTGCGAGCTCCATCGGTTCCTCGATTTCGTTGTCGGTCAACGGCGGTACGACCGCTCATGGCCGCGAACAATACTATAATGTTATCAAAACCAAGGAAACCTGGCACCGCCGGGAAACAAGGGTTTCTTCGGGGGGTGACCTTTTCGCCATACGGTGTAGATTGCAACACCATGGCCGACGAAGTCATTACCACTATTCTGAACGACGCGTATTCTGGCGAGGTCGGTACCCGCGCCCAGGTCATCGAAGGCAGCTCGGCTGCATTGTGCGCCGGTGAAATCCCGGACCTGGGAATCCCACAAGCCCTGCAACCCGCGAAACGCGATGGAATGCCGCCCGCCGGTTCGATCACCATGCTCGGCGCCGATTTTGCAACCCCCCTGCCGCTCGATGTATTCCTTCGGCGTCCCGGCACCGGATGTCTGTCCGTTGGCGGAGACGTGCAAGCCGTCGTCGACAGGATCGTATTCGCCGTCAAACTGAATTCGCTCGTCGTATCTCTTCCCGGTCAGGTCATCATGGAATCGGGGATGGCCCGCAAATTCTGTGATGGAATCCGGGCTCATACGGACGTTTCCAGTATCAATCTGACGACTATCGAGCTTTCGCTGCAGGAAGCCATCATCAACGCGGTCGTTCACGGCAATCTCGGCCTTGGTTCGGCCTATAAGGAGACGGCGGACGACCTCACCGACTATCACCAGATGATCCGTGATCGTTTGGCAGCCGATCCCGACGCGCGCAAACCCATCGACGTCATCGGATGGTGGGACGATCAGCACCTAGCCATCGCCGTCGGCGATCAAGGCAACGGGTATGAGACGGCCGAAAGGCGAAGACAAAAGGACCCTGGGCCGCCGGTAGCTGGGAAGGATCGCCGGCGCAGCGGCCGGGGTCTCGAAATCATCCGCCGCTTCGCCGAGAACGTCACGGTGGCGAACGGTGGGCGGACTATCGTCATGAGTTTCAAGCGATGAGTGTTCCCGGCGCCGACAATGACTGGTCTAGTAACGACGGCGTCCCGCCGATCACAAATTGCCGCATCCTCGTCGTCGACGATGACCGGCTGATCCAGAAGCTGGTGCGGACGCGGCTCGAAATGGAGGGTATCGAGCACATCGAAGTGGCCGAAAACGGGCGCGATGGCCTCCTGAAGATCGATTCCTTCCGGCCCGATCTCGTCATCCTCGACGTCGATATGCCGGTAATGGACGGAATCGAATTCCTGCGCCTGGTCCGCGCGAAGCCGAAATACGCGGATCTCGATGTCATCGTCTCGACGGCCATCGACGATACGGACAAACGTGACGATCTGCTGGAACTCGGCGCCACCAATGTCATCGTCAAGCCGATCAATCACGATCTTCTGGCGGCGCGCGTCCGTATCCACCTGGAACACGGTTTGATGGTCAAGAGTCTCAAGACCTATCGACAGCGTGTCGCCAAGGAACTGGCGTCGGCCCAAAAAATGCAGTTGCAACTGCTGCCGGCGGACGCCCGCGTTGAGGAGATCCGGTCGCGTTATGGGCTCATCGTGAATCGCCATTTCCAGCCTTCCTCGGAATTGGGCGGTGACTACTTTGATCTTTGGCCCATGGACGAGCATCGATTCGGAGTCTTGATGATCGATTTTTCCGGCCACGGCATCAGCGCGGCGATAAATACTTTTCGGCTGTCTACAATCTTACGTGGTGTCGGGTCCGCAAACCGGACGCCGGGAGAATTCCTGTCGGAAATCAACAAAGGTCTGGCGGAAATCCTCAGTGTCAGTGAATTTGCAACGGCGTTGTTCGCCATCGTCGACGTCGATGCCGGTGTCATTTCCTATTCGGCGGCCGGCGCACCGCATCCCATCGTCGGCAGAGGCAGCCCGCCGCAACTCGCTTTCGGTGACGGCAGCGGCTTGCCGCTAAGCATTGATTCCGGCACCGTATGAGGTCTTTGCATATATCTGGACTTTAGTCCTTCAGTTTTATGAGTAGTTTCAGAATGCTAGGAATTGGTGATCCGCCTGGAGGGGAATGGGAATTTTTTGCTTCGAATTCGGTG
>Ga0056133_10000068_pt1 | contig 19179 bp, 17 predicted proteins | sample WorMetGr2BELIZE1_FD_67351 | JGI IMG/M metagenome (GOLD analysis project Ga0056133, IMG submission 67351) | Marine gutless worms symbiont microbial communities from Max Planck institute for Marine Microbiology, Germany - Inanidrilus... ... | reverse complement strand
GTCCCTCCCTCTTTCCCTTGCTCCCTGGTGTTGAGAGCATTAGGGGTTTTGCGCATGCTGCCGGTTTTGCAGCGGCTCGGCGATGCTTACGGTTTCTAGTATTGTGTTACATTTAATTTCTTCAGTACTAACCTAAGTGATTTGCTGTGTCATGTGGGATATGAATTCTTAGCTCATTCAATCAGTCATTTAGATTAATGGCTTTTAGTACCTTATTTTCAGAGAGGGTGAGTACTGGTAACAATATGATGTACTGCCTGGCTCAAGAAAATGTCCAACTCTGAATTAATTTTTATGTTCTGTTGTATTGGGTGGCTCTGTAGCCTAGTGGCTAAGGTGTTGGACTCGCAACTCGATGGTTGCGAGTTCAATTCCCGGCCACGGTGCTGTCGAGTAACAACCTTAGGCAAGTTGTTTAAACCCAAATGCCTCAGCAGGTCACGGTGGTTTAGCGATGGCATGATTGACTGCGGTGTGAGAGGCCACGGCTAGTTATGTTTATCACGACAGCCACTGTGATCTGCAGCCTTGGACACAGGCTGTGCACCCTTCCTGCAGTGCCTAGGTTGACTCAGCCTTCCACCCTCCGTAAAATGAGTATCAGCTTTCGGGCTGAGTAATAATAACAAATAGCGATGGTGGCACTGTATGGTAGCAGCCATTTATCGGCGGACTCACAACCCAAGTCGCTCGGCTTGGTCTGAGGGTTGGCGGCCACCCGGCGCTCAGTCTGCATTCATCAAATGAACCGGGTGAACTCTCGCAGTGACCATGGTCATGCGGACAGCATCATATACATTGTCGTTGAATTATTATTAATTATTATTATTATGTAGTTGTTAGTAAAAATTTAAACGCTGTTTTGACTACACTAACACCAATAATTCAGGCATCTGAGTGGTGTGCCATAAACTTGTTTTTTTCCATATTCTTGCTTGTGATAAATTTTGAGAGAGAGTTGTCTTATTTTATTTATTGTTTTATTTATTTGTTTTTAAAACTTAATTTATTGTTCACTGTACGTGTGAGCGTAAGTTAGAACTGCGTTCAGCTGGAAGATTACTTATTATCACAACATAAAATCACTATTGTAGTGCCATCAGTTTTGTTTGTCTACGGTTTATTGACCCATGAATGTGCTGCATTTACAAAGCTGTGTTTCCGATGTCGAGTTCTTGACGACTGTTTGGAGTTTCACTGTGTAACACATGTTGAACATGTACATGTGCAGGTGATGGCGGCTTGCTTTGAGATATTCTCGACCTGGGACGATGAGTACGACAAGCTGCAGGGTCTGTTGCGAGACATTGTGAAGAAGAAGAAGGAAGACATGAAGTTGGCGTGGAAAGTGAACCCGACTCACAAGCGACTTCAAGCCCGACTTGACCAGATGAGAAAGTCAGTTCGCATTATTGTTAATTGTGCTTCGTTTCTTCACGTCTGATTCCGCTCTTTTTGTATAATGTTAGACTGTTGTTGAGGGCAGTAAAATGCTTCTTTGGAGAACCTTGCATAACATGAGTAACTCTAACAAAAACTAGAAATGTGGGCTAATGCCCAACGTGATGGTCGCCCTGCCGAACATAGGTGGCGCCCTCTGTTCAACACCGCCCTCTGTTCAACACCAAGTTTAGCTGACGCTCAGTACTTTACTGCTGTGCAGTAATGCTGCCAAGACGCGAAGGCTGTTGAAATTTGGAGGGGTGCCCCAAACTGGTAAACCGATCTCAGCCGCTAGTAGGCCGAAGTTCACCATATTGTGGGACATGCGGAGGACTCATTGCTGCTTAACAAGTTTTTTTCCGATTGTCGATACGTGCCTTCGTTGCGAAGATATAGTGCAACAAAGTTGTGCGATGGTGCCCAGATGGTGATTTTTGGCGACTTTTTTGCGTCCTGTGTTTTCAGTGAACCGCGTGCAGCAGGTTTCAGACCTGCATCTTAAATTCGCACTAAGGCCATACTATGTGTGGAAGTATGGCAGACATCCAAGCTGCGGTGGCTGAGATTAGGCGAGGAAAAAAAAGACAGAAGCACAAATAACAGCATGAGACTAGAAATGTGGGCCTGCATACTGTTACTGACAGCGACCTTCTTATTCATATTAGATAGAAGATGCTAAAGTTCTCATGAGTGTTACCTACACTGTCTCCATACTGTGTAATAATAATTAACAGTAGTAATAATTATAATGATAATAATAACATATACATTACATACATGTACACATTCTTGCCATAGAGTTGTAATGACTGAATAAAATTGAACCGTAACAGTGTAATTGATAAACAGAATAAACCTATGCTTGAAATTTGCCAAAAGGAATACGCTCAAGTTGATGGACTTTCCTTGTGGACCAGGATTTGAATTCTGCTGAGTTGCTTGTGAATCACAGTGTTGCCTGTGCCAGCACCTGCCCAGAATTCCTCCAATGTTGTGGAATACTTCGTGTCACATTTGGCAGTTATTGACATTGAAAAGCGTCTTTTAAAAGGCACATGGTGTGCTTGAGGCTTTCGTAAATGTACTGAACAGTAGATCTGCATGGTCTTTTTAGCCGGTAACATGTAGCATGGTACTGCACTGATTTTCAGGTTTCGACGTCAGCACGAGCAGCTGCGTCAAGTCATCGTTCGTGTCCTACGTCCCGCGATATCGTCAGTTTCAGCCGGTACTTCAGAGTCACAGCCTTCTTCTGAACCATTGGTCATTGAACCAGCCGACAACAATTCCATTGATGTATGCTTTCCACAGATTTTCTGTTACTGCCTTTTGAAATATGAACTGTATGTGGAGCATTTTTGTGTTCATAATGAATGTATCTTTTTCTCAGTAAATTTTATCTTCAATGCTTTGACACTGTTGGTTGGGCATCTGGAAGAGCATCCAGCCTGTAAAAATTGAGTGATGAGGTGCTGGCGTCTAGTCTGGAGCGAGGTGCAAATGATTTGCGTGTGATCCAGCTGTTGCCACTGCCATCCTGTGATCTCTTGCTTCATTAAAATCCAGATTGGTTTAACCTTTCTGCTGCCTTACCCAGGTTGTCATGGAAAAGAGGCCATTAAACAGATGTTCCTACTGTTCTTGGTAAATTGCGTGTTTTTACATCATATTGTCAGATTGTGGATGCTGTTCTGAAAATGAATTAAATACCAATTTTTCTAGTAACTGGATCCTGATCTAGTCGGCTGACTCCATAATGTAAATGTGGCGTGTCTTGTAGGAGGTGAACATGGCCTATGACAACGTGAAGGAGGTTGACTGCTTGGATGTGTCCAAGGAAGGCACAGAGGCGTGGGATGCTGCGTGCAAGAGGTACCTGGCAAACTCTGTGTTTTGTTGCCGTCGTTTATTAATGTTATGTTGGATATTTGGACTTTCACTGCAGGATAAGAAAGGGAAAAGGACGAGTGTAAAATGCAGGCAAAGCTGGCAGTAGACACAGGGTGACCACTTGTCTGGAAAACCTGGAAGTGTCTGGAAATTTAATGGTTGTGGGGGAAATGTTAGGGAATTGACCAAATGTCAGGGAAATGTCGGGGGAAAAGGTTGTCAGGGAAAACTGCTTGTTGCTAACTTCATATTTGGGCCTACACCAGTGTTTTGTGGACTGTTGCGGGGTGCTTTGTGTGGCCTTTTTTAAGGATTTTGCAGGTTATTTCATTTCGCGTGAGTCGTAGATGATGCGAAATGTATTGTGGTCACCCGCATCTGTGTGTCTGTGTGTCTGTCCACAGCCACATGCCTACACTATTGCACAACCCGGATGTAACTTGTGGGAGTGGTAGGGATGCCCACTAGTTGTGCAGTATTGGGCAGATTTGCACTCGGGACACGGGTTGCGTTGCTGGGGCAACATAACGTGAACGGGAAATGTTAGCGAGTACATGCTTGTACTTGCTGTATGCCTAGTTAAATAACTGTGAACGTTTTTGTAGAATATGCACTGATATTTATGGTGTATTGGTAGCACTATATGCATGCTGTGGATACTGCAAGAATTGCATACATGCTGAGGTTGGTGGAAAGGTAGATAGAATAACAGTGCAGGATGTGAAAAGCTTTGAGGTTATCTTGAAAATAACCACTTTCATTTTTGTTATGGCCGCCCTATGTAATAGGGCAGGCCATTATATTTTTGCCCTGTGGTTACTTCTTTCTTTCTTTCGTCTTTTTTTCCTCACCTAATGTCAGCCGTTGCAGATTGGATGTCTACCATACTTCCACACATGGTGTGGCCTTAGTGCGAATTTAGAATGCAGGTCTGTAAGTGCTGCACGTGGCTTGCTGAAAATACTGGACGCAAAAAATCGCCAAAAATTCGCCGTCTGGGCACCATCACACAACTTCGTTGGGCTATATCTTTGCAATTAAGGCACGTATTGACAGTCGGAAAAAAACTCGTTAAACAGCAATATCTCCCCATATGTCCATGTCCTCACAATATAGTGAACTTAGGCCCACTAGCGGCTGAGATCAGTTCAGTTGTTTGGGGCACCCTACCTAATGTCAACGGGTTTCGCATCTTGGCATCGTTACTGCACGGCACTCTAGTAGTGGGTGTCAGCCAAGCTTTGCGGCGTTGAACAGAGGGTGCCACCTATATTTGTCAGGGCAGCCATCACGTTGGACATTGGCCCAAGTTGTAGTTTTGTCTGTTTTTGAGAGTTACTCCAGTTGAGGGCAAGTGAACCTTTGGGGAATTGTGAAGGAGGTTCTTTACAGACTGGATGCTTTTTGTGTTGCACAACGAACGGTGCTATAGCACCGTGGGGATCTTATTGTGAAAAATACATTAGGTATGAGGATATGTAAAAGAAACCACATACCTGACTAGAGACTGTCGTAACATTGGAGACTTCAGATTATACAGCGGAGAGTTCATTGCCATTTGTCAGTTGCTGGGTTTGAGTAAGTGTGTGTTTTGTGTGTAGGTATGAAGAGCGCATTGATCGTGTGGAAACTCGTATCACCGCACGCCTGCGTGACCAGCTGGGCACGGCCCGCAATGCCAACGAGATGTTTCGAATCTTCTCGCGGTTCAATGCTCTGTTTGTTCGGCCGCATATCCGCGGAGCCATCCGGGAATATCAAACGCAGCTGATACAGCGCGTGAAGGATGATATAGAATCTCTTCATGAAAAATTCAAGGTCCTGTTCCCTGGCTGTTTTATATAAAAACCCTCTTTTTGTGTTATTATATTGGATTCTTCATCTGCCATAATCCATGCTTTTTGGTGGGACTGACATTTGCATTGCAGAATTGTGTGCAAATTTCACAGCAATAGTAATAATATACATATTTCTATCACATGATAAGGTCCTAACATCAGAAGCTGTAGTATCTGTTTAGGTCACTGTTCTGAAAATCTGATAAGTGATGACAGAATTGGTGGCTTGGATGAACGTCAGCCACCGTGTCGGAAAGAGTGACTGGAAAAGTTGGGCAGTTTCATTCAGTGTGGAAAGTAGTCACCCTACATCTGTGTGTCTGTCTGTTGTGATTTTGCTTTGCAGGTGCAGTATCCGCACAGCAGTGCATCTCAGATAAGCCGTGTCCGAGACTTTCCTCCGCTGGCTGGATCGATCATATGGGCGAGGCAGATTGAGCGCCAGCTGAATGCGTACATGCGTCGTGTCGAGGCCGTGCTTGGTAAGGGCTGGGAGAACCACGTCGATGGACAGAAACTGAAGGCTGACGGCGACAGCTTCAGGCTCAAACTGAACACGCAAGAACTCTTTGAGGACTGGTCAAGGAAGGTAACTTTGTGCTCGGCTATCATTTATTATCGACATTTTGTGTAGAGAATATATTTAATTAAACCCCGTTGTTGCCTTGCTGGAATGAGTGTTTTTTATCGTGTATCCACATAGCAGATGTGTTGTTCATCTCGATACTGTTACAGGCTGTCTGTCCACCACACACTGATATTATGTCAAAATTACTAGCTGTGAAGTCCCATGATTTGCACATGATTATAGACCAAGGATTCTAGTTTTCTTGCACCAAATGTGGAATGGTTATTACTTCGTCTTGGACGTTAAATGGAAACAGCGAAAACTAGAATGTGAGCCAATACCCAACGTGATGGTCGCCCTGCCGAATATAGGTGGCGCCCTCTGTTCAACGCCGCAAAGTTTGTCAGACACCCATTACTTGACTGGCGTGCAGTAACGTTGCCAAGACGCGAAAGCTGTTGAAATTAGCTGGGGTGCCCCAGACTCCTGAACCGATCTCAGCTGCTAGTGGGCCAAAGTTCACCATATTGTGGGGACATGTGGAAGAGATATTGCTGGTTAACGTTTTTTTTCCATTTGTCGATACATGCCTTAGTTGCAAAGATATAGCCCGACAAAGTTGTGCGACGGTGCCCAGATGGCAAATTTTTGACGAGTTTTTGTGTCGTGTATTTGCAGCGAGCCGCATGCAGCACGTTTCAGACGTGCATCTTAAATTCGCACTAAGGCCAGACCATGTGTGCAAGTATGGCAGACATCCAATCTGGGACGGCTGAGATTAGGCGAGGAAAAAAAAGAAAACCACAGGATGAAAATATACTGGTCTGCCCTATTAGGGCGTCTATAGTTATATTTTTGTATATAGATGCAGCTGTATCTCATAATTCATATGAGGTAGAGACAAAAAGGTACTACAGGCCCCAGTGGGACCCTCATACCACTCTACATTATGGTAGCATTTTTAATGACCGTGAGTGATTCCTAATCCTGATTTTAAGTTTGTGCTATTTTTAATATTGAATATCTTGAAATCGATGCCACTCAGACATTATTACATGCTTAGCAGTTGTGCTGTTCCACTGTGGCTAACAGTGACACTCTATAATTCACGATCTTGTGTGCTTCACTTGTAAATGTTGATGTGGCTGTTTGTTGTATACCATAGGTGATATGAGACTAAAGTTGCTACAGAGTTGTGTTATGTTATGTTGTCTTACCTGCCATACAGAGTGGCAGCATTTCAGATATTCTTAAGTGATTTCTGGTCCGGTTTTCAGTGTCATGCTATGCAACAGTCTGCTGTCGTCTAGTTTGTTTGGTGAATGACAGTGGTTGATGAGTGTCAACGAGGTGGAACTACGATGTCAAGCTACCATGGCAACCATTGAACATGGATGTTTATTTTTATTTATGATAGCGGCCCTTGTAGGTGATGCACGATCTGTCATGTTATCTCATTTTCTTGTCACATTAGCACTTTGTTGTGTTGTTATTGTCCATGACTTGTCATAGATGAGGCCTGCTGGGCTGTGTGTGTAAGCTATTAGAAATATCACTTTTACAGATATACCATGACACAAGCTAAGAGCTCGATCGTTTTAACACCTGCCTCACTGTGTTTTCTTAGGTGCAAGCCAAGCAGTTGGCGGTGACTGGCAGAATATTTAGCATTGAGAGTGTTAGATCACGTCAGCCAGGCAAAGGCAACATTCTCCGACTGAAGGTGAACTTCATGCCTGAGATTATCACACTCGCAAAGGAGGTTAGTTTGCTGCCTACGTTACTTGTTGAAGTTTGGCTATTTGATATTTTTGATATAAATATTTCTCTTTTACTGTGCCAAGTTGTGGAATGTGAAGTAAGAAAGGTCTCTCCTAGAATTGTAGCTCTTTCATTTAACTTTTCTGATGCAACATATCAGTTAACTTGTATGCTGTTGCAGTATTTGAGATGCGAGGTATGAGATAATTTATACTGCACTATATAGACCAGCGTGCTAGTAATATTTGCCATCACATCTAAGAATGGTGTTGCCATCTGGTGTATAATGAAGTGTTTCTGCTGTCAGTGTGTTAAGGGATAAGACATGCCCACCTGTAAGAGGGGATGGGGCTTTCTAGCAGTTATTACTGGACGATTTTCCTGATTGTACCAACAGTTTACAGAGATCTTTATGGGAGTGGAACCTGGGTCCATCGGACGAGACTCCACCTCACTACTGAATCAAATAAAGTACCAGTTTTTAGTTGTTATTTGACCATGTTGTTGTCTTGAAGTATTCCACATTAAGTTGGGTCTCACGAAGCTAACCTTTGATTCTTGCAGATCTTTTCTTTTCTAGTTGCCCAGCCAACAGGATGAAAGCACTGGATAGTGTCAAATAAACTGTACAAAATGTTGCAGGTGAGGAATCTGAAGTGGTTGGGTTTCCGAGTGCCGCTGGCAATAGTCAACAAAGCTCACACGGCAAACCAGATGTACCCATTTGCCATCTCTCTCATCGAGAGTGTGCGGATGTACGAACGAACGTGCGACAAGGTAACGTACATCTTTTCAGTCTGTTATCATCATCATCGTGTGGCTTGTCCGCTAATGGACATTGCCGTTCCTACAAGCGTGCTCCAGGCTTGTCAATTCTGGGCTTGACGATAGGCGGTTGGCAGACCATTGGATTCAACGGTCCGGAGGCAGGTGTGATGTGGTCGGCCCAATCGGCAGTTCCAGTCTCTTGGCAAAGGGGCTACACTGGCCCTAAGGACTTGACTATAGTCCATGGATGGATCGGCAAGTGCAGTGTGACCAAAGAACTTAAGGCGGGTGGTACAGATGATGTGTGAGTGGTGGCTGGTCAGTATGCTGGCAGACCTCTTGATTAGAAATGCGGACCCATTAAGTTCACAGAAACATTACATTTGTTTGTGCTGTTTGTGTACAGTATTGTTATAAATTACCGTGTTTGATATAGTTACCTCGCATGTCATTGATCTGATATGTAGGCTAGATGCCATTCATAGGAGTTGTCGTTTGTGTTCTGTAATGTACTCGTAGATGCAGCATGATACAAAATGTCTAGCATGCAGTACAAAACTGATGGTTAATCATGGTTGGCAGATATGTTTATCACATAAAATTTATGCTGTTGCCATCTCCATCAAATGCTGTGCCACTATGCTGATAAGGCATTGCATACTAGGGGCATACAGTTACACACTACAGCTAAAGGAGCTATGTGGTATATCAGCATCAAACCTGTTGCAGTTTGCCAAAGCCTCATTGAGGTTAGAGTAACCTTGGTTACATCTGGGATGCGCACCGGGCCAACATAAAAATAGTCTCAGTGTTGAGCAGTCTTTTATTCGGGCTGCTCACCCTGAAGGTAAGATAAGGCTATCTGCATGGTAATTACACGATATGTAGGGACATAATATGATTTGTTCTTTGTCCTGGGGCTGTAAGTAAGTGTGGGCCCATTAGGTTCATTGAGTAATTAATTAAGTGACAAATTTATGAAGCACCGATAGAAGAACAGGCCCTCTGCGTTTTCAGGCCAGATGTTGCAAGAGGTGACTAAAATTGGCTTTAGTTTGTGCATTTATTTTGTGTTGTAGTGCATTTCTTATGATTGGTGAATGTGCGCTGTTGTTGTGTTAGGTGTAATTTTTTTCCATACGATGACGTCTCCGAAATGACCTATTTTGTGTCGAGTGGGACATAAAACTTAACTCAGTCAAGCTGTGCCCAAGCTCAATCTGTTGGGTTTAGCAGAATGTGAACAGTGTTATCGGCCTGTGTGTAGGTGGAAGAGTGTCCGAGCATAACCCTGCTGGTGGCCGGAATGAGACGTGACGTCCAGGCTCTGATCACGGAAGGTGTTCAGCTCGTGTGGGACTCGTACAAGCTCGATCCGTACGTCCAGAAACTTGCGGAGACCGTCTTCCTCTTCCAGGAGCGAGTTGACGACCTGGTTGCCGTCGAGGAACAGATTGACTTTGAGGTGAAGTCGCTGGACTCGTGTGCTTACAGTCGAGCCATGTTTACCGAGGTGTTGAGTCGCATTCAGAAGCACGTGGACGACCTCAGTCTACACCAGTACTCCAACTTGCTCCAGTGGGTTGCAAGACTTGATCAGGAGGTACTTTGTTTTGACTGTGTAAACATTTGAACAGAAGTTGTAGACTTTTGTGTTGTATACGTGACGGCCAGGCTATGAGAGTAGCTGTTTGGCACACTGTTGATTATTGGTCTGCAGTGCATAAATATTCTTTTGTGTATGGTGTGACTTTTTTGTGAAAAAGTTTGTTTACACCTGTTTTCTGAGGCATTGTTTCTCTCATCATCATTACAGTACTTTTAGAACAGCCACCATGTTTTCAGAATATAAGCAGCTACATTCTTCCCGCCCAAAAAATTAAATTGAAGGCTGCAGCTTACACAGAGGCATGCACTGCTAACTGTTTAGTCAGTGGTTCTTGTTTTGACTGTGTGAACCTTTGAGCAAAAGTTGTAGGCTTATGTACACGTAGTAGCTACTGGAATTTTTCTGTGACAGTATGCGCCGGTATGGCATACTGGCACCTTTTCCAGGCTGCAGGCAAATTTTGTGAAGGCATGCGGCCTATTAGACGTGTAGTTGCGTCATTTTGTTTCCAGAAAAAGCACTGCTCTGCAGTATATAAAACGATTTTTGTGGTGCATGATGATTTTTTGTGAAAACGTTTGTTACACCTTGTTACATCTCAGGTGTATTTTTCTCATCATTAACTGCGGTATTTTTTAGAACAACTGCTGTAGTTTCAGAATGTAAGCTACTTTAGTCCTGTTCTAAAATTATATTGAAGGGTGCAACTACAGAGAGGTGTATCTTGTTGGCTAGCTTTTCTTTGGATCATGTTGACTGATCCATACACTTTATGGTGTCACCGAACCATGTGTACTCTTTACAGGCCAGTTGTTGTAGCATGTACCTAACTGACAGTGCGGCAGTCACTGGCACTGGAAAGAGGACGTGACAGATGGTATGTCATTGACTGACTGGTGTCACTGTTGTCAGTGCTTATCGGCATTTCTTTTACTCTACTCCATAATGGCTGGGGAGGTAACCGCAGGCCTGGCAGAAAGTAATGGCAGCTTACTGCCAGGTGGATGACTTACGATCATCTGCGGGCTGACTGCCTATACATTGGGATCAGCTCCAGGCCCAATGCTCGGTATCGAGTATGGGAAGCTTTACCTTTTTTTTTTACTCCATAATGAGATAGCTGCGACATTAAGAATGTAAAGGTGAAGCTGACTGGATCAACCATTGTACAGTGAAGACAGAGTTAGATAGCGGGGATGCTGATGAAGACTTGGTAGGATGGTGTCACAGATGACATGAACAGTTTTGACTGTGTGCGTTATTATGGCACTTAATTATGCAGGTTGAGGCTAAGCTGGCACGACGCCTGGAAGCAGGTTTGAAGGCTTGGACACAAGCGTTGGTGAGTGAAGGCACAAGCAAGGAGGAGGCGGACTTCAGTATGGACACGGATGCTCCAGCCGTCGCTGTGCACCGACTTGGCGGAGACCCGAAACTCAAGGTAATTTTTTTGTATACTTCTGTAGATTGCTGTTGTCTCCACACTTCGTGTATGTATTCTGGCTGTTATATTCATAACTATACTAGTGTTGTAAAGACAGTATCTTCGCTTTGGCTACCGAGTATTGTATCAGTCCTAATGATGTTTTGAACTTGAGTTTGACATTTGTTAGAGAGACCATTTCTTGGTTTATTACTGATGTACTGCAGATTTGTTTGTATTTCTATGTACTTAAGTTACTACTGTTTTTATGCTGACTTTGGGTGCATGAGATTGATGATTGAATTAAAAGAATTTGTCAACATGTAATAAGCTTTTAATCTTACTCTTAATCTTACTCTGTTAAAACCATGCCACTGGGTATGCAAGCCAGCATATTTGGTGCCTGTCCCAAGGCAGTATAAATTGGGAGGGTTGCATCAGGAAGGGCATCCAACGTAAAAATGGGGGGATGATGGAGGTCGGTCGCTGATTAGTCCGGATGGAGTGACGCCCAGCTGGATTGTCGGTGTGTCTGCTTTTGTTATCTTCCCTTGCACTATAAAGTGCAGAAGAAGGCACCGGCTCATCCGGGTGGTCCCAGAAAAAAACGCTGTAAAACAGTTGTGTGTGTGTGTGTGTGTGATCTTACTCTTGACATTTTTATAATATACTGTTATAATGTCAGCTCGTTTCAGGACACCTGAGTATTGTTTTGTGTGCAGAAATTTGTTCACGAACTGCGAATCACTAACCAAGTGATGTACCTCAATCCTCCGGTGGAGGAGGTGCGTGTGAACATCATCGGAGAGCTGTACTCCTGGGAAGCCAACATTCTCACGCTGTCCCGCATCACTCATTCACGATATCAGGCAAGTAGTCACGGTTTTAAAAGTCAAAAGGAGTCAAAAGGTACCTTCCGGTAGCACACATTCTGTTGTTCAAGGACATGGATTTTTTTGGAGCAATGGAATAATTTTGGTTGGGTGCACTTCCTGATGTTAGCAATCATATGCGTAGTATGTAGGTATCATAGATGTCAGCGGGAATTCACACTAGTCTATTGGTTGTGAGTCGTTGACTTTGACTGCGGAGTTGGTGGTTCGGCTTCTTTTTTTGTACTGTACCAGTTGTTTAAAAAAAATTTCATTGATGACATTTTTGTCAGTGCAAAACCTGTATTTTTATTATATTCAGTCTTCTGAAGCTGCTGTTGAGGATTGCATTCTTTCATCATAGTAGCCCTCTTCTGGATTGGGAATTTGTTGTCACCTTGGTGTATTCTTAAATGCTTCTGCAGACCAGTTATTGGACATAGTCTAGTGCCTGGTTGTCACAGTATCTGCATAGTGTATGTTATATGTCATTGGCTGGTTTTGTCTGCATCACCAGTATTACTAAAAAGTTGTGGACAGATTTTCATTAAAACTTTCTTCAGATAACGGTATGCCTTGATATCAGGAACATTTGTTTAGATTGTGGGCGTGATCTGATTATGGATTGATTTCTTGGATTTTTTCACGGACTTTTATTAGCACCACCTCTGCATGTTGACATTCGCTTGACGGTGCCTTCTCGAGTGCCTTCTGGTTTGTCGTCAAATTACTGACTAAAGTATGCATATTGTACAGAGTTCTTGGAGCTACTGTAGTGCTGTCACAGAGCTGTCCTGAAGAGCAGTGCCCCTTCCCTCTGGAGTCTGGTGGTTGATAGTGAAAGGATCGGGCCAGCCACTTCTTAGATTCGCTGCTTTGAGTTTCCATCAATGCTTTGACACTGTTGATTGGCAGGAAGGACATCCAGCCTGCCAAATAATCTCTGCAACATATCCTCAGAAAGGTTCTTTTCTGGAAAAAGTGGAGGAAGAAAACAGAGAGGGAACCACCTGGTGGTACAGTTTCTACTTAAAAATGGCCGTCAAAAGGACGAGGTGTTGCTGGTGTAAACGTGAAAATTTGACTTGTATGTGAACGCAGGTTGGCGTTGATGCGGCATCAGATTCGGAGACGACGTACAAGAACATGTTGTCGAAGCTGCCGAGTGGTCAAGACGCTCTGTGTTCAGCGTACGAAGCCATTGAGAAGACAGTTCATGACGTCGATGCTTACGTTCGAGTGAGTTATATTTGTCTGACTTGGCTACTTTCAAATGACTATCTTTGTCCACGTCTGGTGTGGAGTTAATGCTGTTTGAATTTTTTGAATGAAATTATTGTGATAAGCAGTACAACAGCGGTATTATATTAGTTTAACCAGCCTAGTTTGCCTCTAGTTTAGGCTGGGTATCCCAAAAGTCTTCCAAATGGGAACATTCTGGGATTGCTGACTTGATTGTGTGAAGTTAGTCTTTAAAATATTATTTGATTAAATTTTTGTAGTGTATTTCCTGTTTTTAATAATTATGAGAGAGAAATGTCTTTGTTTTGTGATATCTGAAGCAGTTCCGTTGCTGGAAATTACATGTTACATGGTACAGTAATTTTGCTGTTTCTGTTGTCGTAGATTTGGCTGTCTTATCAAGCCCTGTGGGACCTACAGGCTGATTATCTTTATGGCAAGCTTGGATCAGGTCTGGAATGCTGGATGAAGGCTCTTGAAGACATCAAGTATGCATATTGCATATGCATAAGCACTGGGGGCTGCATGTTTTTTACATACGTATCTTATGAAGTGTAGCAAAAATAAAGCTTATGTGAAGTGGGGTGAGATGGGTCTATAATACAGATAAATGCAGACATGCCATAGAAGGTAGACCTGTGTGTGATATTGATATACACAAGCCTTATATGGCCCTTTTTCCGGGACCATCCGGGTGAGCCGGTGCCAGAAGAGAACTTCTGGACTTCATGGTGCAAAGGAAGATTAACAGAGGCAGACACACCGACCATCTGGCTGGATGCCACTCCATCCGGACTAACCAGTGCCCACCTCCACCTTCCCCCCATTTTTACGGGCCGGATGCCCTTCCTGTCGCCCAACCAACAGTGTCAAAGCACTGTGTGATATTGATATGAATTTAGATATTGTGTAGAAGATAGTTTTGTGTACTCCCCATTCGAGGGTTTGATTGCTGTTATGTTTAATGTGCACTGTGTCAAAAACACCCACCCCGAGAGAGGCATACTTACTTTGCTCCTGATAGGGGAGGTATTGTGATGAGGTGTTGTCCGTATGTTTGGCTGCTCATGTGTTTCAAAAACCACTTGTCCCCAAACTTAACAAAATTTTCTGTCCATTTTAACTGGCTCGGTACTCTGACAACTGAACAGTGCAGGCAGTACGTTGTGTACTTTTGTTGGACTCCTCCAGACCAACTCAGCCTCCTACCCTCTGCAGGTGGGAAATAAGTACCGTCTAAAGTGTGGTGATGCTCTGCGGCTGGGGAGTAAAGGCAAGATGGCACATTCCATATGTGGATAAACGTGGGTGGCAGGTAAAACTGCATGATTCCTAAACGTAATTCCTAAAGTTAAAACGTGTCAACCTGAGTGCTTCAGAGACAAGTATAGCACACATTATAAAGCGCTATACAATGTCCTGAGTACTTTACTTTTGTGGATGACATCACGTTTGCCCATAATGGGCCATATAGTGCATGGATAATAGGGCATACTCTTAAGTGATTCACCAGGGGGCAGAACCAGGGGCAAAGTGTCATGTCTATGATTGCCCTGTTTGCACAGTGTACTTGGTTTTTCATGGAGTTCTTGGAGCACTTTTGCTAGATGACTTTCCCAATGCCAGCAGACTAGGTGGGTGTTGAACACTGATCCAGTTGGTGAGAGTTTGTCACCTTTCCAACTGAGCTGTGAATGTCGTCTACAAGTATACAGCTATGAAACTAGAGTCCACTGTCTATTATGACAAGTACTGCAGGTCATTTTTTAGACAGTACAGAGACAGTGCAGGTAACGTCATTGGGGAGACCTTTAGCATCTTCTTCTTAATCCGAATGCACTAGTTGCCGTCAACAAGAGCATGTGGGCAGTAAAACTTTACTGCAGCAAATTCCTCCAGTTCTTAACTAGGTTGTTGGCTAATGCAGGTTGTCCTGTGTAATGGCTGTAAAATGGTAGTATGTAGTAGTAGTAGTAGTAGTAGTACTGCAGGTCATTTTATGCTTAGTGCTTTAATGCTGTTCCTTGGTGTCAATGGGGAGGTTGTGGCCCTTCTCCCATGTGGTAAATAAAGATGGTTGTCAGTCAGCTTTTTAGTGTCTGTTAAAGATTCTGGCATCGTGTCATATCTCCCAGAGGTTTATCTTTAGGAGTCTCAGCTGTACCTGGAGTATCTGCAGTAAATTGAGCTAGTCATGGCAGTTAAATCGATACTAGAAGTAGTACTGCTACAAGTCATTGTCCAGACTGAAGATTTTTTATGTGTTCATTGTTGAAGGCTTTCACGCAAGACTTTCGACACGCCTGAGACGTACAAAGAATTTGGACCTATCAGAATTGAATTTGGAAAGGTAAATTGGAGAAATGTACTATAGTGAGTGGCTGTGTACAAGATTACTTTTGAGTTAAGATAACAGGTAGTTACTGTCAGTGATATTTGACATCTCTATAATCATAATTATTAATGGTGTCTTCATATAATGAGCATGTGTACTGTACACTGTTAGCTCGTGTAATTGCACTGAAATGCTGTAAATTTGTAAATCTGCAAAACTTTTGTTGGCCATATTCATCGTTATCCGTTTTGCCGTGATGCAGGTTCAGTCTAAAGTTGGTCTGAAGTATGACGCGTGGCACAAGGAGGTTGTGAGCAAGTTTGGTAACATGCTTGGTGCTGAGATGGTCGAGTTCCACGGCCAGGTCTCCAAGGTAATCTACGCTGATGTATAAGTGTAGCTATTAAGCCCATTCGTCCACTAGTTGATCATACACACGCCATTGTAATGAGCATTTTCCATGTGAGCCTGGGTCAGCTGGGTGACCCATGGTTGTCTTCTACTTATTCTGCAAGAGAACACACTCACACAACCATTTTACAACCATCATACAGGTCAACACTCAGCCTGCGGTAGCTGGCAGCCCCAGTTAAAAACTGGAGGGTTTTGTTGGAGCAAAGTTTTACTGCCCACATGCTGTTGCTAACGACAGCTAGCATATTCATCGTAGAGAGAAGATGCTGGAGTTCCTACACCATCTCCAGACCTTGATGCCGTTTTCATACAGTGAAAGAGAACCACTGGGGATAGTTTCTGCAGGTTTCTTACTGTTTGGATGCCCATTCTGTTACTGACCAACAGTGTCAGAGCACTGTAGAGAACTCATAGCTCTCACTCCAACACGGGAAAAGCACCTGCTGGTCTTACCCTTACTTCACCCACCAGTTGGCTCTTGAAGGAAGGGAACTTACTCTCCCTTATGCCATATCTCTGATACCACTAGTTGATCCAAATGTGAAAAGTACGATTGCCATTAACTTGGCATTTTTAACAATGAGATCTTGTCATAATAGTTCATTTGGAAGAATTGTTACTGGCTGTTAGCCTAGTCGAGTCAGCTGATTGTGGTGCCCTTTATTGCTCATGGCTTTATCATTTGAAATGTGGTTTTTTAGCTATGAAGCATTTATTCATTTTGGGGTACTGAGAAAGCTGTGTGTTTCGTAATAATGGTCTAAATGTGTTTGGAGTACGGTATTTAGTGCAGAATTATGGACATGTTGCAGTAGTGTAATTATGGCCACCCTGTGGAATAGGCTGGCCATTATGTTTTCATCCTGTGGTTTCTTCTTCTTCTATACTACTCACTCACTCTTCTTCTTCTGTCTATATTTTTTTCCTCGTCTAATCTTAGCCATCGCAGATGGGATGTCTGCCATACTTGTACACATGATGTGGCCTTAGTGCGAATTTAGGATGCAGGTCTGAAACGTGCTGCATGTGGCTCGCTGAAAATACAGGACGCAAAAAATCACCATCTGGGTGACAGACTTTGTCGGGCTATATCTTCACAACAAAGGCACGTATCTACAATTGGAAAAAAAAACTTGTTAAACAGCAGTATCTCCTCCAGATGTCCCCACAATATGGTGAACTTGAGCCCACTAGCAGCTGAGATAGGTCCGGTAGTTTGGGGCACCCCTGCTGATTTCAATGGGTTTCGCGTCTTGGCAGCGTTACTGGACGGTACTCCAGCAGTGGACGTAAGCCAAACTTTGCGGCGTATAACGGTGCTACCTATATTCGGCAGGGCGGCCATCACGTTGCCCACATTCTAGTTTTTAAGGTTTTATTTTGCGAATATTACAGTCTCGTTCAGACCTGGAGCAGCAGTCAATTGAGACGTCCAACACGTCGGAAGCCGTGGGTCTCATCACGTACGTGCAGTCTCTGAAGCGGAAGATGAAGTCGTGGGAGAAGCAGGTGGAGATGTACAAGGAAGGACAGCGCCTGCTGGAAAGGCAGAGGTTCCAGTTCCCGTCAACGTGGTTGTACAGCGACAACGTCGACGGAGAGTGGAGTGCTTTCTCCGACATCATTCGCCGCAAAGACTCGTCCATTCAGACCCAGGTTGCCAGCCTGCAGATGAAAGTGATCTCGGAAGACAAAGTGGTCGAGAGCCGGACTGGAGAACTTCTTACAGAGTGGGAGAAAGAGAAGCCAGTAGAAGTTGGTTACCTTTATTATTACGTTTACTTAAATCTTTCGTTTGCCATTGAATCATATCCTTTTTGTAGGCCTAATTGTTTGCTGCTATTTATTGCATGGATAAGTACTAAATAACTGTCTAGAGGTTAGTTATTGTACCCATTTATGAATGGTTACCACTTCCACCTCAGTTTTGATGGCCATTTTCCAGGTTAATCTGGGTTAGCAGATTCTTGCACAGTTTTATTCCTCCATTTGTCCCAGCAGTATCTCTGGGGCTATGTGGCACAGGTTTTTTATGGGCTGGATGCCCTTTTGTGACCAAACCAGCAGTGTCAAAGCACTGAAGGATACGCAGAGCACTGAAAATTGTGCACTGGCCTCATCCTTTCTTCATCTACTGCTGGACTCCTGGGGAAAGGGTGTTGGTACGTTTATGCTGGCTTTCTCCTTAGCAATTGTGTGTGAGTGGTTCTGGATATTTTTTTCTGCCTAACTTCTTGTGCAGTATATTAATTGTATGTGGTAGTATTATTACGATGTTGTGCAGTAGGTCTTATCACCAAAACAAATTTTATAGTGAAACATTGTGACGTGTAACTGCTTAAGCTGTAGTTTTCTGCAGAATGCGATTTTAAGTGCATAATTTTAATTTTTTTTTAAATTTTGTGTTACATAGTGATAATAGTAGCAATGTAACAACATGCCATTATTAAAGTTTTACTACTAGATTTACAGATTGTTACTTACACATTTTGGCTTCATTGCATTTGTGGTTTGTTGGCATCTGTTATAACGGTGCTGCTTGCTGATCAGGGAGCAATGCGACCGGATGAGGCGCTGAAGATCCTTGCAGTGTTTGAAGGCAAGCTGGCACGTCTCAAGGAAGAACGTGATAACCTTGCCAAAGCCAAAGAAGCTTTAGAACTGTCTGAGCCAGGTGATTACAGAGTTTTATTAGTTATTTTTATTTAATTGGTGTGTTTTTTTTGCATTATTGGTTCTAGTTTCCTTCGGTGTTAGACACATTACTGGCATTGGACAGTTGGCATACAGAGAGTTCGGTGTGCCCTTCTCTCAGGGCTCAGTTGATGAGCCAAGAACAGATGAGACTGGTGGGTTATTTTTACCGCACGATGCACATTAGTGCAAAGCACGGTATTGCCATAGTAATCCTGTCTGTCTGTATGTAATGTCCGTGCACTGTGATTAAATAGGTTCATGTTCTCCGAAACTAACATCACGACTAATTAGCCCAGTGACCTGGCTCACTGCACTACAC
>Ga0056133_10000064_pt1 | contig 20102 bp, 4 predicted proteins | sample WorMetGr2BELIZE1_FD_67351 | JGI IMG/M metagenome (GOLD analysis project Ga0056133, IMG submission 67351) | Marine gutless worms symbiont microbial communities from Max Planck institute for Marine Microbiology, Germany - Inanidrilus... ... | reverse complement strand
GTTGCCAAAAAGATGTGTTTTCAGAGATCGTCTGAAAGAATCGAAGGAGAGTCCCGGCCGCCGAAGCCCGGGTGGAAGGTCATTCCACAGTCGAGGACCGGCAGCCGAGAAACTCCTGTCCCCAAGTTTGTTGTGTGTTCATGGCCACCCTGCGTAGCAGATGCGGACATTATATTTTTACCCTGTGGTTTCTTTCTTTTTTTTCCTCGCCTAATCTTAGCGGCCACAGATTGGATGTCTGCCATACTTCGACACATGGTGTTACCCTAGTGCGAATTTAGAATGCAGGTCTGAAATTTGCTGCGTGCGGCTCGCTGGAAATGCAGGACCCAAAAAATCGCCAAAAAGTCGCCATCTGCATACCATCGCACCACTTTGTCAGGCTATATCTTTGCAACTAAGGCATGTATCGACAATCGGAAAAAAACTTGTTAAACACCAATATCTCCCCACATGTCCTCACAATATGGTGAACTTACGGACCACTAGCGGCTGAGATCTGTTGGCAAGTTTGGGACACCCCTGCAAATTTCAACGGGTTTCGCGTCTTGGCAGCGTTACTGCACGACACTATAGTAGTGGGCGTCAGCCAAACTTTGCGGCGTTGAACAGAGGTCGCCATCTATGTTCGGCAAGGCAGCCATCACGTTGGGCATTGGCCCACATTTCTAGTTGGTCTTACAGCTTTCAAATGTGTAAAAGTAGTTCTTTGTCTATGTCTGTTGTAGGCTTATCATCCATCTCTGTGGATGCAGAATTTGGATTTTCTGATGGTTCAGAGAGGAGATGTACTGGAAATGACACTTCAGTGGTTTTGACAAACGATATTGAAATCCAGGAGAAAGTGATAGAGGAGAACTATTCAGAACAGATGTCCGAGCTGAAGAAGGCTGAAGAAGATCTCCGTTTGAAGGAGGAACTGTACAAGCAGGAGGACGAGGCAAGACTTGAGAAACTCACTGCACAGAATTCTTTTGTTGAGAAGTTGGATGTTCGGAAAGTTCAGCTGATGTATTTCATAGAAGCACAGCAGCAGTCCGCGTCACCGCTGTCAACACATTTGTCCCTTAGTGACGGTCATTTGAACGAAGTTTGTGATAGCTTGCAAGAGCAGATGCATCCATCAATAACAAGAACCATATCAAGTGCATCAGGTCGATTGGTGACCACATCGAGGCATAAGAGTCTGAAAGATAACCTGGCACTTAATGGAACCACGTGTGCAGATGCCACCACCTTTCGAACTGTGCCTGTTGGTTTTAAGAATAAGCAGCATTATAGGAAAATGCTCATGCAGACTGGCGTGATTGCTCAGAAAGCAGTACCTGCCCAGAGGAATGCATTTGAAAGGCCGTCTGACTTGTGTCTGTTACCAGAGTTCTCTGTGCCGTGGAGATTGTTATCTGATGATCCGGATGTAAAGAGCAGATCAGCATCAGCACCTCGGCTCTCAGATGAAGTCTCACCTTTCTCGCCGGGTGATGAAACACAGCTACCAGTAGCACAATTTCATCGATTAGCTCGTTCATCAAGCCCGCGAACGACTCAACTCAGCAATCTGAGTTTGGTGAGTGTCCCGGAATCGATTCACGAAGAACGTGAAGAGTCACCCGTGTCTGGCCGATTATCTCTTAGTGAAGTGGATATTCGACGTCAACAGTTTTCTTCCGGTGACACTAGAAATAGGTGGTCGTTGGATGAGGAGCAACTCACTGGGCAGAGTAGTGCTGCCTCGATCAGATGCCTAGCAGGAAGTAACCAAGATGTCGTTATCACTGACAGTGGACTTCCTTCAAGTCCAGAAGCCAGCCGTTTGGACTCATCTGTGCCTTCTGATACTGTTACAGCCAAGAAACCGAAAGAGAAGGCTTTGAAGCAGCCAGGTGTGCCAAAGTCTTTGAGTAAACCTGAGTCTGGGCTATTGCAGAAAATAGGAGCAACACTTGCTAGTCTCACACGCCGTCAAGCTATAAAGCAGAAACCTGTATCATCAGTGAGCTTACAAAATTCTCACCAGCAATCAGATGCAGGAGTGACACCAGTCAGCCATCAGAAACATGCAGCTAAATTGAAGGTTCAAGCAAATACTAATGGAAGCAAAAAACTGCCTACCAGTCAGTCGAAAAGTAAGTCAAAACAGCTTGTCAGTGTTGTGCCCAAAAAATCTGTAAACACATCTACAGGCAGGTCACAATCTCATTCTGCTGAGAAGAAAAACAGTTCTGCTCCGAGTGCTCAAGACAAACCAAAAGTGCCTGCAAAAGTCAGGGAAACTTTTCGTAGTTTCCGAAAGCGATTGAAGCTGACAGCAGGAAAGAGTCTGAAAAGTAAGTCGGGTGATATTCCTGTGGAAATATTTTTGCCGAAGCCAAAGGTTGTGGAGAGCAGTAAAGACACTTGTGATGTGTGTGTGGTTGAGGAACAGATATATAATGCAGAGGTTAATACTTGTATCAGTGGTGAGATGGTGGTTCAGCACATATCTAATGATACTGATTGGCCAGACCACTGCAGTGATAGACTTCGAGTGCTCAGTGGAATTGATGAGCTGAAGTTGGAAACCAGGAAAGGCTGTGATGATGACTGCCAGTTTTCAGATGATTCCTTGAATGACGAGAACAGTAGTTCTTACTGCCAACAAGCTCAACTTCATTATGAACAGATGATTGAACAAGTCATTGGTGGTCAGTATTTTGTTCCTTATGGGCAAGAATTCCTACAGCCAGTGTTTCCATATACCAACTCTAATGATGGTAGTTTTTCAGAAGATTCCCTGGCGGAAGATGGCTCAAGTGGCTCCATGGATATAGGACTGAACGAACTGGATGGTAACCCATCATCGGCCCTGGTGTTATGCAACACTCATGCTGTATGTCCAGGTAGTGCAGTGACATTTGTTGGACATAGTGAGAATGAAACTAGTGACAACAGACAGCTCGAAACGTCTGTCCATGCATCCAGTGTTGAGCCGGAAGAGCACTGTGAGTCTGATGATGAAGATAAGTGGCACCAACAAGGTGGGATCTTACCAACCTCTGATCTACAGGTAGCGTGTGTGTTGAGAGGTCACATGGCCTTGCCTACTGGAACATTCACTGCAACTCATCATTTCACTGATGACAACATTTCAGCTTCAGCTGCTTGGTAAATGCTTGTCTACAGTTTGTCCTACCTCCATTTTATTGGCTGTTTTTCCAGTTAACCTGGGTTGGTCGGTTCTTTCTCCACGTTTCTAGACGAGAACCTTTGGGGATAGCAGGTAGTTGGCACAGGATTCTGTATGGGGCTACAGGCTTGATGTCCTTCCTGTGAGCAAGCCATCAGTGTCAGAGTACAGTAATCAGTATGGCCCTATTACTAACTAAAGTAGTAAAGCTTAGCCATTTAAAATTGTGTGCGAGGATGATACTGGTGTCTCTCAGCAGTAACAGACTGAGCTGCTGTAGAGGGTCTGTGCACTGCTTTGTGTCATTTGACTCATGCTCATCAGTAATGACAGTGTTCAGTAGATCATAACAGAATATTTTGTGATAACTGTAGTAAGATCTAGGTAAAGAATTGCATGTTTTTCACATTGTTCTTTACATGACAGCCTCATTGAGGGTGACCTTAGGAGAATTTTGCCACAGTGTTTAATAAGATAGAGATAGGATGGTGGGACTACCAGATGTGAAAAACTTTTGACAATAGTGTGGCAAATGGAGAGACAAGTTTTTTGGTAGCATTTATACTGCACTTTGCAGTAGTTTGCGAGATGAAACTGCTAAAATTGCGATTGGAAGTATTCCTTTTGTGATGTGTTGAGATGCATTGTTGGTGTTTTGCAAATATTATGACCTTCTGTGAAGTGTTTTGTTGTTTGTATTGTCCCATTATCAATCGTTCTTTATTTCAGGCCATGGCCATATAAAATTGACAGAGTGATAAAGAGATATACACATATAAGAAGTGTTATTTTGACAATTGACACAGCATTCATATTTGCTGTACCAAAAAACAAGCATGAGTTGCATTAAGTGTTTTTGTTGCAATGAAAATTGTTTGCAGGCAGTTCAGTAATGTGACGCAGTCATCACTGAAAGAAGCTGCTGAACAGAAGCCGGGTGCTGGCAGCAAAAGGGATACAAGAAGTCGCCGCACTGAAATTCTGCGTGCCCTTGGAAAAAGTACAACAGAGTCTGATGTCACTGAAGGTGGTCATCAATGTAGTAGTTTGGAGTACAATTATTGTTGCTATTTATTACATTTTGCCTGGGGCATAGCCGAGGCTAAATGTATATTGGTTACGGCTGTTTGTGTCTGTCTCTCTGTCTGTCCCTCTCCACATTCCCACACTACTGGACAGACCGGATGTTACTCGGGGAATGGTAGAGGTGCCCTCTAGTTGTGCACTATTGGGCGGACGGATTTTATTATTAAGCGCATTTATAAAGTGCACTTTCGCAGGGTGCCACAAATGCAATCGGTGCACAGGTTTCCTTGCTGTGACAACACACGTATAAGGCTGTTGCCTGATACACTGAAAATATGTATAGCGCCAAGTGCAAAATGTTAGCGAGTGCTTGTACTCGGCTCTATGCCTGGTTACTTGTATGTAATTGCTTGATTTAAGCAAATTCACATGTGTACAAGTCATACAGAAAGCCCGTGGATGTTGTTTACATTTTGGCTGTGCACTTTCTGAAGTGAAAATGAAGTTTTGTGATAAATAAACAAGAAATATTATCAATTAAAAGAAAAAAATAAACATCTACTAACATTAAAATGTCAGAGCTTTTCTGGCAGATGCTAGAGTTAATTTCTGTGAAGACTGCATCATGGACCGTTGATGCTGCGTGAGTTATTTATTGATTGTTGTGTGTGTTTGTCCTAAACGTGATGGATCAAGTTTATGACAGCTATTTCACTCACACTGCTAGTGTAGTTTTATACAAGGTGGCACAAAATCCTGCCATCGGTCACTGTGAGTCAAAAAACAACATGCCACTGTACTCCTGCCAGTAACTTCACCAAATGTTGACCAATTTAAAAAATCTTTTCACCATGACAGTAAGTTTGTAATAAAATTATCATTAAATATCCCACCATAATTTAAATGTGCTGCTACGCTGTGTCATGAAATATTTATAACCTGTTTGACTTGGTGGCCAGTGGTCTGTTTTTTGCATTTCGCTGTATTCTGATAACTTGCACGAATGCAGAGCTTCGGCACTGTTCAAGATTGTTGGTCGAGCATCATGATGGACATCCAGTCTGCAACAGTGCTGCTTCAGCTGTCTCCAGAGGTTTCGTTGGAGATGATTGGAGATCATTGTAGGGCGATATAATATCCATTAAAACTGTTGCTTACTTGTTATATAGTGTGAATAACCAGTCAGATGAAGATGCCCATAGCATTCCAACGTTTATCAAGTCTTATTTATGAAGGCATTCATTGACGATGGTTCATTGACCACTTGTGGCATACTGTTGCATTCACTGATGATGCATGAACTAAAGAAATTCTGTTTGACTGTTGTACAGCACTTTGGTTTGCACATCATCCATGAACGCACTATGTTGTGTGTGTGCGTGGGTGTTGTAGCAACTCAGCCCTTCGCCTTCACACCAGCAACAGTGAAGCGACGGAAACGACGGGTTCCTGCCGTTCAAGATACGACAGAACCTGACGTTCATCCAATGAGTTCTGACGACTATGCTGCTTCATCTGCAGATATTTCGAGTTCTTCTTCATCAAATGAAGATATTATTATTGCATCATGTGAGCAGCATGTCATCAGAAAAGAGGTGCCTTTGGACCATGGCACTACCTCTGTTTTCTGGATTCCCAGTTCATTGCCACTGAGTGATGGACTTGTGACCACCACTGATTCAATGGATTTACCGACAAATTCATATCCAGTGTTGCCAGGTGTGCAGAAGCTACACTTGGGACAGTGTGACGGTGATCATGCCCTCGTAATTCAGGACTCTCACACTTTAGCCAATGATCTTGACCTGACAGTGGGCAGCAATGCATTTGTGGAAGCTGTCAGCTTAGGTGTTGAAAGCAGTCAGGAAGTTCAAGAGCAATCTATACAGAGTGAAGGTCTTTCATCAGTGTCATTCTCTGACAGATACAGAGTTGATGGATGTGTTGACTATGTGAGTGATGAAGCTGGTGATGATTATGTGAAAGTCCCTGAACAGCCTGGTATTGAGAGCCTAGTGGCTGTCAAGGTAGAGAGTGATGAGTTTGATGATGTAGTAGTTTGTGCAAAAAGTCAAGAAGTTGTGAAGGAGGACCTCATGTTGATAAGTGATCACAAACTGCAGGAAGCCGAACCATCAAATGAGTCTACCTTTTGGCATGAAAGTTGCCAAACAGATGATGACGATGATGACGTTTCCATTCCAAGAAGTGGAACCTTTGAACCACTGACAACTGGCGGCAAAACAGCAAGCCTGTCATTGTCACGATTAAATATGCAATTGTTACGTGACATTGAAAATGTAAAAGACATTTCTGTGCCCGACGAAGTTCAAATTGTCTGTGGTAGTGTTCAAAGAAGAACAGTAAGTTTGCCGAGACTGACGCTGGTTTCTCCCGAAGCTAGTCCACATGTGCAGCATACTCTAGAAAGTGCATCGTTGGAGTCACAAAACCATTGTGGTGAAGTTGACCCACTTAGAACAGATAGTGTGTCTGTGAACTATCCACATTGGTCATCTAATGAGGACATATGTGTTTCAGTGAATGGAGGACATGCAGCTCTTCCAGTCACAGAAACAACAGTCAGTGAGAGCTTTCTCAGCACAGATGTAATAGGCCTTCTTTCTGGAGATACAGATTCAGTGTGTCTAATACATACAGGTGCAAGTGAGCATCACAGTGAAACTTACGAGTCAGATTTTATGGGACAGCACCAAGAGCAGCAGAGAAAACGAGATGCCACTGCACAGCTTCAAGATGATGCTGAACAACTGACTTTGCCAGGTGTAACTAGTCTCAACTATGTTGCAGATGCTGTTGGAGTGAATGATAGTATTTCAGGTCTGTATCCTGAACTAGACAGACAGGAAGAAATCATAGGTTCATGCCAGTCTGATAATGAGCTGAAGCAGGAAACATGCACAGATCGTCACCATTTGGACAAACTCTCTGACATTACTAACAGAGATCTGTTGTATCACCAAGGGGGTGACAAAGTGCAGTCATCTATAGTGCTGGTAGATGAAAAATTGTCTCAGGATAATTTGCAAGTTTCTTCGGGAACCACTAACACAGGCAGCCATTATTGTAGTACACTGATGGAAAACTTAACTGGATCAGGTGAGAAAGAGTCCAGTGCAAATCCTGCACAGTGGAGCAAACCAGAAGATAAAGAGGACCGTTGTTCTGGAGTAGGTGATATCAATGTTGTCAGTGAGGCAGGTAGTGATGGCGTGACAGTCAGTGTGGAGCAGCTGCAGCAACTTGCAGATGCAGGTGGTGTCAGTCTTTCTGACGAGGGTACTAGCATTGATGTCAATGAATCTGAGAATGAGACTCATCTTGTGGTAGAAGTCCTGTCACACAAACCAGAAATGCTTGCAGAACTTGGTGACAAGTCATTCATGACTGCACACGAAGAAGTGTCACTGCTGATGGCAAGCACGAATGTTCATGAGATGCCGGGCAGCACTTTGCCGAATGCACCCACAGAGGTGCTGACAAGTCTTGCACAGATGGGACGTCTTGCACAGATGGGACAAGATCTGCAACAGTTGGCAATCACGGCATTTGTTGGTGTGGCTGAGAGTCCGAGAACCCCAGGCAGTTCTGCCATCGAAGTTATGTCAGACACAGTTCATGCCACTGATGGCAACATGCCTGAGTCTGGAACTAACGAAGCAGATCAGACTCCTACAGTCAGGAGTATTGATCACATTAATCATATTGCAGGTGACCTGCACCAGATGTCTGTGTTTCACAACAGAGCTGGATTGCATGATGCACATGCAAGAGAAATTGATGACTGGATAGATGCAGACACAGGCCCTTCTGAAGATATGGTGGTTGCCATGCACAGTGGTGCTATTGTCGAAGTAGGTGGCGTAGACGAGCAGGCTTTTCCAATTAATAGTGATAAAGCATGTCATGTGGAGGCAGGTATTGCTAATGGAAATGTGAAAAGCCAGTTACAGTTTAGATGTGAGAATGTAGTACTTCAGTCAGTCACAGAAGAGAAAGATGCCAGAGAAGAGACCACAAGCTCCAAAACCCCATCAGCTAGATGGGGAGTGTCTAGTAATGATTCATGTAGTAATATATCGGATGTGGAATCCAATGACACTGGTGTGATTGGTATGGAAAACAAGGATAGCCAGCACTTAGTGGCTGTGGAGACTGCTGATAGGCCTGTGAGTGTTATGGAGACGGCTGTTGTTGAAATGCAGAGTGGAACCAGTGCGGATAACTGTGAACTCAGTTTTGATGATGGGATGTCGTCAGAATCTTTGAAACTAAATGTTCACGTACTTCTGGACCAGTTAAGTCCTGGTGATACAAGCAGCAGAGAAACAGTGCTTGAAGCACGAGAAGGCTATGATAAGTCAGAGGCAGATAAAGGTGAAGTAGATAACACTGAACCAAGGAAGCCTTTGGATGTGACTGGAAGCACTGGAGGAAATTTCATGGAGCAGAGTGATAGTATACTGATGGAGTTGGTTGACTCATCTTTGCAGGTCTCAGCAGTGAATCATTATGACATGACTGATGCACATGAATTTGAAGACCAGCTGTTCGAAAATGATGAATCGTATAACATGTCACCCACGTCAGAGGCAGCAGAACAGAATCACAGATGTGACAGTGGTACTGTTCTGCCATTTGAGAACTCCATTCAGAATGAAAATTCACGTTCGTCTATTCATCCTCTGGGAATGACTGAAGATGGCAGAGAAGTGAATGTGAGTGAAAAAGCTTCTTGTAGTTACTTAGTGAGTAGCGTGAATAGTGTGTATGGTGCAGACAGTGAGCCATGCACACATCTGAATGTCAACTTACATGAATATGCTGATGAGCATAATGTGAATGTAGCTGACAGTGACTTGGAGCAGACCAAAGAGCCATATGTTGATGTTGATATGGATAGCTGTGAAAGTGCTGAACCTTCGGAAGACCTTGGGCACAACAAAGAGCAAGTGTTTTCAGCTGATGGCTTGTATGTATCTGTCTGTCACACACCTGATGGTAGTTCAGTTTCATCTGGTCACTTGTGTGGTGTACCATATGGTTCAGATGACCATGGTACAAGAGAACCATTGACTGATAGTCTTCTGACCATCCTGCCATTGGAGCCAGAGGCCAGTGGATTTGACAGTGAAATGATGACTAAGTTGTCGGACTCAGATGCGTTGTGCAACAAAAGTAGGAATGCTGTGGAGTTAGATTTTGTAAATACAGAACTTGGAAATCCAGCAGCAGGTGTTAATGTTGAAAGTCAGAATGAAACAGCTGCATTGTGTGGTGTACCAGATGAACAAAAAGCTGCGACTGCTATTTCCACTTGTGACAGTCCTGCAGTGCTTAGTTCTGATGGTATTGATACAGTACTGGATAGGCCGGCAATGCTTCTGTTTGAGAATTCTGATGATGATGTACACCGGGATATTGCAGAAGTTGAAAGAGGTATTAGTAATTCAGGTGAACTGAATGCCTGTAGCTGTGCTGTTGGTGTTGCTGACAGTTCCTTAGCTGATGAGAATGTTGTGCCAGTATTTGATCATTGTGCAAGTTTTGGATTGAATTTGGTTTGCCATGACCAGAGTAATGAACCAGTTGTCAAACCAGAAGAAAACAGAGAAGAAATCGGCCCAGACACAAACATGAACGTTGTTGTTGGGGGCTGTGCTCTGCCTGAAAGTGTTCAAGTACTAACTAATGAGCTTCCATATGATAGTCCTATAACCTCAGTAATTTCTGAAGCCAACAGTGACCACAATAGTCCAGAAGCAGATGATTCAGTAGAAAGTGAAATAAGCGTGGGTACACAAAGTTCACGGGATTTGAGTACTGCTGTTGTTACAGACAGCCATAATGTAGTGGAACCACTGAATGCTTTGGCAGATATTATGTTGAAAGCAGAGATCAGCGACTATGAACAGCATGAATTTTCCAGCAAACAGGAATCTGCAGACTCAGTAACTGTGTTGGAAGGTGATGTCATGAGAGAAGTAATTGTAGCCTTACAGAATGAATGTACAGTTTTTGAAACTAGTGATGACAGCATGCAAAAAGAAATTGTCCAGCACACAGAGTTCTTATTTGGAAAGCCTGATGTTCCATTTAGCAGTATTGTAAATCAGTCTGAGTTATATGCTATCAAGGACATAGCAAGTACAGAATTGGTTTCGGCTGATGCTGTGAGAAACAGGCCTGTGTTTGCTATGAGTACACATATCTCAGACACACCTGCTGATATCAGTTGTGTGACATTCAGCAACTTCGGCACTCAACTGGATCAACAGCTGAATGTTACAGAGACATGTGTGTCATGCTTGACCACGGAAACCTCATTGGAATTGGTGACAAACAAGCCAGCAGTTCATGAAGAACATGATCAGTTGTTGGATTATGGTGTTGTTGCAGTGCAGAAAGACAGCGATTCAGTTGATGATGAGCAGACAGGTAGTGATGCATTGGAGTCTGGCGTGTTGATGGATACCACTGTTGCCAGTGGACGTGATGAATCACAGTACTCACCCATTGCAGATGCTAAGCTGTCACTCAGCAGCTTAACTGCAGTTGATCAGTTTGATTATGACGATCTGCATGCTCACTTGCTCGCTGAACAAGTCAGCATTTGGCAGAATGATTCACTGTTGAGAATAATCCCAGAGCCTTCAATGCAGAGAACCATTGTAGATCACCAAGAAGACTGGGTGAAACCTGACCCTCAGAGTCAACATGAGGAAGCTGCACCTCAGTGCCAATATGCTGGGCTCTGTGAAGGTGGCACAGTTGATGGCATGTTAAGATTTTCCCAGTTGCATGCAATTGCTGTAGATGGAGACAGTGAAGTGAGTACAGTCTTGTTTTCCAATGATGATGAAGGAATCAGTTCCAGTGCCTTTACTGAGAATCTTGATAAGGAGAGGCTTATGATGCCGGATTTGGATACTACGGCAGAAAATCAGATGAACCAACAAGCATCTGGTATAACGGAAAGTTGTCAGTGTGCACTGGGATCAGTTGAAGTACAGGAATATCATGTTGAAGTACAGGAAGATCATCTTACGCATGGTGTCGATGCACCGCTTGTTAGCACCGTAGATGAGGCAGTGTTGTTGCAAGACAGTGATTTCAGTGTTTCTGTTAAAGAAGACTTTTATGAAATCGATGCTGACATGATGACCTGTGCTGATACTGCTGATGATGCCAACGTTATGCCTGCTGGCATAACTGGAGATACCAATGTAACCGCCGTGGCTGACATAACAGTAGTTCCTATTTGCAGCAGTACATATTCTGGACTGAAGACTTATACAGCTGGTGAAGCAGTGAGTTTGGTGGACAGCTTACAAGATGAATGTGCAGGTGACCGTGCTAGAAATAGTCGTGATCTAGCAATAGACAGGGCACATGTTGACAGTGAGTCCAGTAGCAGTACTGTGCCGTGTGTTATTAAGTCAGATGAGACTAGTATGTCAGAGTCTGTCACTGTAGCTGACCCACAGAAGGTGGTTGAATTGTCAAGCTGCTTGGAAGTTAAACATATAACTAACAGTGGGAGTGTTTCGTGCCATGATGCTGTAGAGCAGATACTGGCAGTTAGTGATTGGTCAGCTGACACCAGCTTAGCAGATGCATGCACTGATGCAGATGGTGTGGGTGTAGCTTCCACAGCAGAAGCAGTAAATGAGGTTCAGGAGACCACTTCAGTGTTGCATAATGCTGCCGCTGCTGCTTGTATTAACCTTCCTGAGTTACAAGGCAAAATAAACGTCACTGAATCTGTTGTTACCATTCAAACAGTGTCTGCTAATGATGTGTCATATCAGACAGTGAGCATTTTGGCAGCAGCTGGTGGAATAAAAGAGGCCGAAGAATTCACAAGCGCAATTGGGCAGAATGCTGCTGCAAATTCAGATGTCACTCTTACTGAGACTGCTGTCTTGCTTGGACTACCAGACAGTGATGTCAATCATGTAGATGATGTCACTCATGTAGTTGACACTTCATACACTACTGAGAGCAGTGAAGCAGATTCATTAGATTTCAGAATGGAAAAGTTGGAAGAAGACGCGAATGTCTTCAGCACGTACAGTTGGAATTTTGCTGTAGGTGGTGGCTGTGACAATGAACATAAATGGTTACCAGAGGTGATCCCTGTTGATTATGATGCTGAAGGCTACATCTGCAGTGTTGTCAGTGAGTGCAAGAATGAGGCCACAGGAACTGCTGCTAGAATAAGTAATGTCAACAGTATTTGTGCTGCTGAAAGCATGCCTTCTCTTGCAGATGATTACGTTAATGATGAGAACAGGTACTGCATTGATTCTGAAGAGGTGACAGCTAAGGGCAATGCAGTTATTGCAAAACCAACTGAATTCAGTGTAATACCAAGTAGACTAGATGATGCTGAAAATTGGTTGATTACTGTGTCTAGTGATGCTGAGAATAGCACAGATTATGAGGACACGTATCATCGAGATGTCAAAATTGCTGCAAAGAAAATGACAACTAATGATGAAGAAACTGTTGCCAGTAATCAGGAATGTGCAACTGAGAAACACCAAGACATGTCATTTCAGGTTGTCTCCCCCATACCAGTAAGAAGACCAAATACTGATTATGAGGGTCAGAATATGGCTGCTGGTGCTGAGCTGTCAGTCAATGCCTGCAGCTCTGCAGTCGTTGCTGAGGAGAACTTGAATGCTACCACAAAAAGCAGTGAGGGAACTGTTGATGGAGCTATGGAAGCAGGTCATGTGGAACAGAAAACTCTTCAGCATGGCAGTGATGCCAGTGCCTTTGTAGTTATCACGGTGCTGTGCTCAAGTGAGGAAACTTCAGATCTTAGAAATAATAACTCTGATGATAAGTCGTCAGTAACAGTCAGAGTTGAACCTACAGCTGGTGACTCTGAAGTCTGTAATGCAGATGACGGTAGTGGAATCACGCCAAGTAGTGCCATTGCTGTGATTCCACTACTGTCCACTACTGACAGAAGTTTGGAGCTACCAGTGTCAGATTCAGAGACAAGAGTATCATCTCGTGAGAATTATGTTTCAGATGGATCAACCTTCACTTTGCAGAAGAAACCTGTTGAGAGTTTGTTTTGTGATGGTCACGACTTGAGTTTTGTTGATCACAGTTCTGTTACTGACAGTCAGGACTTTACTGCATTGCTCAGTGATAGTCATGAGATTGTGAAGAATGAGAAAAGCTGTGCAGCAACAGACAGAACGACTGTTTCCAGTCTGCAAACTACTACTAGTGATAGCAATCGTTACAGTGTAGTAGCTGGAATTGCAGATACAGCAGTTAATCAAAATTTGGTGAAGAACAGTTCTAAAATTGAACCAGATGTGAGGCGTTTTGAGGCCACAGATGGCAAAGGAACTGGCGTTGTTCAACAGCAGCCGTCATTGACTGATGGTGGAGCTGCTACCTGTCAAGTCATGCCATGTGTGATATATTCTGCTGAAGCACATGCTGGTCATAATGTGGGTAGTCTGGGTGATACTGCATTGATCACCGTTGTGGGCATGCCTGAGCGTCCTTCAAATGCAAGGCAGAGAAGCCAAGATGATCAGCAGCGTGCTGGCAGGTTTGTAGACAATACAGTACAGGAGGTTGAAACTGATATTGCCACATCCATAGATGCCTGTGCAGTTGGTGAATCACAGATAACTGATCAAAACAGAGTGATGTTTTGTCATGATCCGACACTGCTGTACTCAGTGGAGGCTCAAGCTGCACTGCCTGCTGTTGATGATAAGTGTAGCCAGTCACAGATTTCTTTCCAGAATGAAATTCAGCTTTGTGAGACTACAGATTCTCATTTAGGCCATTTGTCAGATACTGTGCAGGCTGATGACATTACAGTGACTGATCAGACTTACACCAATGATAATACCATTTCATCCCAAGACAGTGATAGACATGTGTCAGTGCTACAGGAGAAAGAAGGTTTTGTGGAACAAATGCTAAAACAGAATGAGACGAAGACATCACCAGCTTGTGCAAGTGATGATTCCAACATACACATGACAGAAGCTGCCAATGTTGGTATGGTTTCTGCAACTAGTCTTAGTGTCATCCAGATCGATACAAAGTCAGCTGCTGATAAGGACAAAAGTGGCTGGGCATCTTCAGCAGTTGTCACGGATGCAAGGTTGCATAAACCTTCTGGCCATTCTGAAGTCCTAGATGATGGCACTTGTGGAATGGCAGAGTGTACACAAGGTAGACACAGAATGGCAGATGACACAGTGATTGCAGTACACGTGCAGCATGATACAGCAGTGGCCAGCAAAGAACACTGTGCTCATTTACCACTTACAGCTATGCAATATCAAAACCATGAACATGAGGGAATTTCTGCAAATCAAGCACAAACCAGAAGCAGAACTTGTGCCTTTGACAAGACCAACAGAGTTTTATCACGTTTCTTTGAAGATGTTGATGCCTACAAAGATTTAGTAAGTAAAAAGACCACTTCTGTGTCTAATGCTTTATCCACAGATGATGTGTATCTTCCTGTGAATGATCTTGTAGAAAATACAAGCAACACTTCAGTAGAACAGTTGGCTGCAACTGATGTTTACAAATCAGCATTTTGTGATTTAACAGATGCCACTAGTGGTGATGATAATTCAGACTTTCACTTCAGAGACAGTGTAGGCAGGGACAAGAAAAACATACCAACTGTGGGCTTGAATGTGAATGTTGCTATGCCCAGTGTCATTAAAAAGAGTCCTGGCATGTTGTCTGCAACGATAATGGGTGAGGCTCAAGATTTAGATCGACATGCAGATGACGGTTGTGCACATGTTTGTGCTGAAACATTAGTGAATGCTGATGTGCCAGTCGTTGCTGATTCTGCCACAAGAGAGACATGGAGAAGCATGTCTGGCACTGAAATGATGGTGGAAAGTAACCAGAGTGCACCACTTCCAAATGTTGGGTCGACTCCTGGCTCTCTCCACAGTCAACTCAACATTGATATGATAGCACAGAGGTTAGATGACAGTGAAGGCAACTGCAAGCCGATGTCCAGTCAAATACAGCCACAGCAAGCAGTCTCCCATCCGGCACCCACTGAAAATGTAAGAACAGGTAGCAAGCAGACATCTGGAAGTAGCGGAGGACTGCATCACTCGTCGTCATCCGGCCAAGCTGGTCGGTCTGTGGTGTTTGCTGACTGTTTGCCAGTGCAGGTGAAATCTGTTGACTGCAGAGTGCAAAATCCACGCAGTTCAAACTTGAAGAAGAGAGTCGCTAAACTGACTGATACTGAGGTGCTGGGAATTGATCTTGAACCGGAAAGACAGTGCAACAGTGTAGAGTCCAGATTACAGCAATCACCTGACGTTGAAGTTGTCATGAGTGGCCACTCAACCTTTGGCTTAGGTCGGCAAACAGACTTTCAGTATCAGTCGATTGGCCTGCAGCCAGTTGGTACTCAGCAACCACAGTTCACACCTGGTCCTGAACAGGTTCTCCGCAATGAGGTGACTGAGCAATATCCGGAGAGTTTTTGGCATAGCGCTCTTGATATTGAAATCAGACCGCAGAACGAAGATGATTCACACAAGATTAGAAATGAAGCCAGAACACGTAAATCAACCACTAAAAGTGACACTGTTGGTCAGAGAGAAGTGAAAGACTATGTCGTAGTCACCCAGCTGAATCGTGATCCAGATCTTTTGAGAGTCACAGATGCTGCCACCAATAGAGAAACTGCTGGACGACAATGGACATTGGGTGGTCGTTCATGTGTGTTTAATGATAGTCTCGAAACTTTGCATAGTGTGTCCACCAGAAATCCTGAGTGTCACAGAATCACGGTTAACCGCGAAAACTCACCTCACGTTGCCACCAGTTCACGTACTTCACAGCAGTACCCTGCATCACAGCATCATGTTGGCAGGTCTCAGGTTTATGATCTTGATGGAGTTAACTTATTTCGCTGCAAATCCTTGGAAAATATGGACTGTGCAGATGTTGAACCAGAATATCGACTTGTGCGTTCATATTCTGACAAAAGCATCATATCTGCTCGTAGAAGCTGCCGTCGCCATCAGAGAAGACGTCTGGCACAACCCACATTGGGCAACTCTAACTTATCACATAGCGACCAGGAACTGCTGGGCAGCACAAGTGCACTTTTTGAAGACCTTTTGCCGAACTTCAAAGATCTTCCATTCTTTTTGTCAGTAAATGGCAGCGATACAGATACTGATGAGGATAAACTGATTAGAGATGAGTTTGGTCAGGTTAATTTTCTACGATGGTATCATGACTTACCATCTGTGCCAGGAAGTGGAGCATACAGCAGTAACTCAGATCGCTGTAGGCATGAACCTGCAGCAAGAATGATGAGACCTGATATTGCCATTGAAACTGCACATTATGATGATATGAGAACGCATCACAAGGACGATGAGAACATGTTTACCATGCCATTTCGTCATGTGACAGCTAAGACTGATTGTAATCAGCCATTTTTGGTTCAGACAAATGAATACGGAAATTCCATGGATGCATCAGATAACGAAATGAATGATGATATGGCGGACAGGACACAGTCAATGGACAGCATAACGTATGTGTTTGTTGGACATGACGACAACAGTCTCAAAACAGTGGCAAATAATCGCTGTGGCATGAAACGATTTTCGTCAGAGCCACTGTCATATCCATGTGAGGATACTGTGAAGATGCAGCATTGCATGCCAGTACATCCACATGCCAGTGGTGTACCGATGGAGTCTTCTTCTGATAACTGCTTGTTGTCAGCCAGTGCAGTGTGTCCTACTCCAATCCAACGATCACTATCTTATTCTGGTGCAAATGACTGGATGGCTGATAACGGTGGTTTTTCTAATGACTTCAGTTCGGATGTCAGGCTTGGACATCAGCAGATGCCCACCACTCCGTTCTCTGAATTCAGACATAATGAGACCAGTACACAAACATTATGTGAACTAAGACTGTCAAAAAGTGATGCATCATTAGAAACTTGTGATCATAGTAAGGTCACTGTGCAGGCGAATGAATCTTTGAACGAAAGATATGCAAAACAGCCTGTGTTGTCGCTTTCATCTGTCGGCAGAAGTCAGAGAGCGGTAGAAACCCAAACACATCAAAATCACCAGCTACATCAGGATGATAATGGAGATGCACATCAGCTGACTTCTGGCAGCGATGGTTCAAGTAAAATTGTCGTGTCTTCTTTGCACGATCACAAGTCTAGACCTGCAATGCTAAGTCACAGTGGTCAGAAGGTGGAGTCGGATACGTTGGAAGTTGCAGCAACTACAGCTGCTGGGTATAGTGTGAGTGATATTGGGTTAGAGGATGCAGGTCGAGTGGATGAGTCTCTTCAAAGTCAAGAGCAGTTGAACATTGGTGCCTGTAACGAGATACTGTTGTCAAGTGCACATGGCAGTCATCAAACAGTGAAAAACAGCCATACAACACAAAATGTGACACGTGATGATATATCAGCAAGGATTTATAGCACTGAGTCTTTATCATACAGCATGGATGGTCAAAGTTTGTCAGCCAAACCAACTTTGCATTTGTCGTCTGGTCGAACCGTTGAAACTCAAACTTATCCTGAAATGCGAGTTATTGAAACACAAACTTCAAACAAACTGGAGACATGTGGAACACAAACGACATGTTGGAATGATGTGGGAAATCAAGATCAGATTGATGCATGTTTGAATGTTCCGTTAACTAATTCTGGCTCAGCATCAACCCCTGGCTTGCATGCCACACCAGTCAATAGACTGAGAAGTGAGTGTTTGTCACCTGCATTGTTTGTAAGTGATGTTGTTAGCTCTCAGTTAATGATGTCCGCTGCTAGAAGCACTCCCATTATGACCATGTCTCATACCAGCCTTAAGAATGACTCACGCCCAGTTGTTGGTACAGATTCCAGCATCCATATAACTGATCTGTCAGCGATAACTGCTGCTAATGCTGCAGCTGACCAGTTACGAACTGTTTTGTCACCGGAACCAGGTTTATGTGCCACTAACACTGTGGACATGTGGAGCGGATGTCCACGTGAAAGGTCATCAAACACAAGATTAGGCACTAATTTGTCGTCTTCTCTCACCCTGTCACTGGATCATGGTTTGTCACACAAGAAGACCACTCAAACATCTGAAGGAAGTAATATCTCAGTGGTGTATTCATTGTTGCCTAGAGGATTATTATCATCTGCCACTGATTTGGCAGGATGTCGCAGAATTACTCACAACAGCACTTCTGTCGCCAGCACTATACACACGTCCACTGACTTGGCTTCTGATTTTCACAGCACACAAACATCAGTTAACAATGAAAGATTGTTAGCAGTGAGCACAACACGTGGAAGCTTGCAACGTTCTGCCACACTTGCTGAATCGGTTGAGCATGGCTCACATGGCAGCATCATATGTCATCATGGCAGAACTTCTGACAAAATGGATGTCTGCCATAGTGTAAGCAGACCATCATATTGTAGTTCCGTACAGTCGATGTTAAATACTCTGTCACCTGCATCCAACTATGATTTGGAAATGGTCAGAACCCAAGAGTCTTGGGGAAGTGGAACTTCAGAAGTTAACGATGGTGGTAGGAGTAAGTTAAAGGCTGATAAAATTCTGGAAAAGTACAGAAAGAAAAGGGCCACAGATGCACACCACAGTGTACATTTGGGCGATATTAGCAGCACCTCTTCTCCACAGTATGATAACTATGCACATCTTTCACAGTCAGCTGTCCATTCGCATGCGTCATCATACAGCCACATCAATGATTCCGGCATTGTTGACAGCCAGCATAGTCTGTCTCCGTTAACAAGGACTTTGTTGGGGTACGGCGAAACGAGCTGTGACAAGTCAACCACTACAGAGCCCAGCAGAAGAGCGACTGCTGGATGGGATGTGGAACTCGAAAGACTTCACCGAGAACGGCAGCTGATTATTGACATGCTCGCTCGTGAAGTCGTACCGTCTAGAATCCAGATGGAGTTAGCAGAAGCTCATCTCAGCTATCTCATGGGCCAGACAGATGCGTTGTTGCAGCAGGTCAGTGAGCCGCTAATCTCACAGCATCGTGATGTGCATGGGGTAGATTTTCGTGCATTCTGCCGTGCAAGGCTCAAGGCGTCCCAGAGGCACATAGAGGCACAGATTCAGCAGCTTGAAACGGTTGGAAAAGAGGCTGGCATGAAGGCTGCTCGACTAGCTGCAAATTTAGACAGTGGTACACAGAGAGATCTGGCAGCAGATGCTAGAGATCACCATTGTTCAATGGATTCACCTATCTCACATTTTCATTCGGCTACTTGGTCCCCAAGTCAACGAGAACAATTTCTTTTAGGTATAAGACGTGATATAGTGTCAGCAACGACGTCTCAGCCAGTGACGCCAGTCCACACTAGCAGCAGGTGGCACGCTAAGAACTTCCGACGTTCCTGGCCTAATAGAGGACTCTTGTCTGCACACTCGTCTCTCCTCAACCTTGGTCCAGATGATTCAATAGATGAAGAGGAGCCTGAGTGGTGTCCATCGTCCTTCACGGCCACGCCTGCTTCGTCTCTGCGGCGTCTGGACCGCCGACGACGCAGTGATGTAGCGTCGTCAGTCAACAGTGAAATAGATTCACTACTGAAAGAATGTCAAGAAGCTCGTCAGCGAGCTAGGGTTGAGATTGGCCGAGCCATGGACGCAATACAGCGGACTTCTCCAGCTTGGACAAATTCACCTCTTAGCACACAAAGGTATTTCACAGCAGCGTGTGAAATCTTACATAATTATGGCTGCCCATAGTAATGGGCAGGCCATTATATTTTTGCCCTGTGGTTTCTTCTTTCTTTCTTTCTTTTTTTCCTCGCCTAATCTCAGCGGTCGGA
>Ga0056133_10000062_pt1 | contig 20907 bp, 32 predicted proteins | sample WorMetGr2BELIZE1_FD_67351 | JGI IMG/M metagenome (GOLD analysis project Ga0056133, IMG submission 67351) | Marine gutless worms symbiont microbial communities from Max Planck institute for Marine Microbiology, Germany - Inanidrilus... ... | reverse complement strand
CGTCGCAGCGGAAACAGTCGCGGTCTTGTGTCGACGACTGGTCGACCCAACGACAAGTACCCGTTCACGTTGATCTGTCACACATTACGCATGTGTATTTATTGACAACAATTTACGCTCCAGTGTTAACGTTAGTAGGGTTAGTGCCACATTCTCATATCACTTTACTTTTTAGGTTTAGTGCGATTGCTTAGCGTCACTTTAGTTTCACAGGTCACTGCTAGAAGTTTGCAGAATAATATCGTTGGATATGTGCCGTCATCTGGTGAGAGGTCATGCAATAAGTGTGTTAAACCACTGTCTGTTGGGTATGAGTTCGTTAACACTCACTTATACCACTCCAGACAGTGGTTTAACATATACATAAACCACAGACTGACATCGATCGACTTTTCACAACCCAAACCAGCCCGACTCACCAGATGCTGGATACAACCGAACCCAACCCACGACCATGGGTATCAAAGCGATATGATATGACTAACGGGAGACTGTACTACCAGAGTTGGACGTGGATTGGGTCCCTCCATAGGTTGGGTTGGGTTGGATTGGTTTAGGTCATAAAATGTCAGCAGTTTTATGGGCTGGATTGGGTTGAGTTTGGTTAAGCTTTAACTAGTGAGATTTTTGTGCAAATTAGTGATAAGAAGAGTTAAGATTTTTATCACCATGTAGCAATTACGTCAACATTTAATCGTAAGTCCGGTTTCAGACACAAAGTGAAGTAAATATCATGTTTTCGTTCGATATGTACCTATCATGAAATAGTTGTTTTTTGATTGCCGAGTGTCGGTGATGAGTTGAGTTGGGTCAGATAAAAACTTCCGTGGGTTGGGGTGGGTTAGGTTTTCAAAAAAGCGACCCACGTCCAACTCTGTGTACTACATGATCGAGATTGTCAATGTATTCCGCTACGGTACTGTATAAAAAATGTGAAATTCTCATAAGTCGCTCAGTGTCCGGTTGTTACGAAATAATCACAGTCGCTCATCCCTTGTTTCTTATGTTAATTTTTGGTACAAAAAGAATCAGACTGTACGCAACCAACTTACGAGAATGAAAAAAATAACTAAATCCGACCCAACAGAACCCATGGGCTAACCCAATATCTGGTTTGAACCTGCATCTTCAAACTAACATAATTACTCTTTATTGCAGAAGAAAGTTTTAAAAGAGCATTACAATCGTGTAGTGAAGTTATTCGGCGCACTGACAAAAGTCAGTTTAAATTTCTTTGTCGTTCAAGTCTAAAACTCACCCAGAATCGTCTGTAGAACTTGCAGCCGAACAGAAACTTGTGATGGAAGAAGAGTTTGTTGGAGTTTCCGTCGTCGAGGTTGTTGAAGCTAACAACGTCGTCGTAAGCGGACCCGTAAGGAAGAAAACCATCAGTCACTGAACGTTATAATACAAATATCACGTAGTAAATAACTATTAACAACTAGTATTACTAAACACAGTGACGCTATAATTATAAAAATAACAATCGTAAATAGGTCACGTTATTCACGCTCACGAAGCACAGGTTTACAGGTCTACTTCAGTTGTAGGTGGACTACAGATAATGACAGAAGGCAGTTTGACATCCGAACGTCGCTAATTTAAAATGATCTATCAAACAGCGAAATTGCCAATGATCTTGAATGACAACAGAAAGTCATTTCAACTACTTGAAACCTGTTAATGATCAGTATCTCAAAAACTCAGCATATAACTCCTATAAAACTAAATAATTACAATGGTTGTAATTAACGTATAAACCAAGACTATCGTTGTCAATTGACATATAACGAATGATACACGCAGAAATAACTTAGTACAATTTTCAAATCAGACGGTAACTAGAAGCACGGGGACAGCGCGTACCTCAGCCAAGGCACGTCTTACCAGTGCCGCTATCTGGCGAATCAGTATGAATGAATGCCCGTTAACAATTTTCCGTATCTCCCAATAGTGACGCATCCGGAAAACAATCCCTGTATCCAGACCGTAATCCGGATCGACGCCGAAATTTAAGCATTTTTTTCACTGGCCCATTGCAACTTTTCCTGAAAATTTCATGCAAATCCGTTCAGAAGTTTTAGCGCAAAGTTGCTAACAAGGAGACAGACAAACAGACAAAGAATGATTTGTAATGTCATCTTACTATTGCAGTTGTCTCCAGTCCAGCCACAAGAACAACGACAAACATATGTGCTGCCAGTTGGCACACACGTTCCGCCGTTTAGACAACGCGTAGTCGAACATGCATTCGACGATTCTGCAACGCATACAAACATTCTGTCCATCGTTATAGACGCACCGCCATCTTTAGTGATGTTTGATAAGCCGTAACAGTACATGTCACTGGTAGGTTATAAAGTATTAGTTATTTTTATTTCTCAAAGTGTAACCGATAGTAGTCGGCATACGTGTTTGAACGAAAGTAGACAACAACACAGGCCTAATCTTATCAGCAGTGAGATAACGCTACTTATTAGTACAGGACAGCGCTTAGAGTTTATTAGTAAGCGTCAGATGTAGTTACTGGAACGTTAGCCTTTAACAGAATAATTAGCAAAAATAGCATACCACAAATAAAATAAACAAATAAACACACAAATACAAGCTTCAGTCATACATGAACAGCAGCATAATTCATAGCAAGTTCAAGTTGTAGTACCGGTAGTAGTAGTAATTCGACTGGTCGTCTTGACTTCTGTGGCAACAGAGGATGTCGTCGCACGTTCTGTTGTAGTGGTGCTAGCGGTCGTCGTAGGAGCTGTCGACGTTTTGCTCGCTGTCACTTCTGTTGTAGTAGTATTCGCAATACTGATAGGCGTTGTCGTCACCGCCTCTGAACTCATCGTTTCTTCTGTCGTCGTAACACCGACGAACGTAACTGGCGTCGTCGTTGCAGGCACTGTTGTTGTTCTTTTCGTCGTTACTTCTGCTGTAGTTGTACCGAAGGCGGTAACCGACGTTGTCGTCGTGGCTTTCGAAGTAGTCTTTTCGTCCATAGTCACGTCTGTGATAGTAGTATCGGTAGTAGTAATTACAGATGCGTTATTAGCTTCTGTAGTAACAGTGGTGGTTGTATCTGCTCTTGTCAATTCTATTGTAGTAGTACCGGCAGTGGTGAGTGATGTCGTCGTTGTTGTATCTTCCGTAGTCGTCGTCTCGTTGTTAGCATCTTCAACTGTAGTAATAGCTGGCACTGTGGTTGTACCTTCTATAGTATTAGCGGTCGTGATCTTTTCCGTAGTCACTTTTCCCGTACTGCTACCAGCTCTGGCATCTGTTGTAGTATTCGTAGTAACAGCGGTCGATGATCTGTCTTCAGTTGTCGCAGCTATTGTAGCAATACCAACAGAAGTACCTGATGTCGTCGTTTTCACTTTTGGAGTGGTCGTTTCAAATGCTGTTACTTTTGTAGTAGTGATGTCGGCATCGGTGTCTCGTTTTGTCGTTGTTTCTACTGTTGTAGTTGTTTCTTCCGTCGTCAAACCTATTCTGGTAACGCCAGATGGCTTTGTAGTCGAGGAAGCTTTGACAGTTGCAGTCACTCCGTGATCACTGGTACCGGAAGTGACGACTGGTATTGTCGTCGTTGCTGGTGCAGTATTCCTCACTTCTCTTGTACCGGCACTGGTGACTGGTAATGCAGTCGTGGCACTTATTGCAACAGCAGTCGATGTTTCAACCGCAACGTCTGATGTTGTTGCTGGTACAGTAGACATCTCTACAGTAGTCACGTCTGTAGTAGTAACTCTGGCCGTCGTAAAGGGATTAGTAGTCGTTACTTCTTCAGTAACTATTTTCGTAGTTACTTCTGGCTCAGTTGCCATGATAATGGTTCTGGTTGCTGGCGTCGTAATTGCAGCTCCTTCTGTAGTTGTCATTACTGTAGTGGCTCCAGATTCAACAGACCCCCGAGTAGTGCCTGGTGTAGTCGTTGCTGCTATCGTAGTCGTCTTCTCCGTCGTCAAATCTGTCGTCGTAATGCCGGCTGTAGAGGGTAGCGTTGTAGTCGCGGCTTCTTTAGCAGCCGTCATTTCCGACGTCATGCCTTTATCACTTGAATCGGAAGTTGCAACTGACGTAGTCGTAATTTCTACCGCTGTAGTCGTCCCCTTTGTCGTCACATCTTTTGTAGTAATGCGAGCTGGAATGTCTGAGTTTGTAGTGTTGGCTCCTTTGGGTCCGCTACCAGCGACTGATGTTGTTGTTGCTGGTACAGTAGACGTTTCTACAGTTGCAATGTCTGTCGTAGTAACGCGGGCCGTAGTAACGGGATTAGTAGTCGTGACTTCTTCAGTAACTATTTTGGTAGTTATTTCTGGTTCAGTGGTACTGAAAATTGTAGCTGATGCTGTGGTTGGTGCTGTAGTGGTCGAGTGTCTCGTGGTTAGACTTGTTGTAGTAACGCCGGCTGTAGTAGCTGGCGTGGCTTCTTCAGCAGCAGTTACTTTCGCAGTTACTCCTGGTTCACTGGAATCGGACAACATGGTCGTTACTGTTCTTGTTCCTGCTGTGAGTGTGATCTCGTCCGTTGTTGAGTCTGTTATAGTCACGCGAGCTGCGGTGTCTGGAGTTTTAGTTGTGGTTTCTTTACTAGTCGTCATTACTGGCGTCATCGCTGTTTCAGTGAAACCGGAAGTTTTTGCAAGCGTATTTGTTGTTGTTGCCGCTGTAGTTGTTGCGTCTTCTCTAGTCGTCGTTTTTGAGGTCACGCCGGGTTCAATAGAACTGAAAATTGTATATCGTGCCATCAATGTTGCCGGCGTGGCAGCAGGTACTTCAGTTGTCTCATTGCTTCCAATGCTTGTTGTAGTAACTGGTTTAGTAGTCGTGGCTGTTTCAGTAGTCGTTGGCTTCGTAGTTACTTCTCGTTCATTGTTAGTGGAAGTTGTAACTCGTGTTGTCGTTGTTGCTGCGTTGACAGAGGACTTATGCATTTTCACGTCCGTTGTAGCAACGCGGCTTGTGGTAACTGACGTTGTAGTTGCGGCTTCTTTAGCAGCCTCTGTTGGTTGTGCAGAAGTGAAAGTGGTCATTAGAGTTGTGGTTGTTGCTGATGTAGTAGTTGTCTCATTCGTTGTCACGTCTGTTGCCGTAATGCTGGTTCTGGCTGCTGGCGTTGCAAAAGAGACTTCCGTTGTCACGGCTGCTTCAGTGGAACCGGAAGTTGCAACTGGTGTAGTAGTTGTTGCTGCTGCTGTAGTCGTCTCATCAGTCATCGAACCAGTTGTGTTAAAGCGAGCAGGAATTTCTGCTTTTGTAGTCGTCGCTTGTTTGATAGTTGATGTATTCGTAATTAATCCTTGATCACTGGAAGGGGAAGTGACGACTGATGTCGTTGTTGTGGATCCAGTAGACGTCGCTCTATTTGTCACGTCTGCTGTAGTAACGCGGGCCGTAGTAACGGGCTCAATAGACTCTTCAGTTGTAGTCGTGTCCATGGTTACTCGTGGTTGAATGGCATCGGAAGTTGCAGATGATGATGTTGTAGTTGCTGCTGTAGTAGTCGTCAGATCCGTGGTTGCACGTGCTGTTGTAACGTGTGCTCTGGAGTGTGGGATTGTAGTTATGGTTACTTTACTGGTCGACATTTCCGTTGTTGCAGCTGTTTCAGTGGAACCGGAAGCTGCAGCTGGTGTAGACATTATGGCCGCTGTTGCATTCGTCTCCTCTGTCGTCGAGCCTGTTGTGGTAACGCGAGCCGGAATTTCCGGCTTTGTAGTCGTGGCTTCTTTGGTCATCGACGTATCCGTAGCCACTAATGAACTGGAAGTGACCACCAGTGTTGTTGACGTCAGTTTGCTTGTCCCAGTGGCTGTAGCAATGCTGGCTGTAGTAACTGGTTTGGTAATGTTGGCTTCTTCAGTGGTCGTTAATTTCGTAGTTACTTCTGGCTGAGTGGCACTGGAAGTTGCAAGTCGAGTTGTCGTTGTTACTATGCTGCCAGAAATCGTACCCATTGTCATGTCTGTTGCCGTTCTTGCCGTTGGTGTTGTAGTTGTGGCTTCTTTGTTCGTTGAGCCAAGTGAGGTAATGCGAGACGTATGCGTTGCTTCTTTGGTCGTTGATGTATCCGTAGTCACTCCTTGATCACCGGAAGTGACAAGTGATGTCGTTGTTGCTCGTGCAGTAAACGTTTCTCCAGTTGTCGCGTCTTTTGTGGTAACGCGCCTCGTAGTTAAGGATTCTTCAGTCGTCGTGCCCGCAGTTACTCCTGGCTGGGTGATGCGGGGAGTTGTAGATGATGTTGTTGTAGTTGCTGCTGTAGCAGTCATTAGATCCGTGCTTAGGCCTGTTGTAGTAATGACTGTTGTGATGGCTGGCATTGTAGTTATGGTTGCAACTGGTGTAGTTGTTGTTTCTGCTGCTCTAGTCGTATGTTCTGTATTCAAACCTAACTCTGGCTGTGTAGTTGTGGCTTTTTTAGTCGTCGTTATATCTGAAATCATTCCCTGATCATCTGAACTGGAAGGAACGACTAATGTTGTCGCTGCAGTGGACGTTACTTTGCTTTTCCCATCGGTTGTAGTAATTCTGTCTATGAATGCCGGCGTTATAGTATTGTCTTCTTGAGTACTCGTCTTTTCCGTAATCATCTGTTGTTCACTAGAGCTGAGTGTTGTAACTGGTGCTGTCGTTATTGCTAGCGTAGCAGCAGTTACTTCAGTTGTTTCGTTGCTCGCAGTAACGCTTGTTGTGGTCACTGGTTTAGTAGTCGTGGCTTTTTCAGTAGTCGTTGTCTCCGTAGTTACTTCTCGTTCATTGTTAGTGGAAGATGTAACTCGTGTTTTCGTTGCTGCTGCGTTGACTGAGGACTTATCCGTTGTCAAGTCTGTTGTAGTAACACGGCTTGTGGTAACTGGCGTTGTAGTTACAGCTTCTTTAGCAGCCTGTGACGGCTGTGCGGACGTGAAAGTGGTCACTGGAGTTGTGGTTGTTGCTTCCGTCGTAGCTGTCTCATTCGTAGTCACACTTGTTGTTGCCATAATACTGGTTCCAGCTGGTGGGGTTATTGCCGCGGCTCGTTCTTTAGTCGTTGTTTTCGTGGTCTCTGATGGCTGTGTGAAAACGAAATTGGTGTCTGGTGTTGTCGTTGTTTCTACTGCTGTAGTCGTCTCCTTTGTCATCACATCTTTTGTAGTAATACTAGCTGGAATGTCTGAGTTTGTACTGTTGGCTCCTTTGAGTCCGCCACCAGCAACTGATGTCGTTGTTGCTGGTACAGTAGACGTCTCTCCAGTTACAACGTCTGTCGTAGTAACACGGGCCATGGTAACGGTATTAGTAGTCGTGGCGCCTTCAGTAATAGTCGTTTTCGTTGTTACTCTTGGTTCATGTGAACCGAAAGATGTGACTGGTACTGAGCGTGGTGCTGCTGTAAGTGTGGTTTCGTCCATTGTTAAATCTGTTATAGTTATGTGAGCTGTCGCGTCTGGCGTTGTAGTCGTTGCTCTTTTACTGATCGTCATTTCCGACGTCATCACTGTTTCAGTGGAATCGGAACTTTTGACAGCTGTCGTTGTTTCTGCCGCTGTAGTCGTTTCTTTCGCCCTCAAACCTAGTGTGCTATCGCCTGCTGCAATGGCTGGCTGTGTAGTCGTGGCTTCTTTGGTCGTCGATATATCGGTAGTCATTCCTTGATCTCCGGAACCGGAAGTAACGATGGTTGTCGCTGTTGTCGACATCACTTCGGTTTTTCCACGGGTTGGTGTAATGCGCGTTGTGGTGGTTGGCGTTGTTGTTGCAGCTTCTTCTTTACTCGTCTTTTCTGTGGTTATCTCTGGTTTACTAGAACGGAAAGTTCCTAACGACGTTGTGGTTGTTGTCGCTAGTGTTGTAGTCGTTTCGTCCGCAGGCAAATCTCTTGTAGCAATGCGGATTAGAGTAACGGGTGTTATAGTCATGGCATCGTCGGCAGTGGTCGTATCACTTGAACTAGAAGCCGTTGATGGTGTTATTATTGTTGCTGCACTGGCAGAGGTTTTATTCGCTGTCATATCTTTTGCAATAGCGCGGGATGTGGAAACAGGCGTTGTAGTCGTTGCATCTGTAGTAGTCGCTGAAGGTGCTGTGGAACTCGATGCAGTAACTTGAGCTGTCATTGCTGTTGCTCTCCTGAACGTCACTTCACTTTTCACGTCGGTTGTAGTAATACGATCTGTAGCGACTGGCGTTGCAGCCGTGTCCTCTGTAGTCGTCTTTTCCGTGGTAACGGGTTCAATAGTCATGGGTTGTTCAGTTGTAGTCGCGTCCGTAGTTACTGCTGGTGCGGTGATGCGGGAAGTTGTAGATGATGTTGCAGTGGCTGCCTGTGGAGTAGTCGTCAGATCCGTACTTGCACCTGTTGTTGTAATGCGTGCTGTGATGGCTGGCATTCTGGTCATGGTTACTTTACTAGTCTTCCTTTCTGATGTGACAGCTGTTTCAGTGAAATTGGAAGTTGTAGCAGGTGTCGTCATTGTTTCTGCAGTTGTAGTCGTCTGTTCTGTCCTAAGACCTGTGGTAGTAATGCCAGCTGTAACGTCTGGCTGTCCAGCCGTGGCTTCTTTGGTCGTTGTTATATTGGTTGTCATTTCTTGATCACGTGGACGGGAAGTGACGACTGTAGTTGCCTCTGTAGTCGACGTCACTTCGGTTTTGCCATCGGTTGTTTTAACGCGCGCTGTGGTAGTTGACGATGTAGTTGTACCTGCTTCTCCAGCAGACATTCCTATGGTCATCTCTTGTTCAATAGAGCTGAAAGTTGTAACTGGTGTTGTCGCTGCTACTAGTGTATTAGATGTCATTCCTGTTGTCACATCTCGTGTAGTAAGGCGGCTTGTGGAAACTGGCTCAGTAGTCCAGGCTTCTCTAGTAGGCCTAGTCGTTATTTTCGTGGTGTCTGATGGTTGTGCAGAAGCGAAACCCGTGACTTGTGTTGTTGCTTCTGCTGCTGTAGTCGTTAAATCTATTGTAGTAATGTGACCTGAAATATCTGGATTTGTAGTTCTTGCTTCTTTCGTTCTGGAAGTGACGACTGATGTCGTCATTGGCGATGCCATAGGCGTCGCACCAATTGTCGCGTCTGTCGTAGTAATGCGGGCAGTTTTAGCTAGCTCCATAGTCGTTGCTTCGTCACTAGCAGTAATTTTTGTAGTTAATACTGGTTTACTGGCGCGCAAAATTGTAGATGATGTTGCAGCGTTTGCTGCTGTGGTATCTGACAGATCGGTAGCTGTCCCACTGGTTGTTGTAACGCGGGCAGCGACATATGGCTCAGCAGTCGTCGTTTTCGCAGTTACTCCTGGTTCAGTGCTACTGAACGTTGTATCTTCCGTCGTCGTTGTTGCTGCATAATTGGAGATGTTATCCGTTGTCACGTTTGTTCTAGTACCGCTGTCTGTGGTAACTAGCGTTGTAGTCGCGGCTTCTTTAGCAGCCTCTGATACTTGTGCGGAATTGAATGTGGTCACTGAAGTTGCTGTTCTTGCTGCTGCCTCGTTCGTCGTAACGTCCGTTGCCATAATACTGGTTCTTGCTGTCGGCGTCGTAAACGAGGCTTCTTTTGTAATGTTCATTTCCGATGTCACAGCTGTTTCAGTGGAACCAGAAGTTGCAAATGGTGTAATAGTAGTTGTTGTTGTTGAATTCGTCTCTTCTGTCTTCAAACCTAGTGTGCTAACGCGAGCCGCAATGGCTGGCTGTGCAGTCGTGGCGTCTTTGGTCGGCAGCATATCGGTCGTCATTCCTTGACCACGTAAACCGGAAGTGACGACTGTTGTAGTCTCTGTAGTCGACGTCACTTCGGTTTTTCCATTGGTTGTTTTAACGCGCGCTGTGGTAGTTGGCGTTGTAGTTGTAGCTTCTTTTCCAGTCAATATTCCCGTGGTCACCCCTTCAACACCAGAGCTCAAAGTAGTCACAGGTGTTGTCGTTGTTGGTAGGGTAGCAGATGTCTGTCCTGTCGTCACATCTCTTGTAGCAAGGCGGGATGTGCTAATAGGCTTACTAGTTATTGTTGTTGATGCAATAGGCGTCGCACCAGTTGTCGCGTCTATCGTAGTAACGCGGGTAGTGTTAACTGTCTCCATAGCCGTTGCTTCGTCACTGGTCGTTATTTTCATAGTTAATACTGGTTTAATGTCGCGGAAAATTGTAGGTGATGTTGTTGCTGCTGGAGACGTCTCTTCTGTCTTGAAACCTATTGTAGTGATGTGAGCGTGAATCTCCGGCTTTGCGGTCGTGGCTGCTTTGGAAGTGGTGGTATCCGTAATCACTCCTTGATCAATGGAATTGGAAGTGAAGAGTGATGTTGATGTTGCTGTTGCAGCAGATGTCTGTGCAGACGTTATGTTTTTCGCAGTGACGTGGTCACGGGTAACGCGTTCAATAGTCATGGGTTGTTCAGTTGTAGTCGCGTACGCAGTTACTGCTGGTTCGGTGATGTGGGAAGTTGTAGATGGTGTTGCAGTGGCTACATCTGGAGTCGTCGTCAAAACCGTGGTTGCACCTGTTGTTGTAATGTGTGCTGTGATGGCTGGCATTGTGGTCATGCTTACTCTACTAGTCGTCCTTTCTGGTAACACAGCTGTTTTAGCGGAACTGGAAGTCGTAACAGGGGTTGCAGTTGTTTCTGCAGCTGTAGTCGTCTCTTCCGTCCTCAAACCTGTGGTAGTTACGTCAGCTGTAACGACTGGCTGTGTAGTCGTGGCTTCTTTGCTCGTCATTCTTGCTTCTGCTGCTCTAGTCATTAAATCTATTGTAGTAATGTGACTTGAAATATCTGGATTTGTAGTTCTTGCTTCTTTCGTTCCGGAAGTGACGACTGATGTCGTTGCTGGCGATGCAGTAGGCGTCGCAGCAGTTGTCGAGTCCGTCGTAGTAATACGGGTAGTGTTAACTGTCTCCATAGTCGTTGCTTCGTCACTATTCGTTAGTTTCGTGGTTAATACTGGTTTGCTGGCGTGAAAAGTTGTAGATGATATTGATGTTCCTGGAGACGTCTCTTCTGTCTTCAAACCCATTGTAGTAATGCTAGCCTGAATCTCTGGCTTTGCAGTCGTGGCTGCTTTGGAAGTGGTGGTATCCGTAATCACTCCTTGATCAATGGAATTGAAAGTGAAGAGTGATGTCGTTGTTGCTGTTGCAGCAGATGTCTGTCCAGACGTTATGTTTTTCATAGTGACACGGTCTCGGGTAACTCGTTCAATAGTTATGAGTTGTTCAGTTGTAGTCGCGTCCGTAGTTACTACTGGTTCGGTGATGCGGGAAGCTGTAGATGATGTTGCAGTGGCTGCCTCTGGAGTAGTCGTCAAAACCGTGGTTGCACCTGTTGGTGTAATGCGTGCTGTGATGGCTGGCATTCTGGTCATGGTTACTTTACTATTCGTCCTTTCTGCTGACGCAGCTGCTCTAATGGATCTGGAAGTTGTAACAGGTGTTGCAGTTGTTTCTGCAGCTGTAGCCGTTTCTTCCGTCCTGAAACCTATGGTAGTTACGCCATCTGTAACGTCTGACTGTATAGTCGTGGCTTTTTTGGTCGTTGATATATCGGTTGTCATTTCTTGATCACGTGAACCGGAAGAGACGACTGTTGTTGTCTCTGTAGTCGACGTCACTTCGGTTTTCCCATTGGTTGTTTTAACACTCGCTGTGACGTTTGGCGTCATGCTTGCTTCTGCTGCTCTAGTCCTTAAGTCCATTGTAGTAATGTGACCTGAAATACCTGGATCTGTAGTTCTTGCTTCTTTCGTTCCGGAAGTGACGACTGATGTCGTTATTGGCGATGCAATAGGCGTCGCGCCAGTTGTCGCGTCTGTCGTAGTAATAGGGGTACTGTTAACTGTCTCCATAGTCGTTGCTTCCTCACTAGTCGTAATTTTCGTAGTTACTACTGGTTTACTGGCACGCAAAGTCGTAGATGATGTTGCAGTGGTTGCTGCTGCGGTATTCGACAAATCTGTAGTTGTCCCACCGGTTGTAGTAATGCGGGGAGCGACGGCTGGCTCATTAGTCGTGGTTTTCGTAGTTACTCCTGGTTCAGTGGTACTGAACGTCGGATCTTTCGTCGTCGATGTTGCTGCATTAGTGGAGCTGTTGTACCTTGTCACGTCTGTTTTAGTAACGCGGCTTGTGGTAACTGGCGTTGTAGTTGCGGCTTTTTTAGCAGCCTGTGATTGTTGTGCGGAAGTAAAAGTGGTCACCGGAGTTGTTGTTGCTATGGTCTCATTCGTCGTCGCGTCCGCTGCCATAATACTGGTTCTTGCAGTCGGCGTTGTAAACGAAGCTTCTCTTGTAATCTTCACTTCGGACGTCACCGCTGTTTTACTGGAACCAGAAGTTGCAGGCCGTGTAGTTGTTGCTGACGCTGTTAAATTCGTCTCTTCTGTGTTCAAACTTAAAGTGCTGACGCGAGCTGCAGACTGTGTATTCTTGGCTTCTTTGGTCGTCGATATATCGGTTGTCATTTGTTGATCACGTGAACCGGAAGTGACGACTGTTGTAGTCTCTGTAGTCGACGTCACTTCGGTTTTTCCATTGGTTGTTTTGACGCGCGCTGTGGCAGTTGGCGTTGCATTTGTAGCTTCTTTTCCAGTCGACATTCCTGTAGTCACCCCTGCTGCACTAGAGCTGAAAGTAGTAACTGGTGTTGTCGTTGTTGGCAGTGCAGTAGATGTATGCCCCGTTGTCACATCTCTTGTAGTAAGGCGGGATGTGCTAACAGGTTTTGTAGTTGTTGTTTTTGATGCAATAGGCGTCGCAGCAGTTGTCGAGTCTGTCGTAGTAATACGGGTAGTGTTAACTGTCTCCATAGTCGTTGCTTCGTCACTAGTCGTTGTTTTCGTGGTTAATACTGGTTTACTGGCGTGAAAAGTTGTAGGTGATATTGTTGCTGCTGAAGACGTCTCTTCTGTCTTCAAACCTGTTGTAGTGATGTGAGCCTGAACCTCTGGCTTCATAGTCGTGGCTGCTTTGGTAGTCGTTGTATCCGTAATCACTCCTTGATCAGTGGAATTGGAAGTGAAGAGTGATGTCGTCGTTGCTGTTGCAGCAGACGTCTCTCCAGTTGTCATGTTTTTCGTACTGACGTGGGCTGTGTTAACAGGATCAATAGTCATGGGTTGCTCAGTTGTAGTCGCGTCTGTTGTTACTGCTGGTTCGCTGGTGCGTGAAGATGTAGATTTTGTTGCAGTGGCTGCCTCTGGAGTAGTCGTCTGATCCGTGGCTGCACCTGTTGCTGTAATGCGTGCTGTGATGGCTGGCATTGTAGTCGTGGTTACTTTACTAGTCGTTCTGTCTGATGTCACAGCTGTTTCGGTGGAACTAGAAGTTGTAGCAGGTGTCGTCGTTGTTTTTCCTTCTGTAGTCGTCTCTTCCATCCTCAAAACTGTGGTAGTAATGCCAGCTGTAACATCGGGCTGTGTAGTCGTGGCTTTTTTGGTCGTTGATATATCGGTTGTCATTTCTTGATCACGTGAACCGGAAGTGAAAACTGTTGTTGTCTCTGTTGTCGACGTCACTTCGGTTTTCGCATTGGCTGTTTTAACACGCGCTTTGGCGCTTGGCATTGTAGTTGTAGCTTCTTTTCCAGTCCACATTCGTGTGGTCTCCGTTTCTACACTAGGGCTGAATGTAGTTACTGGTGTTGTCGTTGTTGCCGCTATAGTAGATGTCTCTCCTGTAGTCACGTCTCTTGCTGTAAGGTGGCTTGTGGAAACGGGCTTAATAGTCGTGGCTCCTTTAGTACTAGTTATTTTCGTGGTCTCTGACGATTGTGCAGAAGCGAAAGCTGTGGCGTGTGTTCTTGCTTCTGCTGCTGTAGTGGTTAAATTTATTGTAGTAATGTGACCTGAAATATCTGGATTTGTAGTTCTCGTTTCTTTCGCTCCGGAAGTGGCGACTGGTGTCGTTGTCGTTGATGCAGTAGCCGTCCCTCCAGCTGTCACGTCTGTCCTAGTAGCGGGCTCAATAGTCGTTGCTTCGTCAGCAGTCGTTATTTTCGCAGCTACGCCTGGCTCGGTGGTGCCGGAAATTGTAGAAGATATCGTCGTGGTTGCCGCTGCAGTAGTCGACACATCCGTGGGTACATCTATTCTTGTAACGCGAGCTGTGGTGACTGGTGTCGTAGTCATGCGTACTTTACCACTTGTCAGAGATGTTTCAGAGAAACCGGAAGTTGCAGCTGGTATAGTCTTTACTGACGCTGTTGTATTCGTCTCTTCTGTCGTCAAACTTTTTGTGGTAATGCGGGCCGGAACATCTTGCTTTGTAGTCGTCACTTTGTTGGTAGTCCATGTACCCGTCGTGACTCCTAGATCAACTGACTCTGAAGTGATTACCGGTGTTGTCTTTCTTGATGAAGTCACTTCAATTGTCCCACTGGTTGTAGTAACGCGGCCAGCGACGGATGGCTCAGTAGTCGTGGTTTTCGTAGTTACTCCCGGTTCAGCGGTACTGTACATTGTATCTTTCGTTATCGTTGTTGCTGCACTACTGTAGGTGTTATCCGTTTTCACGTCTGTTGTAGTAACGCCGCTTGTGGTAACTGGGGTTGTAGATGCGGCTTCTTTAGCAGCCTCCGATGGTTGTGTGGAAGTGAAAGTGGTGACGGAAATTGTCGTTGTTGCTGTTGTTGCTGTTGTAGCGGTTGTCTCATTCGTCGTCACCTCCGTTGCCGTAATACTGGTTCTGGCTGTCGGCGTCGTAAACGAGACTTCTTTTGTAGTCATCATTTCCGATGTCACAGCTGTTTCGGTGGAAGCAGAAGTTGCAAATGGTGTAGTAGCAGTTGTTGTTGTTGAATTCGTCTTTTCTGTCTTCAAACCTAGTGTGCTAACGCGAGCTGCAGTGGCTGGCTGTGTACTCGTTGCTTCTTTGGTCGTTGTTATATCGGTTGTCATTCTTTGATCACGTAAACCGGAAGTGACAACTGTTGTTGTCTCTGTAGTCGACGTCACTTCGGTTTTCCCGTTGGTTGTTTTACCGCGCGCTGTGGTACTTTGCGTTGCAGTTGTAGCGTCTTCTCCAGTAGGCATTTCCGTCGTCATCTGTTGTTGACTAGAGCTGAAAGTTGTAACTGGCGTTGTCGTTGTCGCTACTGTAGTAGATGCCTGTCCCATTGTCGTTTCTGTTGTAGTAAGGTGACTTGTGGAAACGGGCTTAGTAGTCATGGCTTCTTTAGTACCAGTTATTTTCGTGGTCTCTGACGATTGTGCAGAAGCGAAAGTTGTGACTTGTGTTGTTGTTTCTGCGAGTGTAGTCGTTAAACCTATTGTAGTAGTGTGACCTGGATTATCTGATTTTGTAGGTGTTGCATCTTTCGCTCCGGCAGTGACGATTGATGTTGTTGTCGTTGGTGCAGTAGGCGTCGCTCCAGCTGTGCCGTCTGTCATAGTAACAAGGGCGGTGGTAACGGGCTTCACAGTCGTGGCTTCATCAGTAGTCATTATTTTCTCAGCTACGCCTGGCTCGATGGTGCCGAAAATTGTAGAAGATATCGTCGTGGTTGCCGCTGCAGTAGTCGACACATCCGTGGATACATCTATTCTCGTAACGCCAGCTGTGGTGTCTGGTGTTGTAGTCATGCGTACTTTACCACTTGTCAGAGATGTTTCAGAGAAACCGGAAGTTGCAGCTGGTATAGTCGTTACTGACGCTGTTGAATTCGTCTGTTCTGTCGTCAAACTTTTTGTGGAAATGCGAGCCTGACCTTCTTGCTTTGTAGTCGTCTGTTTGTTGGTAGTCCATGTACCCGTCGTGACTCCTCTATTATCTGCCTCTGAATTGACTACCGGTGTTATCGTTGCTGATGAAATCTCTTCGGTTGTTCCACTGGTTGTAGTAATGCGGGCAGCGACGGCTGGCTCAGTTGTGGTTTTTGTAGTTACTCCTGGTTCAGTGCTAATGAACACTGTATCTTCCGTCGTCATCGTTGCTGCATTAATGGAGGTGTTATCCGTTGTGACGTATGTTGTAGTAACGCGGCTTGTGGTAACTGGCGTTGTAGTTGCGGCTTCTTTAGCAGCCTCTGCTGGTTGTGCGGAAGTGAAAGTGATCACTGGAGTTGTCGTTGTTGCTGCTGTAGTAGTTGTCTCATTCGTCGTTACGTCTGTTGCTGTAATACTGATTCCTTCTCTCGGCGTTGCAAACGAGACTTCTTCTGTAGTAATCATTTCCGTTCTCTCAGTTGTTTCGGTGGACTCAGAAGTCGCAACTGAATTAGTCGTTGCTGATGCTGTTAAATTCGTCTCTTCTGTTTTCAAACCTAGTGTGCTAACGCGAGCTGTAATGGCTGGCTGTGTTGTCGTGGCATCTTTGGTCGTCGATATATCGGTTGTCATTTCTTGATCTCGTAAACCGAAAGTGACGACTGTTGTTGTCGCTGTAGTCGACGTCACTTCGTTTTTCCCATCGGTTGTTTTAACGCGCGCTGTGGATGTTGGCATTATAGTGGTAGCGCCTTCTCCAATCGATATTCCTATGGTCGCCCCTGCTACACTAGAGCTGAAAGTAGTAACTGGTGTTGTCGTTGTTGGTAGTGTAGTAGATGTCTCTCCCGTTGTCACATCTCTTATAGTAAGGTGACTTGTGGAAACGGGCTTAGTAGTCACGACTTCTTTAAAAGTCGTTATTTTTATTATGTCTAAGGGTTGTGTGGAAGCGGAAGTGGTGACTTGTGTTGTTGTTCTTGGTTTTGCTGCTGTAGTCGTCTCCTCTGTCGTCACATTTAGTGTAGTTGTTGCCGGCGTGGTAGTAGCGGTGGCTCCAGTTGTCAGGTCTCTCGGAATAACGCGGGCGGTGGTTACTGGCTCCATAGTCATAGCTTCGTCAGCATTCGTTATTTTGGTGGACACTTTTCGTTCGGTGACATCGGAAATAGTAGTTGCAGTTGTAGTTGCCGCTCCGGTATTCAATAGATCCGTGGTTACACCTGTTCTCGTAACGCGAGCTGTGGTGTTTGGTGTTGTAGTCATGCTACTAGTTGTCACACCTGTTTCCGTGGAACCTGAACTTGCCGCTGGCGTAGTTGTTGTTGCTGCTGTGCTCTTTGTCTGATCTATCAGCAAATTTGTTGTGCTAGTGCTAGTGAAAGCCGCAGTTTCTGGCTTTGTAGTCGTGGTTTCGTTGGTAGTGGTTATATCGGTAGTCTCTCCTCCATGATGTGAACCGGAAGTGGCAACCAGTGTTTCCGCTGTAGTCGATATAGCCTCGGTTGTCCCACTGGCTTTGGTGACGTGGTCTGTTGCGGCTGGCTCAGCAGTCGTGGCTTTTTTGATAGCATTAGTGGAAGTTGTAGCCGATGTTGTGGTTGATGCTGTGGTAGTCGTCAGATCCGTGGTCACACTTGTCGTAGTAATGCCGGCTGCAGTAGCTGGCGGGGCTTTTTTAGCAGTAGCCGTGTCCGTAGTTACTCCTGGTTCACTGGAACCGGACGACGTGATCGTTATTGTTCTTGTTGCTGCTGTGAGTGTGATCTCGTCCGTTGTTAAATCTGTTATAGTCACGCGAGCTGCGGCGTCTGGCGCTACAGTTGTTTCATTACTAGTACTAGTCCTTATTTCTGACATCATCGCTATTTCAGTGGAACCGGAAGTTGTAACAAGTGTATTGGTTGTTGCTGCCGCTGTAGTTGTTGCGTCTTCTCTAGTCATCGTTTTCGAGGTCACGCCGGGTTCAGTAGAACTGATAATTGTATGTCGTGTTATCAATGTTGCCGGCATGGCAGCAGGTACTTCAGTTGTCTCATTGCTTGCAGTAATGCTCGTTTTGGTAACTGGTTTAGTAGTCGTGGCTCTTTCAGCAGTCGTGGTTTTCGTAGTTACTCCTGGTTCAGTGGTACTGAACGTCGTATCTTCCGTCGTCGTTGTTGCTGTATTAATGGAGATGTTATCCGTTGTCACGTCTGTTGTAGTGGCGCTGTCTGTGGTAACCAGCGTTGTGGTTGCGGCTTCTTTAGCAGCCTCTGATAGTTGTCCGGAGGTGAAAGTGGTCACCGGAGTTGTTGTTGCTGTTGTTTCATTCGTCGTCATGTCTGTTGCCAAAATATTTGTATTGGCTGTCGATGTTGTAAACGAGACTTCTTTTGTAGTCATCGTTTCCGTTATCACGGCTCTTTCAGTGGAACCGGAAGTTACAACTGGTGTCGTAGTTGTTGCTGCTGCTGTAGTCGTCTCTTCCGTCGTGGAACCAGTTGTGTTAAAGCGAGCCGGAATTTCTGCCTTTGTAGTCGTCGCTTCTTTTAAAGTTGATGTATTCGTAGTTAATCCTTGATCACTGGAAGGGGAAGTGACGACTGATGTCGTTGTTGTGAATGTAGTAGACGTCGCTCCATTTGTCACATCTGTTGTAGTACCGCGCGCCGTACTAATGGGCTCAATAGTCACGGCTTCTTTAGCAGTAGGTATTTTCGTAGTTACTCCTGGTTCACTGGAACCGGACGACGTGATCGTTACTGTTCTTCCTGCTGCTGTGAGTGTGATCTCGTCCATTGTTGAATCTGTTATAGTCACGCGAGCTGCGGTGTCTGGCGTTTTAGTCGTGCTTTCTTTACTAGTCGTCAGTACTGATGTCATCGCTGTTTCAGTGAAACCGGAAGTTGCAGCAAGTGTATTTGTTGTTGCTGCCGCTGTAGTTGTTGCATCTTCTCTAGTCGTCGTTTTCGTAGTCATGTCGGGTTCAATAGAACTGAACATTTTATCTGATGTTGTTACTGTTGCCGGTGTAACAGAAGTCACTTCAGCTGTCTCACTGTCTGTAATAATGCTGGCTGTGGTAACTAGTTTAGGAGTGGTCTCTTCTTTACCTGTCTTCGACGGTTGTGTGGAAGTGTTGACTGGTGTGGCGGTGGTTGTTGCTGCTGTAGTAGTTGTCTCATTCATTGTCACGTCTGTTATCGTAATGCTGGTTCTGGCTGCTGGCGTTGAACTTGCGGCTTCTTTTGTATTCGTCATTTGTGACATTGCTGTTGTTTTATTTGTAACTGATGTAGTTGCTCTTACTCCTGCTCTGGTCCTCTCTTCTGTCAACGAACCTACTGTAGTTACGAGGGTTGCAACGTCGGGTATTGTAGTCGTGGCTTCTTTGGTCGTCGATACATCTGTAGTCACTCCTTGATCACTGGAATTGGAAATGATAACTGATGTTCTCGCTGTCGTCGATGTCACTTCTGTTTTCCCGTCAGTTGCAGTAACGCGCGCTGTGTTGCCTGGTGTTGTAGTTGCAGCTTCTTCTGTCGTCATTTCGACAGTGACTCCAGATTCGCTGGCCCTGGCAGTGATGCGTGGTATCGTCGTTGCTGCTACTGTCGTCGTCTCCTCCCTCGTCATATCTGCTTTCGTAAGGCTGGCTGTGGAGGCTGGCGTTGTTGTCGTGGCTTCTTTAGTGGTCGTTATTTTCGTAGTCTTCGACGGCAGCGTGGTACCGGAAGCAGTGAGTGTTGTTGTTGCTGCTGCTGCTGCTGCCATGGTAGTCATCTGGTCTGATGAGCCGTCTGTCGTTGTTATGCGGGCTGTGGTAACTGACACTGTTGCTGTTGTATCTGGTTTACTGAAATCGGAAAAAGTGACTGGCGTTGTCACTGTTACGGGAGTAGTGGTCTCTTCTGCTGTCATATCTCTTTTAGTAATACTTGCTGGAGTAATTGTCGTTGTAGTCGTGGTTCCGTTAGTGGTATTTGTTTCCACAGTCATTCCTGGTTCGTTAGAACGGGAAGTGCTGACTGATGTTGTCTCTGTTGCTGCTGTAATAGTCGTATCTTCGGCTGCCGTATCTGTTCCAATAATCTGGGCTGCGGTGTCCGACGTTATAGTCGTAGCTGTGGGTGTCCTTTGCGTAGTTACTTCTGTTGTAGTAATGCTGACATCGGCGACTGGCATTGTCGTTGTATATTCTGAAGTAGCCGTTTCTTTAGTCGTCAGTTCTGCTATTGTTACTGGACTTGTCCTCACGGTTAACGCAATAGTTGCATCTTCTGTTCTCGTAGTTGTTGTAGAAGTAGTAGCTGTTGCTGACGCTGAGTCTGTGGTAGCGACAGTCGTTTCTGTCGTTGCCACTTCTGCTGCAGTATTTATATCAATGGACGCTAGTGTGGTAGACGTAGTTGCAGATGCTGACATGATGCTGTCAGACTCCGAACTACCGGCAAGACTCGCTGCTATGGTCATGTTGGATGAGTGTGACCAAGAGGAATTTAGCGACGCATCTATTGGTTGTATAACGGTGTGCTGATTGTCCGTCGTTGCGATTGCCATCACTATCAAACATAATCCATGGACCATGGTTACTGTTTGCCATTCACAAGCCAGGATACTACAAGCTGAATTAGGTTACAAACTGACCAGTGTGATGCTAAAGTGTCTAGCCTATGGAGTTTAAAGGGTTTGAACGCAGTGTCCCATGAAAAAGGAAGGCGCCATGTTTTTACCCCTAACTTCGCCATATGCTGACCGATTTTCAAAATGCTTTCACCCGCAGACTCGGCAGTAGTAAATTTGCGATAACAAGCACTAATAATCCTACCACACTTTATACGCATCACTACACTACGTCGTGAAATATTTATGTTGAAATGTCGTCATGATCACAAACTGAATGAAGCGTGCCGCCACGCAACAGCTCAAAACCGTTGTCAAAAATAATCATCTGTGATGCATCTATCATAGTTCACTAACAAGAAGATACGAGGGTCGTTCAATAAATATGACATAAAATGGCGTCATTCTACTAATTTTCGAAATGTGAAAAATCCCAAATGTACTTTTATAGCGAATTTAATTCTGCATTCCAAGTGTGGGTTTTTAGCGAACGTGAACGTGAACTCAGGTTCACGTTCGCTATATGCTATCGCCCGTCCGTCTGTCGTCTGTCTGTCTGTCGTCTGTAACGTTCGTGCGCCCTACTCAGGCGGTTCAAATTTTCGGCAATATTTCT
>Ga0056133_10000058_pt1 | contig 21946 bp, 25 predicted proteins | sample WorMetGr2BELIZE1_FD_67351 | JGI IMG/M metagenome (GOLD analysis project Ga0056133, IMG submission 67351) | Marine gutless worms symbiont microbial communities from Max Planck institute for Marine Microbiology, Germany - Inanidrilus... ... | reverse complement strand
GCCTTATATCTGTATGGCGTCGCGTTCCGTAATCACCCAATCAAGCGGTTGGTCGTGCCGGTCCCGCGGCACCCGGTCGACCCGCTGCGCCGAATAGGCAGCGCCGACGGCGATGACCTCTCCCCTATCTCTGAGGACGGACAGGGTGCGGTCGTAGAACCCGGCGCCCCATCCGACCCGATATCCCGCGATATCGAAGGCCAATAGAGGCACGAGCAGGACCTCCGGTGTCACTTCCGGGGAACCGGCGGCGGGGTGGCGCGTCCGAAACGGTCCGTTTTCGAGTTCAACGTTCGGGCTCCATTGGCGAAAACCGAGGGGAACATCCGCCTCCGTGACAACGGGAAGGGCGCACTGCCCGCCGTTCGTCCGGTGGCGCTCCATGGCTACGGATACGGAAAGCTCGTCACCGATTTCCAAATACCCGGAAAGAACCGTCCCCTGCAGCCGCGGCCCGAGGGCCCGGTACAGGTGGTCGGCGAACAGGGACGCCGCGTCCGCACCCAATTCCGCTGCCGCCGTCTTCCGCTCGATCTTGGCGATTTCGCGCAGTTTCGCCTTTTCGGCATCCAGGGTATTGGTCATGAGCATTCGAGGGCAATCGAACTGAGACGGGTCTTGGCACCTTCAGGCGCGAACAGACGGGCGGTGCTGCGGAACCGTTGGCCATAAGTATCTTCCGCGGCCTGCAGTTGCAGGTGGGCGCCGTGTATCGGACCCACGAGTCCGACAGGGACAGCTCCCGGAAGGTCTTCATTGGCCCCGGGATAAATTAGCCTGACGAATCCCGAAGCGACCGCCCTTAGGGGAAATTAGGCTGGCTCGAGCTGTTCGGCAATCTTTTCGATACGCTCGGCCAAGGATTCGACCCGCGTGCTCAGGCTTTCCTCGGCCCGCAGCATCGCCGCCGCGCCCTCGTCAGCCGAGCGCGCCACGTCCAGTTCCGCATAGGCGTCCGACAGCTCGTCGGCGACCAGGAGCGACACCATGACCAGAAGGCGCGCGTCGCCGACTTGGCCGACGGCGGCAACCAGCTCCTGCACCCTGTTGTCGATGTAGTTGCCGAGGCGCGTCAGATGCGCCTCTTGCCCGTCGTCGCAGGCGATCTGGTATTTGCGGCCGTTGATTTCGACGTTGACTTGAGCCACCGCCTATTCTCCCACCAGCCCCTTGAGGCGATGCACCGCAGCGTCGAGGCGTTGTGAAACCTGGCGTTGGGTGTCCTTCAAATTGACGTTCTCGTCTTTCAACGAGCGGATCTCGTTTTGCAGCGAATTCAACTGCGGACCTTGCGTCGCGTCCTGCCCGTTTCCGCCACCATCACCTGGTGCCCTGTTCCGGATCGCCGTCTCAAGGCGTTCGATGGCCGTTTCCAGGCGGTTGCGCGCGCGGCTGACCCTGGACGGTTTTTGGATGATTGATTGGCTCGGCATTCCCGAAAAGCCTCGGTTTTCGCGTGAAGATTTTGTGACCGAAGAGTATGCACTGCAAGATTTCTTCGTCAACCAAGTTTTTAAAAAACATGCATAACACATTATTCAGAAACAAAAATTGTTCGCTTTTACATCATATTCAAAAAATATATTATTGGGTTGACGTGAAACGCAGATCGCACGATGTTTGCGCCTCCAGTCATTAGCGTGTATGGAACGCGCCGAGATTGTGAGGAGCGCTGACGGTAAGGCGGCGTTTCTTTTTTGACAGCGGATATATGGAGGTAGGAATGGCGATACGTGTTGCTATTAATGGATTTGGGCGGATTGGCCGGCTGGTTCTTCGCGGCATTATCGAAAGCGGACGCGACGACGTTCTCGTAGTTGGCATCAATGATCTCGGCTCGCCAGAGATGAACGCCCACTTGCTGCAGCACGATTCGGTCCACGGTAACCTCAACGCTGACGTCAGCGTCGACGGCGACACCATGACGGTCAACGGAAATGCCATCAAAGTCACCGCCGAGCGGGACCCGGCCAACCTGCCGTGGGGCGAATTGAACGTCGACGTGGCGATGGAATGCACCGGTTTCTTCGTGTCCCGCTCCGACGCCGGCAAGCACATCGATGCCGGCGCCAAGAAGGTGCTGATTTCCGCCCCGGGCAAGGAAGTCGACAAGACCATCGTCTATGGTGTCAACAGTGACAGCCTGACGGCGGACGACACCGTGGTGTCGAACGCGTCCTGCACCACCAACTGCCTCGCCCCGGTCGCCGACGTCTTGCACAAGGTGGTCGGTATCGAGAAAGGCTTCATGACGACCATTCACTCCTACACCGGCGACCAACGGCCGCTCGACACCCTGCACTCGGACGCTCGGCGCGCCCGTGCCGCCGCCCTTTCGATGATCCCGACCTCGACCGGTGCCGCCAAGGCGGTCGGTTTGGTCCTGCCGGAACTGTCGGGCAAGCTCGACGGCACCGCCGTCCGCGTCCCGACTCCGAACGTTTCGTTGATCGACCTGACCTTCACATCGAGCCGCGACACCACGGTCGACGAAGTCAACGGCGCGCTCAAGGAAGCGGCCGACGGCCGCTTGAACGGTGTGCTCGCCTTCAACGAACTGCCGTTGGTTTCGATCGACTTCAATCACAACGCGGCCAGTTCCTCGTTCGACGCCACCCAGACGCAGGTCATGGAAGGCAACTTCGTCCGCGTCCTTTCGTGGTACGATAACGAATGGGGCTTTGCCAATCGCATGTCGGACACCGCAGTCGCCATGATGAACGCCGGTTGATCCGAAGATCCTTCGAGGACGGCCGGACGGCAAGCCGTCCGGCCGTTTTCTTTTGTCCGGGACCAGGCCTCTTTTCCCGCCTTGTCGTCGACAGGGTGGCGGGTTGCCGGTGGCGGAAATGACACCAGAGCGGATCGCATTCATCGTGTTCGATCGCGACCATGCATTGGCCGTGGCCGGCGCATCGGCCGAGACGGGAACCCCTGTTTACCTGCTCAGTCCACCACACGGCGCGGCGACCCTCGGCGCCAATGTGTTCAAAGCGATCGTCGCGGAGGCTCGCGATGCGTTTCCGGAGGCCGACATATCCGCGGTGCTCGACTGCGGAGACGAACCCGGCACGGCGCTTGGCGCCGTGCGCCACGGCATTGAGGCGGTCAACCTCTCGGTTGAATCGGAAATCCATCAAAAGATCGTCGATATCGCATCGCAATTGGGTACGGAGGTCACCGAGCGGACCGCCGACGCGCTCGATTTGTCGCGCTCCACCGATCCCGGCGCCGACGTCCGGCGCAGGATATCGAATCGGAGGTAAAGGACTGATGGTTCGAGAACGCTGCCGATTGTATTTGATCACACCCCCTCGGATCGATCCGGACGGCTTCCGAAGCAAACTGGCCAAAGCCCTCGACGGCGGCGATATCGGCGCCCTGCAACTGCGCCTGAAAGAGGCGACCGACGATCAGATCCGAACCGCGATCGACAAACTCATGCCGGAAGCCGTCGCTCGCGGCGTGCCGTTCATTCTCAACGACCGGCCGGACCTGGCCCAGGAAATGGGCTGCGACGGTGTTCATGTCGGCCAGTCGGACGCCTCCTACGGCGCCGCCCGAGAGGCTATGGGGGATGACCGCATCGTCGGCGTTACCTGTCACGACTCGCGCCATCTCGCCATGGAGGCGGGGGAACGGGGTGCCGATTATGTGGCATTCGGCGCGTTCTTCCCGACGACGACCAAAGATGCGAAAGCCCGGGCGACGCCCGAAATCCTCGAATGGTGGAGCGAGTTGTTCCTGTTGCCCTCCGTGGCCATTGGCGGCATTACGGCCGGCAATTGTGGTTCCCTGGCCCAGGCTGGCGCCGATTTCGTAGCTGTCGTATCGGCCGTGTGGGATCACGAAAACGGCCCGGCGGCAGCCGTCGCCGAGTTCGAAAATGCGCTCGAAAACGCCGCCCGCCAATCCGTTGCTTCACCCGATGCAAACTGCTAGTTTCCGCGCGCAAAATCGTTCGAGTTATCCAACCCATCGAGTAAGCCTATGAAAATTGACGGAAACGCGATCCGGCCTGGAATGGTGATCGAACACCAAAACAGACTGTGGCGGGCGGTGAAGACCCAACACACCCAGCCCGGCAAGGGCGGCGCTTACCTTCAGGTCGAATTGAAGGATGTCCGCGACGGAACCAAACTGAACGAGCGCTTTCGGTCTTCGGAAAAGGTCGAACGGGCCCGGCTCGACCAAAAGGAATTCCAGTATCTCTACTCTGACGGCGGCATCTGCACCTTCATGGACAACGAAACCTACGAACAGATTTCGCTGAACGAAGACCAGATCGGCGAGGACCAGGTCGCCTACCTCCAGGATGGCATGACCGTGATCATCGAAAGCCACGAAGGGGACCCGATCGCCGTGCAGCTGCCCGATACCGTCGTCCTCGAGGTGACCGAAGCGGACGCCGTGATCAAAGGGCAAACCGCTTCGTCGTCCTATAAACCCGCAGTTCTCGAGAACGGCGTCAAAATCCTCGTTCCGCCGCATATCGAGGCCGGAACCCGCATCGTCGTGAATACCGCCGAAGGTACGTACGTCGAACGGGCGAAAGACTGAGCCGGCCGCCGCTAATGGCCCAACGATCTGTCATTGTCAACGTGATGGTGAACGCCGCGACGAAAGCCGGACGCGGTTTGCGTCGCGCTTTCGGCGAGGTCGAAACCCTGCAGATTTCGAAGAAAGGACCTGCCGATTTCGTCAGCGAGGCCGACCGGCGGGCCGAGAAGACCATCTTCGACGAATTGCAGAAGGCGCGGCCACGCTACGGCTTTCTCATGGAAGAGGAAGGCGCGCTGGAAGGGCCCGATGATTCCAACCGGTGGATCATCGATCCTCTCGACGGGACCCTGAACTTCCTTCACGGCCTCCCGCATTTCTGCATTTCCATCGCGTTGGAACGGGACCGGGAGCTGTTCGCCGGCATCATCTACGAGCCGCTTACCGACCAGATGTTTTGGGCGGAGAAAGGCAGCGGCGCCTTTCTCAACAGCAAGAGAATTCGGGTGTCGGGGCGCCAGGACACCCACGAGGCCTTGTTCGCGACGGGCATTCCTTTCCTGGGCCGTGAAGGACATGAGGAATTCATCGGGCAATTGAAGTCCGTGATGGCCGTTTCCGCCGGTGTCAGACAGTGCGGTTCGGCGGCACTCGATTTGGCCTATCTCGCCGCCGGGCGGTATGACGGGTTCTGGGAACACGGCCTCAATCCCTGGGATATGGCGGCCGGGATCGTGATGATCCGCGAAGCCGGCGGGTTCGTTAGCGATTTTCAAGGTAAAGACCGGATGCTCGATACCGGAGAGATCGTCGCCGGGAACAGCCACATGTTCGATGTCCTGAAGAAACTGATCTCCAGCCCGTGATCGCATCGTTCCTCGCCCATCGACAAGGCGGCCGCCAGGGGTGTTGTCCTGCGGGTTATCGAGGCAAAGCTGTTGTACCCGACGCGCCCCTTGGTTATGGTGATTCTGAACTTTTTTGCCCCGGCTCGGTCGGGGCCAAGTAACTTGATTTCGAAGTTTCTACGAGGGGAACGATCAATCATGCCCGACCACCCGAACGGATCTGCCCGCCCCTTGGGCGCAGGCTGGATCGGTTGGGCCTCGCGTGTTTCGGCGGCCCTCGCTACGGCCAGTCTTTTGGCTTACCAACCGGTGAGTGCACATTCCCAAACATCCGGCGGTCCTGTCAGCGTCGATCTCAGCGTTATCGAAGATGGAGGCGTTTCCGCCTTTCCCCTGGCACCAAACCAACGGGTGAGCGGAAAACTCCTGGTTCCGCCGCGCCGGAACCCCGTTTCAGTGCTACACGTTGCGCCGAAAGGCGGTTCGTCAACGATGCCGGCGAAACCGAAGAAACGCGTCGTCCAAGCCAAGCCCAAACCGATGCCTGTCAAAACCGCGCCTCCCCCGAAGGCCGAGGTCGCGGCCGCCCCGCCGAAGAAGATGGAACCGGCACCGCCGCCGCCGGCCGAAGCGCCGGAACCGGCACCGGTTGCTGCCGTCGAGGAAGCACCGCCGCCCGCTCCGCCGCCGCCCGCCGAGATACCGAAGGCGCCGGAACCACCGGCACCCGCGCCGGAACCCGCCCCCGCCCCTGAACCGAAAACCGTCGACGCCCCGGCAGGCCCGCAACCGACGGAACAAGCCGCGCTTCCGGCGGCAACGGCCGACATCAAACCGGGCCGGGCAACGCGGATCGAGTTCGGCACCAATGAAACCAAGCTCCCGGAATCGGCTAAGGAATCCCTGAAGGCCATCGCCGACGGCTTGAAGGACAAGTCAGACCTGCGCTTGCAACTCCTCGCCTACGCGGGGTCGGAGGGCCTGACGACGAGCAAGGCACGCCGTATGTCTCTTTCTCGGGCCCTTTCCGTGCGCTCCTTCCTGATCGAAAACGGCGTTCGGAGTACGCGCATAGACATCCGGGCCTTGGGCACGAAGACCGACGAAAAACCGCTCAACAGGGTGGACGTCGACATTGCCCAGCGATGAGTTCCCGATCGCATTCGGACCGAACATTCTGTAACCCAAGCCGCCCGGAGTTCACCGCGGTATGACCCGACCGCACCGATACCTGATCCGAATGGTGTTGTTCCTTGCCGCGGTCGCCGGCGTGGGTTTCCTCTTGTTCCTGCCGTTTCGCGATGCGTTCATGGCCAATGTTCCCCTGAACAGCTTGATCGTCGGCGTCTTGATCCTCGGGGTTCTATACAACTTCCGGCAAGTCGTCCGGCTTTATCCGGAAGTCGCGTGGATCGAGGACTTCCGCAACAACCTCGAGACGAACGGTGCACGCAGCGGTCTGTCCCAGGCGCAACCGCCGCGGTTGTTGACGCCAATGGCGACGATGGTCGGCAATCGCGATACCTTCACCCTGTCGACGGTCGCTATGAGCACCCTTCTCGACGGGATCGCCTCGCGGCTGGACGAATCCCGGGACACGTCGCGCTATACGATCGGGCTCCTGATCTTCCTCGGCCTGCTTGGAACCTTTTGGGGACTTCTTGAAACCGTCGGTTCGATCAGCGACGTCATCGCCGGTCTGGCGGTCAACGGCGGCGACGCCGCTTCCATCTTTGGTGAACTGAAACGCGGCCTGCAGGCGCCGATGGCCGGAATGGGAACGGCCTTCTCGTCATCGCTTTTCGGTCTCGCCGGCTCTCTCGTCCTCGGTTTTCTCGATCTCCAGGCCAACCAGGCCCAGAACCGCTTTTACAATGATCTCGAAGAGTGGCTTTCGACGGTCACCCGCCTCTCGTCCGGGGCGCTGTCCGGTGACGGCGATCAACCGGTTCCCGTCTACGTGCAGGCGCTCCTGGAGCAAACGGCGGAGAGCCTCGAAAACCTGCAGCGCACCCTGGCCCGCGGCGAAGAGAGCCGCATCGCCGTCGACAACAACCTGCGCAACGTGGGCGACAAGCTGGAGACGTTGACGGATCACATGCGGACGCAGCAGGCCCTGATGAAGACGCTCGCCGAAACACAGATCGAACTGAAACCGATCCTCGGCCAGCTGGCGGGCGGTGCCGGCGGCGTTGGCGGCGGATTGGACGAAGCCACGCGCATGCATATCCGAAACCTCGACATCTACGTCACCCGTTTGACCGACGAGATTAAGACCGGCCGGGAAGAAACCGTCCAGCAACTCCGCAGCGAGATCAAACTCCTGGCCCGCCTGATCGCCGCGGCAACCGACTCCCCTAAAGTTCCTTAAGGCCGGCACCGCCATGGTCGGGTACGCCAAACGCGCCGAACGAAGCACCAACATATGGCCTGGCTTCGTCGATGCCTTGGCGACCCTGCTCATGGTCATGATGTTTTTGTTACTCATCTTTGTCTTGGCCCAGTTTTTTCTTGGCCAAGCGCTTTCCGGGCGCGACCAGGCCTTGGAAAATCTACGCGGCCAAGTCAGTGAACTGGCCGACATGTTGTCGTTGGAGCGAAAGGCCAACCAGGATATTCGGCAGAACCTGGCCCAGTTGTCTCAAGAGCTTCAGGTGTCCGTCGCGCTGCGTGACGATTTGAAGACCACGGTCTCGCAATTGCGCCGGCAAAACCTCGCCAACAAGGAAGAAATCACTTCCTTGATGTCCAGCCTGGCGGCGGCCGACAACCGCATAACCGACCTGGAGTCGGAGACGACGTCCTTGAAAGGCGAGCTGACTGGCGCCGAGGAAATGATCGCCAAGATGTCGTCGGATGCGGAGACCATGCGGACCAGTCTCGCCGCGGCCGAGGAGAAACTGCGCGAACAGCTCGCCCAGCTGTCCGGCCTCAACCGGGATACCGCCGCCCTGGAGGCCCTGAAATCCGAACTGGAAGGAGAGATTTCGGAACTCGCCGGAAAACTGGAGACCAAGGACGAAGAGCTGACGGGCTCGAAGAAGGCTCTGCTCGAGGAAAAGGAGCTTTCGAAGAGCGCCCGGGCCGAAATCGCGCTCCTCAATCAACAAACGGCGGCCCTTCGCGAACAGATGGCGCAAATCCAGGCCGCCCTGGAAGCGTCGGAGAAACTGTCGAAGGAGCAGAAGGTTCAGATCGTGTCGCTCGGCAAGCGTCTTAATGCGGCGCTGGCCAGCAAGGTCCAGGAATTGTCCCGCTACCGTTCGGAGTTCTTCGGGCGTTTGCGTGATCTCATGGGCGGACGCCAGGGCGTGCGGATCGTCGGCGACCGGTTCGTCTTCCAATCCGAGGTGTTGTTCGAAAAGGGCTCAGCCGATCTTGAGGACCAAGGAAAGTCACAACTCAACCAGCTGGCCCTGACGCTCTTGGAGATCGCCGTCGAAATCCCGGGAGAGATCGACTGGGTTCTCCGGATCGACGGCCATACGGATAGCGATCCGATCAGTACGGCGCGGTTCCCATCGAACTGGGAATTGTCGACAGCCAGGGCCATATCCGTCCTCAAGCACCTTGTCGAGGCGGGGTTGCCGGCGAACCGATTGGTCGCTGCCGGCTTCGGCGAGTTCCATCCGCTCGATCTGAGGGACGATGAATTCGGCAAACGGCGTAATCGGCGCATTGAAATGAAGCTCACGCAACGCTAAAGGTTGCACCTCCTCCAACACCCGGCGGCCCATGTTCATCTTATTTCTCATCGTCGTCATCGACCTGATCGGTTTCGGCATCATCATCCCGCTGCTTCCCTTCTATGCGGAATACTATTCGGCAAGCCCCGCCGAGGTTGGGTTGTTGATGGCTGTCTATTCGTTGACCCAATTCATCGCCGCTCCCTTTTGGGGCCGGACCAGCGACCGGACCGGACGCCGGCCGGTTCTATTGATCAGCCTTTTCGGAACCGCCCTTTCCTATGTTTGGCTGGGCACGGCGGAGAGCCTCTGGGTGTTGTTCGCCGCAAGGGCCGCCGGCGGGTTCATGGCGGGGAATATCTCGGCCGCCTTCGCCTATGCTGCCGACATCACGACCCGCGAGAACCGGGCCAAGGGAATGGGGGTCGTCGGCGCCGCGTTCGGCCTCGGTTTCATCATCGGCCCTGCGGTCGGCGGCATTTTGGCCGGCTCCGATCCGGTCAACGCCGATTTCCGGAGCCCCGCCTACGCGGCGGCCGGACTCTCGACCGTCGCCTTTGTCCTCACACTCATATTTCTGAAGGAATCCCTCTCCACCGAAATCCGCGAACGCATGGCCGCGCTGACACCGGAAACAAGGCGGGAGAGATTTCGAAAAGCGGTCGCGGATCCGCGGGTCGCCTTGTTGATCGGGCTATCGTTCATTGCCACCTTCGCCTTCGCCTGCCTCGAGGCGACCTTCGCCATGTGGTCGCGCCGCCAGTACGGGTGGGGCCCGGAACAGAACGGCTACCTGTTCGCCTTCGTCGGCATCATGGGGGCCCTGGTCCAGGGCGGATTGATTGGACGCCTCGCGAAACGCTTCGGTGAACCGGCCCTGATCGTCCACGGCGGCATCGCGCTGACCATTGGTGTCCTGCTCATTCCGTTCTCGACCACGCTGCCGCTGTTGCTGGTCGCCATGGTCATAGCCGGTTTCGGGTTTTCCGTGCTGACACCGTCGCTCAGCAGCCTCATATCCCTGCAGGTCGGCGAGCAGGAACAAGGCGGCGTGATCGGGATCGCCCGCTCCGCGACGACCCTGGCGCGCGTCGCCGGACCCGCCTTTGCCGGCGCCTTGTTCTCGCTTCTCGGCAAGGACTGGCCTTATTTCGCGGGCGCCATCGTCATGGCCGTCTTCGTCGTCCTCGCCTGGCGCGCCAAATCCGGGCTGACGGTCCCGAAAGCCGAAGCGGAAGAGGCCTGACGAAATCCGCTATTGCGCGCTTGATCGCGGACCGGCGTTACCCTATATAGAGCGCCTTGGATTTCGGAGCGCGACCATGAAAAAAGATACTCATCCCGATTATCACGATATTACCGTCCAAATGACCGACGGTTCGACCTTTACGACGCGCTCGACCTGGGGAAAAGAGGGCGATACGCTGAAGCTCGATATCGACCCGAAAACGCACCCGGCTTGGACCGGCGTGCACCGTCTCGTCGACAGCGGCGGCCAGTTGGCCAAGTTCAACAAGCGCTTCAAGGATTTCGGCTTGAAACGCTGACGGCCTTAAGTCGTAAATCGCCAGCAAAGGCGCCCCAATTTCGGGCGCCTTTTTTGATTCTCGCGAACAATTGATAGGAAATTCCCTGGATAATCTAGGTCATTGGCTTAATTGAACCGGTATTAACCATTTGATATCATATTTGCGGCAACTGTTGCTTGAACTGGGTATTTGAACGGTTGCGGTCGTTTGTTATGGATTTTCACGGCACGAGGGTCTAACCCCGGAAGGGTGGCGGATTCATCGGTCGTTTTGGCGTGGGAACTGGCTGGCTAACTCAAGATGCCGATCCAAACACACCTTGAAGTGCACGTTTTGCAGCATGGCCGCTGGAGTATCCATGCTCAATTCGACGCATCCCAAAAGGAAATCGCGGTCGAAGAAGGCAAGATGCTCGACAGCCAGCCCGGCATCGATGCCGTCAAGGCCATACGCGAGGTCTACGACCCGGCCGAGGGGACGCATCGCGACTACGTCATTTACAAGAGCGCCGATGCGCCCATTCATCTCGACGAAGAGGAAAGCCATTCCGGCGGCTATGGCGGCCGCTCGGATTGGCACGACGAAGATGACGATGGTGGCGCGGGCGACGACTACGGCGGCACCTTCGGCGGCGACCAGTTCGATGCGGATGACGACGATTGGGGCGAAGCGCCAAAGAAAAAAAAGGCCAAGCCGAAGAAAAACAAAAAGCCGACGACGATCACCACGCTGTTGATCAAACTGCTGCTTGTGACCCTGTTCAGCATCTGCTTGGCGGCGATTTTCACGGTCAGCGCATCGACGATCCTTCACGGCACCACGCTGTTCGGGGTCAAGATCGTCGGCAACGCCGAAGGCAACCTGCTGTTCCTGGTTTTCGTCTCGACGTTCCTGATCAGCGCCACGGCAATGGCCTTCACCTTCCTCCGGGGCGACACCCTGGCCGAGCGTCAAAGGAAGGCCCGCGATCGGGCCCAGGCCCGGGCGACGCGGGTGGCGGCGAAGCAGCAAAAGCAACAACAGCAGCAACAAAAGAAAGCGGAAAAGAAGTCCCGAGCCGCTATGGAAAAAGCCGCCCGCGACGAACTCGACCGCGCCATGGAAGGCATCGACGAGTTCAAGATCACAGAAGAGCAGAAGGAGGCGGAAGGCGAAGCCGCCAGCGAACGCCTCAAGGATGCGATCAAGGGTGAAGAGAGTGAAAAAGGAGGTACCGGCGAAGTTCTCGATACCGATGCCGGTGCGGCCTCAGAATCCCTGTCACCGCATGCCGAAAAACAGAAAGCTTACATGATGAAGTTCCTCGACGAGGCGCTCGACGGTGCCCAGGGTGATGCCAAGAAACTGGACAACTTCAACAAATTCGGCGTCAACCTGTTCCTGGCCGGCGCCTGCGAGACGCTTGCCGACAAACGCGAGCTCGATGGGGATGCCCACGCAAAGGTCCTTGCCGACAGCGTTCGTGTCATGGGTTTCAAGAAATCCCACGCGACCACGTTCGCCGACAAATACGAAGAGTACCTGATGCAGGACGCCCGCTACATGCAGATGTTCCAGGCCGGGCGCAACTCGATGAACAGTTATTTCCAGGACGAAACGGCCGCCAAGAGGCACCTGGAAAGCGCTCTTGGCGAGTGGAACAAGCCGAAGCCGAAGGAAGAGCAATCGGGTCCGGTCACCGTTTTGTTCACCGATATTGCCGGTTCGACGGCGATGACCCAGGCGCTTGGCGATGCCGGCGCCCAGGAAGTGGTCCGCGCCCACAACCGCGTCGTCCGCGATGCCCTGACGGATCACGGCGGGCGCGAGGTGAAGCACACGGGCGACGGTATCATGGCGTCCTTCGGCAAGGTCACGGACAGCGTCGACGCGGCCATCAAAATGCAGCGCTCGACCATGGTCCATAACGCCCAGTACCCGGACTTGCCGCTTCATCTGAAGATCGGCATCAATGCCGGCGAACCGATCGCCGAGGACAACGACCTGTTCGGCACGACGGTGCAGCTTTCGGCGCGCATCGTCGACAAAGCTAAGGCAGACCAGATATTCGTCTCCGAGATCGTCCGCGGTATTTGCGCCGGCAAATCCTACAAGTTCATCAACCAGGGTGGTTATGCCATGAAGGGCTTCGCCGACGACCTGACGCTCTATGAGGTCGTGTGGCGCGAAGACGAAGGCCAGGAAGCGGCGGAATAACGCCTGCCCCCACCTTTCCAAAGACAACCCAAATAGTCCGATCGGGACGCTTGCGCGCCGGCGGTTACAAGCATATCTGAGTGTTGACGGCGGATGCCGATGTCGGGTCCGCGCGTCAGACCCCGGGAAACCGGGAGCATAACCGGGTTCGGCCATGAGGCGGACCCATCACCATGTAGCTTCTGAAAGGAGAATGTGGCTATGCGTACTTTCGATCTCTCCCCGCTTTTTCGCCATTCCGTCGGTTTTGACCGCATGCAACGGCTTCTTGATTCCGCCAGCCAATGGGATGCCGGGACACCCTCCTATCCGCCCTACAACATCGAGCAGGTAGACGAGGATTCCTACCGGATCACCATGGCCGTCGCCGGCTTCGGCGAGGAAGACCTCGACATCACCTCGACCGACAACACCTTGGTCGTGTCGGGTAAGCTCTCCGAAAACCAAGATGCCGAGTCCAAGCTTTTGCACCGCGGCATCGCCGGACGCGCCTTCGAGCGGCGTTTCGAGCTCGCCGATCATATCAAGGTCACCGGCGCCGATCTCGTCAACGGCCTCCTGCATATCGACCTGGTTCGTGAGGTGCCGGAGGAAATGAAACCCCGCAAGATCGCCATCTCGACCAAGGCCATCGAACACAAGAAAGCCGCCTGAACGGCGTCTCTCCCGACGGAACGCCCGCCTCACGGCGGGCGTTCTTTTTTATCGGCGCCGCCACTTCAGGCGGTCTGGTACATCAGAAAGATCTGGCGTTTGTCGTCCGGGATGGGGGCCGACCGCTCGGTTTCGTTATCGACGAAGACATCGACGAAATGCCCGGTTGCCGCCGGCTCGTCGTGGCCCGGCCCGAAGAGTGCGATGTCGAACGTGACGCTGGATCGCCCTACCTTCTCGACCCGGAGACAGGCATCGACGACGTCGGGAAAACTGAGCGAGCGATGGAACCGGCAGAGCGTCTCGACGGCTTGCGGGTTCAGAGGATCGTTGGTCCAGTCGACCCCGACCACCTCCATCATGAAGCGCACCACGACCGCTTCGAAGAAACGGTAATAGATGACGTTGTTGAGATGCCCCAGCATGTCGTTGTCGCCCCACCGTGTCGGGATCGACATGTGATAGGGGTAGTCGCCGGGGCGGCGGTCCTTGTGTTCAGCCGTCATCGGATGCGCCCTCACCGTTGACCTGGATGCGCTCGAGGGCGGCGCGGACCCGGGCGGGAATGGTGACCGGACGGTGGGTGTCGCGCTCGACGAAGACGTGGACGAAATGCCCGTTGGCCGCCGCGTGTTCCTCGTCCTGTTTGAAAATCCCGACCTCATAGCGGACGCTCGATCGGCCCAGATGCCCGACCCGGATACCGGCTTCCAGACGGTCCGGATAGCGCACGCCTTCGAAGAAATTGCAGTGCGTTTCAGGTGAGATGCCGATGATCTCGGCGTCGTGCGGATCGAACCCGCCTTCTTCTATAAGGAACAGGTTCACGGCCGTATCGAAATAGGAATAGTAGACCACGTTGTTGACGTGCCCATAGAGGTCGTTGTCGGACCAGCGGGTCTGGATGGGATGGAAATAGGGATAGGCCGATCGTGTCTCTCGGCTTTTCGTCATTGGGAAATCCCTTTTTTATCAATTCGTTACGGCATGGCAGCCACTGGCAAAAGGCAAAATTATTGGGGGCCGCCCCATCGGGCAGCCCCCGTAATTTTTGCCTCAACCTGTCAAACTCGCCCGAATTCTCTCGATTCGGCAGCAACTCTAACCAGCAGGCGGTACGCGGTCAACAGGAGATTCGGATCGGGCCTCAGAGCATACCGTTGCGCCGACCTAACGGCGGCCGCAGACGAAAAAAGCCGCCCCGAATGGGGCGGCGAGTGTTTAACAGGGAGGCGTCGAAGTTGACTGGATGCTTTTTACCATCCGCCTCCGACGCTACCCGAAATCAATTAACAAGGGATTAATGCATTTACCGGCCCAACCGATACCGACAGCGCCGCTCACCGATCATTCGGCCTCACGATTTGAATACGGATTCAGCGCCCAGCCGCGCTTTTTCCTTCTCGGCAATGGCCTCGCGAACCCTCGCGATTTCGGCTTCGAGTTCTTCGATGTACTCGCCCAGGGCCTCGATCGACATCACCTCCAGGTCTTTTTTCGCCTGCGGTTTCTTGGTCGGTTCCAGTTCGTCCAAATCCATGCATGCCCCCTTGCCAAGGCTGACTTGCCACGGCGCAGACGAAATACTAGTACCTTCACTGACGGGAAGACAATCGTCCCGGTGAATTCACATGAGCAAGGGGGGTGGGCATGAGATGTGTTGAAATCGTTGAGCCGGGCGGACCCGAGGTTCTTGTCGTCACGGAACGCGACAGGCCGACAGCCGGTCCCGACGAAGTGCTGATCAAGGTCGCCGCCGCCGGCGTCAACCGGCCGGATTGCCTCCAGCGGCAAGGCAACTATGCGCCGCCAACCAGCGTCACCGACATTCCCGGGCTCGAGGTGGCGGGCGATATTGCCGCCGTCGGCGACGGTGTCCAGGGGTGGAGCGTCGGCGACCCGGTCACGGCCCTCGTTGCCGGCGGTGGCTACGCGGAATACGTCACCGCACCCGTTCCCCAGTGCTTGCCGATCCCGGACGGCCTGACCGCGGTCGAGGCGGCGGCCCTACCGGAAACATTCTTCACGGTGTGGACCAACGTCTTCGAGCGTGGACGCTTGAAAGCCGGAGAGACCCTACTCGTCCACGGCGGCTCCAGCGGCATCGGCACGACCGCCATCCAGGTCGCCAGCCGTCTCGGCGCCCAGGTCCTGGCAACCGCGGGCAATGACGAAAAATGCCAGGCCTGTGTCGACCTCGGCGCCGCCCGGGCCGTCAATTACCGGGACGAGGACTTCGTCGAGGTGTCCAAAGACTTCACCGAGGGCCGTGGTGTCGACGTCATTCTCGACATGGTCGGCGGCGACTACATCCAGCGCAACATCAAGGCGCTGGCGACCGAGGGACGACTCGTCAACATCGCTTTCCTCCAGGGGTCCAAGGCCGAAATCAACTTCATGCCCGTGATGCTCAAACGCCTGACCATGACCGGCTCCACGCTGCGCCCACAATCGGTCCAGCGGAAAGGCGAGATCGCCCAGGCGCTCAGGGAAAAGGTCTGGCCGATGATCGCCGCCGGCGAGGTCAAGCCGGTGATCCACGAGACCTTCGCCCTCGAAAAGGCGGCGGCGGCGCACCGGCTGATGGAAAGCAGCGCGCATATTGGCAAGATCGTGCTGATCCCATAGAGCGAAAAAGCCCCATTGGCGGTTTGACCACCCGGATATTCGGGCGCTATAAAGGGCCCCAACGAACCTCATGGTCCGAACGCCATATGTCCGGTTGATTTCTGGAATGGGAAGAATGCCATGGCGCATCCATTGATGCCGAAGGCCAAGGCCGTTTGGCTGGTTGATAACACGACACTGACGTTCGAACAGGTTGCCGAGTTCTGCGGGCTCCACGAACTGGAAGTCCAGGCGATCGCCGACGGCGAGGTGGCGGGCGGCATGCAGGGCCTGGACCCGGTCGCGGCCGGCGAAGTGACCATGGAGGAGATCGAACGCTGCCAGGCCGATCCGTCGGCCCAGATGGCGATGGCCAAGGTTTCGATCCCGCAGCCCCGGGCCAAACCGAAGGGCGCGCGCTACACCCCGGTCTCGAAACGCCAGGACCGCCCCAATGCCATCGCTTGGCTGGTCAAGAACTACCCTGAACTGAGCGACGCCCAGATCTCCAAGCTGATCGGCACCACCAAGCCGACCATCGGCGCCGTGCGCGACCGCACCCACTGGAACACGCCCAACATCAAGCCGCAGAACCCGGTCGGGCTCGGGCTGTGCAAGGGCGACGATCTCGAGAAAGCGGTGGCCCTGGCCCGCGCCCGGGCCGGTACCGTGCACACGCCGGGCGCGGCGACGGCGCCGGACGGCGTCCTCTCGCCGGCCGATACGGCACCGGCCGAGGAAACGCCGGCCGAGCCCGAAGAGCCGCCGGCACCCTGGGAATTGCACACCCACAAGACGGAGACGGCGGACGGCTGATCGGACGCCCTACGAATAAAAAAGCCCGGAAACCGATACGGCTCCCGGGCTTTTTTGTGTCGTGAATTCTACTGTTCCACGGTCACCAGATTGGGTGCGCGGGGCGTGTCAATCTCATGGTCCTGATAAGCGACGCACATTTCACAAGCCGTGCCGCGTACATCCTTGGCAAGGTTGGCGGCGCGCAGCGCCTGGAAGTGCTGGCTCTGCCAGGCCTCGAGAAACGGCGTCGCCGTCAGATCGCCCATGTTGAAACGGCCGTCGTGGTCAAAGCAGCAGGCGGCGAGTTTGCCGTCGTAGGTGACGTGGCCTTCGGTGAAGATCGACCAACACGGCAGCGGATCGCGCATGTTGTCGGCGCGCCCGACGTTGCCGGCGACCGGCACCGTGCCCTTGACGCCTGCCGTCAGTCCGGCCTGCCCGTAGAGCGGCAACCAGTAGTGCTGATCGACATAGGGTTCGATCATGGCGACCGCTTCCTTCGTGCGTTCCTGCTGTTCGCCGTCATAGCGGATCGAGGAGGCATAGAGGCCGCCCCGGAACCCGGTTTCGGCCTCGACCTCGTCACGGGCGGCGCGCGCACCCTTGATGTTCTCAACGACGGTCTCGAAGGCGTCGACCCGGGTTACTTCCTTGCACTGCTCCGGATTGGCCCAGTTGAACGAATACTTGAGGCTGTCGAGGCCAGCCGCGTAGCATTCCTTGACCCTGTCCTTCGTCGCCATGCGCCCGTTGGTGGTCAGGAACACGTAGGGATATCCGACCGTCTTCTTGGCGTATTCGATGGCTTCGGCAAGGCGTTTGTAGAGGAACGATTCGCCCAGGTAAAAGACGCCCAGTTCCTCGACGCCGGCTTCGCGCATCTCGGTGATGAGGCGCGTATAGAGGTCCCAATCCATGTCGAGCTTGTCGCGCAGCTTGAACCCGGTGGCGCAGAAAAAGCATTGGAAATCGCAGCGCGCCGTCAACTCGATCTTGACGCTCTTCGGCGCCGGCGGTGTCGCCGTGCGATAGTCTTCAGGTATACGGGTGATGTTATCGACCCGTTCTGTAATCTTGTTCATGGCCATGCTGTTACCCCGGTCAAACAGAAATCCGCCCCATAAGGGGGCAAGCCATAGCCCATGGCAAGCCGAAACCCATTGATCAATGTCAAATGGGGTTGGGGTTAATAATCCTCGGGGCCGTAATAGAAAGGCTCGCGGTCGAAGGTCTGCTCCCAGGGATTCCCTCTAACCTCCAGGATCGGCTCGGTCGGCGGCTGATCGTCCCACAGTTCGTCGCGGTAATAGGGATTGTCTTCGGGGAAGGCCCAGTCGGCGGCCGGGCGGATACTCCCGTCGAGCATGCGCCGCGGCCGTTCCAGCGTATAGCGAAGCGCATCGTAGCCGCACCAGCGGCCGCCGTAACAGTTCGAGACCTTGCTCAGCAACCGCCAGACGCGCAACAGGAACAGACGCTTTTCCTCGTCATCTTCGCGCCAATAGGCCCCTTCGACATGTCCCGTGCAGAGCGTGGGTACTTCGAAGGCATATTTTTTTCCGGGTCGACACCATGTCCAATGGGACCGGTCCCACCTGAAATGGAGGCGCGGCAGGTGTAGGTAATACTCAATTCCGAAAGGCTGGTTCCAATTGAGGATGAGGGGCCGCCAGCCTTCCGGCGCAACGAACGCCCTGATTATATCGTTCGGACATTCCCAACGGTTTTCGTAAGTCGGGATGTCATCGGTGAAATACCGCTCGTCACTGACGAAGCGCAGGGTCGGGAATTCCTGGCGCAGAATGCGGTTGAACGCCACCTCGTCGCGGTCGTTGAGGAGGGTATACCGGCATTTCACGGATTGCTCTTTTCGCGGCATAAACATACCGTATACACACTTATAAGACGAGTCAACATCCTTTCCGCTGCCACCGCTTGCGATAAAGAAGGACGTGATGGGTTTCGTTTTCTCGACCTTGAAGTCCGTGGAATATGCGCTCGGCGTTTTCTAGTTCCCGCTTCGTCGGCTTGCAGTTCTTGTCGATGTCGACGGTCTGGATATGCCAGAAGGTCTTGCCGTCCTTGGATTGAAAGGTGAGATCGGTGTAGCCGGACCGGGCACGCCCATCGCCCTTTTCCTTGCCCGGCAGGGGAAAGGCGATGCCGGGACCGGGAACGTAATATTCCTTCTCATCGATCCTCGATCCCTTCTTGCGGCCGCCGGCGACGTGTTTCCAATCCGGCCTTAGGGCCTTGACCTCGTCGCGAATCCGGTCGATCTGCTTCTTCGTCGCCTCCGTTTCGTTGCGCTCGATGCCGACCGGTTTCGTCAAATCCTCGGGCGGCATGGGAAGGATGAAGATCGTCGGTTCGGTCCGCTCCGGCAGCGGCTTCGATAAATCGATCGGCTCGTAAGGCGGTTTGGCGGGGAATTCCTCGCGGTCGGGCTTTCGATCTCGTGGTGGCTTCGATGGCGGCAACGGTGGGTAAACGGGCGCCGGATCAGTGCGTTGGGCCGGGGCGTTGTCTTCCGCGTCGCGCCTTCGCACCGTCGAGCGGGCGGGTTTGAGGGTTTCCTGGATCGCCGCGCCCGTAGCGGCCGCGGTCAATCCGCCCAGTAGGTGGGGAGCGGCACGGCTCGCAGCCTGCCCCAAGAGCGGCCACACGAAAGGCGCGAATTGGGCAAAGGCGACCTGATCGGTCGGCGGACGAGACCGCTGCGTTTCCTGTTCCTCTTCCGAGTGTCTGGTCGACTCCGGCCCGTCCGCGGGCGGAAGCCCCAACCGTTGCCCGGGGAACGCCGGCCAATCCTCGAGGAGGTTATCCGGCCTCTCCTCCCAAACCGGAGGTCGCCTTCTGCGACGGTATCGCTCCGGATTGCGGAGCCAATCCCACTCGCCGGGCATGACGCCCCGCGCGATCGACCGCCCGCCCCTGCCCGGCCCCGAGAGAATGTCGCCAAGGCGCCGTTCCGTCGGTCCGCCCGGCTTGACGACCCCGTCGACCTTGAGGCCGTTCTGCTTCTGGAGATTCCGGATGCCGTCGATCATCGGCTGATCCGGATAGGCGGTGAGCCCATATTCGGGCTTGTTCATGTGCCCCAGGTCGCGGAGCGCGACCTTGGTCTTGAGGACATCGTCCTCTTCCATGGTATAGGCGAGGCCGAGCGGTTTCTTCAGGCGGAATGCCGTGCGGATCATTACTCATCTCCCGGCGCTCATCCGCCCACAGGCAAACGGCGCCATATGTCGGGCAGCGACTGAAAAAGCCGCCGCGCGGTTGCGATTCAGGGTTTCGGGAGGTGTTGTCCGCCTCGGGTTATTCCGGCCGGCCTACAAGAGCCAGAGTCGGAGCCCCACGGGCACCGGTAGTTTGATTTCAACGTTACGTATTTCTCAGTTTGCTCGTGTCTTCCTTTTGAAGGGACCGTCAGTGTTTTTGCAGCCAAAAAGGTAGGCCGATGGCGCGCCTCGTCAGTCGGCGCGATCGTAAGAGCGCGCAACTCGCACCAACCACCGGACAAATTCGATCGACCCCGCCACGGCCAGGAACGGCAAAAAGAGAACAACAGCGTTGAAGAGCATGAGCTCAAATGTCGCGATCGCGTAATTCCCCGTGTAAACACCTTGGCGATCGTATTCGATGGCGAGCTTTCCCGAATATATGGCCAGGAACAGGGCGACACCGGCGCCGGTCCAAAGCACGATTTTGGTGGGTTTCCACAATCGAGGTCTCATTTTCGCCATGGCTGTTCCTCGTACAATCTGCCGACGCGGGCACCATAGTCACTGACCTTGGTGGCCCCGAGGGAATGGTAGACCGATGCGATCTGCTCGACGGAAGCGTTGGGTATTCGGTCTTGGATCGACCTCAACAGCCTTACCCCCGCGTCGATGTTGTTATTTGTCTTCTTCAGTTCTTCGCGACTGAAGCCCATGCCTTTCCAATATCCGGCGTGGATATTCATGGGCCGCAACGTCTTGTTCCCGTCGAACGGCTGGAAAAGACGGTCATAACCGCCGTGAGTCGTTTCCATGTGAACAATGGCCCGAACCAGATCCGGATCGATCCCGGATTTTCTGGCGGTCCGTTCAATGATTTCGTCGAATCGCCCGACCTCGCTGAGAGAATCGAATTCGTGCAGGGGTTTTCGACCGTCCGCTTCGGGATTTCGCCGAACGACGAATCTTGCCGTCTCACCGGAGAGGATCGAGCGTTTCCGGTCTGCCGCTAATTCTGCTCGCAGAGCTCGCCGTTCCTCTTCGGCTTGCGCATCGGGAATAAGGCTGCCTTCCGACCAAATCCCCGTGGCCCGTCCCGTGTCGTCGAATAACAATGGGTAAATCGATTCCTCCTTCTTTAGCCCGCCTCGATCGGTCAGCATGGGTTCGACATTTTCACTGTCATCATCTCTAGTGGCAAATTTTACGGGTATTTCTTTCTTAGTTTGCAACTTTGTCATTTTCAGGGCGCGTTGATTGGAAGGCTGGTGGTGTTTCCCGGTTTCCGTTTGGCGACCGGTTCGGCCATTCATCAATTCCGTATTGAGACGCCGTTCCGTCGGCCCGCCCGGTTTGGCGACGCCGTCCGCTTTCAGTCCGTGACCGCGTTGGAAGTTGCGGATGCCGTCGATCATCGGCTGGTCCGGGTAGGGCGTCAGCCCGTAATCGGGGCGCTTCATGTGCCCCAGGTCGCGGAGCGCGACCTTGGTCTTCAGGGCGTCGTCCTCGTCCATGGTATAGGCGAGGCCGAGCGGTTTCTTCAGGCGGAAGGCCGGGCGGATCATCGTTCATCTCCCGGCGCCCTTCTGCCTTGGCGAAGGACGCGTTCTCGGACTGCGGCAAACATGGCCGCCGCATGGTTACGGTTCAGGTTTTCGGGAGGTGTTGTCCGCCTCGGGTTGTTCCGAACGGCCTATAAAGGCCAGGTTCGGAGCCGCGCGGGCACCGGTATCGTGGGCGTGACTATACCGGAAAATATCCGACTTGTTAATTATTTCCTAATAATAGGAAATAAAATTACTCCAACACGAGGTCTTTGCATATATCTGGACTTTAGTCCTTCAGTTTTATGAGTAGTTTCAGAATGCTAGGAATTGGTGATCCGCCTGGAGGGGAATGGGAATTTT
>Ga0056133_10000051_pt1 | contig 22987 bp, 21 predicted proteins | sample WorMetGr2BELIZE1_FD_67351 | JGI IMG/M metagenome (GOLD analysis project Ga0056133, IMG submission 67351) | Marine gutless worms symbiont microbial communities from Max Planck institute for Marine Microbiology, Germany - Inanidrilus... ... | reverse complement strand
CCCGCTCGATACCGCGAATTCCCGCTCGATACCGCGAATTCCCGCTCGATACCGCGAATTCCCGCTCGATACCGCGAATTCCCGCTCGATACCGCGAATTCCCGCTCGATACCGCGAATTCCCGCCCGATTACGTCAGTTACCGGGTCCGCCAACAGCGAAGCGGCGTGGATCATCGCATCGACCACGTCATCCACATAGACCAGATCGAACGCGGTCTCGTCCTCGGCCACCAGCGGTAAGGCCCGGCCATGGCGTTGTGCGTCCCGGATCGCCGGAAGCAGTTTTCCGCGCCGATCGCCGGGGCCATAGGTGTGGAACAGTTTCAGCGTCACCGCCCGGACCGCGCCGATGTCGCTGTAATAGGCGAGCACGTCGGCGAAGGCCTGTTTCGTCGCCGCATAAAGGTTGAGCGGACGGTAGTTCTGCGAATCATAGTTCTGGGTGTAACTCCCGAGATTGACGATGTTCCCGCCGCCGGCTTGCGCCAGGGCCTCCAGTAGGACCGTCCCAAATCGGATGTTCGACTCGATCAACCGATCGACATCCTCGGCCTTGTGATCGGACACGTAATATCCGGCAATGTGGTATGTCGCGGTCGGCCGGACCGCCATCACCGCCTGAATCATCGATTCTGCCTCCGGTTCGACGCGGTGTACCGACGGGGCAGGGTCAATACCATCAAAACGGGTTAGGTCGGAACTCGGACGGGCCAGGACATGGACGGATCGGTTTTCCTCGGTCAGGCGGCGGATCAAATTGACACCGAGATAACTGGTCGCGCCCGTAACGAGAACGTTTTCCACCGGGATTACCATCCTTTCGAATCGGCCCTCTTCGTCGCGGGCCGCTGAAATAACTTTTGAAATACAGAAAAAGAATATACAAGGCCCATCAACCAATCGATCGACCTGCCGAGACCGAAACTCAACCTTAATCTCCGGGTATTTTCATGGGAACGCATTGTCGATTCTGCGATACGCCGGTCGAACCGTTCATGGACATGGGACGGATGCCGCTGGCAAACAATTTCCTGGGTCCGGAAGACATCGACGAAGAAATCTTCTTCGATCTAAAGCTAGCGTTGTGCGACCGGTGCAAGTCGTTCCAGATCGTCGAACTACCCGCCGCCGATAAGATCTTTCGTCCGGACTACCCGTTCATGACAAGTACGTCGCGGTTTGTTACCGAGCATTTTCGTGGGTTGGCGGAATCACTGATCGATTGCCGTTTCGAAGGAAAGCGCGATCCCTTCGTCGTCGAGATCGGCAGCAACGACGGTACCCTGTTGAGGAATTTCGCCGAGCGCGGCATTCGCCACCTTGGGATCGAACCGGCCGCCGACATCGCCGCAATGGCGAGCGCAGGCGGGATCAGCACAACCAGCCGTTTTTTCAATGCGGAAACGGCCCGTGACGTCATCGCCGCGGAAGGCAAGGCCAACCTCATCCTGGGTATGAACGTCATCGCCCATATAGCTGATATCAAAAGCGTTGCCGAGGGAATTTCGGCTCTGCTAGCCGAGGACGGCGTTTTCGTTCTCGAGAACATCTATCTCGGTGACCTGAGGTCAATACCGCCTACGACCAACTCTACGACGAACACGTTTTCACCTATTCCGTATCCAGCGTGAGCAACGTCTATTCCGCCCATGGACTGGAAATCGTCGATGTCGAGCCCGTGGCCATGCAGGGCGGCTCTCTCCGTTACACCCTGGCCCGTGCCGGGGCGATCGAACCGGCACCGGTCGTTGGCGAATACCTTGAGCGGGAACAGACGAGCGGATTGTTCTCACGGGCCGGAATGGGTGCCTTCCGGCAAAGGAGCGAAACGAACAGGGACGGGATCCGGGATATCGTCCATGCCGCCAAACGGGAGGGCAAACGCATTGCCGGCTACGGCGCTGCGGCAAAAAGTACGATCATCCTCAATTATTGCGGGCTCTCGAACGCGGAAATCGACTACGTTATCGACTCGACGCCAGCCAAACAGGGCAAATTGACGCCCGGAACCCATATCCCGATCGTCCACCCCGATCGTTTCAAAGACGACCCGCCCGACCTAGCCCTGTTGTTCGCCTGGAATCACATCGACGAAATCCGGTCCAAGGAACCCGAGTTCGAGGCCCGCAACGGCCGGTGGATCGTGCCCATGCCGGAACCGGCCATCATCTAGCGGCGTCCCGCGTTTGCTCCAGTAGTTTCTGTTGGCGTAGCGCGTCCTCGTAGAGGACGGCTCTGGCGTCGCGATCAGTGATCGCTTTCGCAAATGCCGTCATCATGGCGGAGAATTGATTTTCGGCGGCAACGGGGATGGTCTCATCGCCCGTGATAACGTGCTCAATGGTAATACTGCCTTCGAAGTCCGGCGGTTTCGAAAAGGGCCGTTCGACGCCAATGGTCCCGGCATCTCCCGAAATCCTCAGGTGGTTCGCATAGTCACGGCCGTATCCCCAATGCAACTCCGCGGTTCTGTCCTCATCGAAAATGAGAACCGCGCGGCCACCGGTATCCACGTCGAAACCATCCTCCGACTCGAGCTCGCAAAAATACGATTCGGGCACCCGTCCCATCAGGCGAACGCTGATATCGAGCGGATATATGGCCATGTCGAGCAACGCGCCGCCGCCAAGGACCCGTTTGTATCGGAAATTATCCGGTGCCAGGTGCGGAATCTCGAATACGGCTTCCAGGCGCCGTAGCGGACCGACCCGGTCAGTGGCCAGCAAATCTCTAAGAATCTTGAATTGGGCGTGGTGGGGGGGAGCGAAGACCGTGCACAGCGACCGGGACCGCTCACGGGCCAGGGAAACGAGCGTTTCCGCCTCGTCGTAGGTTTCACACAGTGGTTTGTCGCACCATACGTGTTTTCCGGCTTTCAGGGCCGCGCCCGCATGCTCGACGTGCAAACCCGTCGGCGTTGCAATGACAACCACATCGACGTCGTCATCGGCCAGCATCCGCTCGAAATCCAACCAGTAACGGCTGCCGTAGGTCTCCGCCACTGTTTCGCATATGGACCGGTTACGGCTGGTAATGCCGGCCAAACGGAGCGCTGGATTGGCGGCGATTGCCGGCAACAGGTTGCGCTGCGCGTGGTCTCCGATCCCCCAAACGGCAACCCCCGGACTTTCTTGCTTTTCCATCGTTCGTGCCAAAATGCGCCCCTATGGGAAATGCGCGGTATCGCGCGGTCTGGTTTGCCGCGTAAGGACTGTGATATAGAGCCGGAAGGCAAATTGTCCCCGGTTCCACTGTGCGGAAATCCAACAGTCGTGGCAAACAACCCTTGGGACCGCGTAACCGTGGTCCTCGTAACATACAACTCCGAACAAGTCATCGAAGGGGTCGTCGCGTCTCTAGCTGACGCCCCCAACGTGATCCTCGTCGACAACGCCAGCGATGACGAAACCGTGGCCATCGCGAAGCGGATTCGGCCCGCCATCGAATGTATCGTCAACGCCACCAACCGCGGGCTTGGCGCCGCCGTCAATCAAGGCTTCGCACGCGCCGCCACGGACCTCGGGCTGTTGCTCAATCCAGACGCTCGGATATCGACAAACGGAGTCGCCGCCCTCGTTTCGGCAGCCGATGCCAACGAAAAAGCAGGGATCGTTGCGCCGCTACTCGAAAACTCCGCCGGCCGGTTGGAGCTATCGTTGATGGGCCCCTTCGAGCATACCCATCATCCTGTTCAAACGGTTCCGGAGGGGCCGTTTTGCACGTGGTTCACGACCGGTGCCGTCTGGCTTGCAAAGATGGATGCGTGGAGCCAAATCGGCGGCTTTGACGAGGCCATCTTCCTCTACAACGACGATGCGGATCTGTGCCTGCGCCTGTGCAGTGCCGGCTTTCACCTCCTGGTCGTTCCCGAAATCAGGGGCACCCACGAGGGCGGAATGTCGGTTCCGGACACGCCCTACGTGCGTTGGCTCAAGGACTGGCACCAGACATGGAGCCATCTGTTCTTGTTGCACCGCCACGACAGCCCGGTAGCGGCGGCCCGGCAGGGCCGGCGTCTGCTATGGCGGCACGGTGCCAAGACCTTGCTTTACACTGTCCTGATGCGCCCCAAGAAGGTGCGCGGAAATTGGGCGAAAGCGTCGGCCGCCTGGGCCTTTTTGCGCGGTCGACCGTCCCACTAGCGTCACGCACTAATCGCTGTCGCGCGTCGCGTCCCACCAGTTCTGCCAATCGACATAGGGTGAAAGGGCGTCGCGCACCTCGAGGTGCAGGGCCAGCGAGGGCAGGGGAGAAAAACACGGGGTTTCCGCGTAGATCGGGTCGATGGTATTGGCTTCGGTCACGCCCTCGTCGACACCGTATCGTGTCAGTCCCTGGAAATTCTCCCAGTACTTCCGGAAGATCTCCTTGCTGACGATGAGTGTGCCGGTCGTCGAATTAACGCTGCGCCAGTGCCGGGTTTGCCCCAAAAGAACATGGGCCGGATCGATCCTTCGATAGCGGTCGGGAAAATCGGCGAGTGTCAGCACGATATCCTGATCCAAGGTTCCAGCGAGGCGTTCGTAGCTCTGTACGGCTTCGAGGAGGACGCAGCGGTCGTAAAGGTAATCGTCTTCGGCGAAATAGATCAGATCCTTCGCGTTCTCTCGCGCAAGATCGTAGGTCGCGGCGAGCGAGGGCCCATTGCCGAAGGTATCCAGGGATACGATACGAGTCGGTTCGCCAAAACCCTCGAGGACGCCACGAATGGCTTCGAGACAGGGTGGATCGGAGTGATCATCGACGACAGTCAGCGAGATTTGCGTCTTGAGACCCGAGTCCTCTGCAAATCGCATGGATTCCAGAAGCGAACGCAAACACCTGACGATCAACTCGCTTTTCGGCACACCGACGAACCGGCGGTGTTCACCACCGAAGACCTCGACCCGGGCGCAGGTCCTCAGATAGATGTCGAGGTGCGAGACCGATCTCGGCAGGGTCGCGTCGAACCCTTCGAATCCCGGCTCCCGGTCTTCAAAAGCGGTGCTGATTTGCGAAGAGACGTTGACGCGCTGAATCCGTCGCAAGTCGTAACCGATCGCCTTCAACAGGGATCGGACTAGTTTCGTGCGGGCTCGCGCCATGTGCATATCCTGGAAGCCGAGCGGCCTGATCGTCGGTCAAAGCAATATCCCGGCACCTCGCGACGTACAACTGCAAAGAAAAAACGGCCGGATAAAAATCCGGCCGAAGTTTGTGCTCTTGAGGGAAGAGAGGAATTTCTAGAAAGAAATTCATCCAACACGGCCATTGTGCCTCGACCGGCAGGGGTTTGCTGTGACAGCCGTCACAAGCAACGTCGGTTTTCGGATTTTCCTTGGGTCTTCGTTAATTCCGGCCCGTGCGATCACGAACCGATCAAGTCGAGCGGGATCGGGTTTTCCTCCTGATCGACACCACAGAGGTTCTCCAGTTCGTCGAGGATGTCGGCCACGTCATCGATCGTCTTGCCGAGGATGAACTTGCCTCCTGGCGCCAGCCGCAAGGTCGGGCCTTTGGGACAATGACTCATACAGACCGTCCGTTCGACGACAACATCGATGCGACGCTCCTGGATACCGGCCTCGAGAGCATCGGCTAATGCCATACTGCCCCGGTTCGCGCAGGACGGTTGATCCGCCCGGAAACGCCGGTTCACACAGATCATCAGTGTTTTACGCGACACGGTATCCATTCGAGTTCCATTGCTGGACAAGACCATCCTCGGTCACGGTTCGGCCGACGGCTCAACAAACGAAAACACCGTGTCGAGTTGGGCAAGGTTCAATACACGTGACACCGGCGCGCTCGGCGTACTCAAGGCCAGCTTGTTTCCACGCTTCTGCGCCGTCAAGTGGCCGTCCAGGGAGGCCGGCGACCCCGGAACTGTCGATTGCGGTAACGGCTGAAAGATCGACGACGGTCAACTCTGAACGCGTGACGGCACCGACGAGAACGCGCCGGACTTCTTCCGAGGACTCGAGGTCGATTTCCCCTTCAAAAGCCACGCGAATATGGTCGTCTTCGTCCATGATCTCGTATTTCACCGAACTTATTCCTCCTTAGGCGGCCACCACTGCACTTACCCGCACTTTATCGCACGCCCGCGAATAATCTTTCGAACACGTAACGATAAAACTGCCATCGCGGTTGTTGCACAGCAATGACAAAAGCAGGGCGTTGGTCTGTGAACATCGACGTCGATCTCAGGGAACGGGATCCGACATGCGCCGAGAAGACGATCAACCCGAAACTGCAAGGCGCCCGGCCTCGGTCAATTTGCAGACGATCCAGTCGGGTTTGATCGGATTGTCGAACCAGGGTTCCGCCCAGCCTTTCTCGATTTGGCCTTGCTCATCGAAAATGGGAAGTTTTCCCCCGGGTTGGCTCAAACCCCGTTCCAGCCATTTACACAGCTTTTCACCGTCCGGTCGCTGATCCTGTTGCGCCTTGGTCGGGGTCAAACTGGTCTTGATCGGCGGCTGGTCGGAGTCCGGTGACATAAGGTTGCGCTTTCGTAAAGGTCTACGAGTGCAGGGAAATGGTAAGATCTCAGAGTACCGCCAAGCGAGAAACGAATCGGGGGTGAGACGATGAATACGGTCCTGGTATACGTGACCGCCGCAACCAGAGAAGACGCCGTCACGCTGGGGCGAGACGTTGTCGGCCGGCGATTGGCCGCCTGTGCCAATATCCTGGGTGAAATGACGTCGATCTATCGATGGCAGGGCGAAATCGCCGAAGATCGTGAGATCGCAATGATCCTGAAGACGCAACGAAACCTCATCGATCCGCTGGTCGCCCGGATCAAGGCGCTTCACAATTACGATTGCCCCTGTATCGTCGCCGTCGGGATCGAAGGTGGCAACAGCGAATTCTTGGACTGGATCGCCGAGGAAACGAGCCCGGAGGCCTAGCCCCGAACCAATTAACAGGCCGATCAACGAGCGCCGATTTGTTACACGATCAGCGGGCGCCGATTTGTTACACGATCAGCGGGCGCCGATCTGTTGCACGATGGCGCTCACCTGTGCGGAATTGGTGATCGCACCGCTAAAACAGGCCTGAATGGCTTGGGAGAGGGGGGCTTTAATAACTTGATGTCCTTCGAATCAGGTTGGCCCCCGCGCGAGGCGAGTATCGTACTTGCGACATTACCGACGGAATCACACAACTCCAGGACATGTTCGTAAGGACTGCCTGCAAGTTGTTCCTTGACACCGTCCGTAATATCCAGAAGCGCCAGCAATTCGTTGCGGATGGATGGGTCGACCCGGCCGCCCCGTTCGAGCATGGGGACGAGATTGGTAATATGGGACGCGATGCGCACCCCGATGACGTCGACCTTGAGCAATCTGAGATCGCTGTAGGCCTTGCCGATCATATGTTCGATTTCGGTGACGCTGAGCTGCTCCCCGTTCGCCTTGGCCTTGAGCGTATTCGGCGCGTCGATCCCCGGGATGGTCCCGTCTTGACGGCGGACGGGCCCGATGTATTGGTCGCTGACGACGAATTTTTTCCGCGCTTCGATCAAATCGCCGACCCGGTCGAGCATCTGCGCCGTCGATATCGGCTTGGCGATCACGGTATCGGTACCGGACTCGACAATCCGGGAGACCAACTGCGGTGTTGGTTCCTCGACCAGCATGATGATCGGAATAAAGGGGTTGTTTCCCGCCTTACCGCGCCGCACTTCTTTGACATAGTCGATAAAATCGCCATCCGGCAGCTCGCACGACCCAATCAACAGGTCGGGCATGCTTTTCGACATATGCGAATGGACATCGGCGAGCGTCTTACCCAGCACCAGTTCCCGGAACCCGGCGTCATGAAGAATATTCTTGACGCTTTGGCGGGTATTCAGGTCCCTGTCCACAAGAAGGATTTCGCAATTTGCGTATTCAAGCTTGGCCATTCAAGAATCCCGCCGCTTTCTGCGCTCCCCCCATATGACGGATTGCTTACAAACGGTTTTGCATTTTAATCACAAACTACGACCGCTCGCAAAAACCTATAGCCACAAGTCAACCTAAAACACAATTCGCTTTCACCGGTTAGTTCACCTCGAGACGCGTAACGACACGATTGAGCTGGCGGCGATTCCTTCGCCACGGCCGGTAAAGCCCAGACGTTCCGTGGTCGTCGCCTTGACATTGACGCGGGAGACCTCGATCCCCAGAATTTCCGCGACCCGGGCCCGCATGGCATTTCTATGGGGGCCGATTTTCGGCGCTTCGCAGACGATTGTCACATCGACATTCATCAATTCTCCGCCCATCGAACGGGCCAGTTCGATGGCGCGCAACAAGAACACCTCGGAGGCGGTCCCTCGCCACCGTGGATCCGTCGGTGGGAAGTGGTCGCCGATGTCTCCTTCACCGCAAGCCCCGAGTACGGCATCGGTAATCGAATGCAAGGCGACATCGGCATCCGAGTGACCCTCGAGAGCTTGCTCAAAGGGGATTTCCACGCCACAGAGGAAAACCGAATTGCCGGGACCGAACTTGTGGACGTCCAAACCCTGTCCGACGCGCGTCTCATAGGTGGCTGCACCAGGGTCGATCGATTTCAAATCCTCCGGCGAGGTGATCTTAACGTTGCCGGCATCTCCATCCACGATCGCCACCTCCATTCCGGCGGCCTCGGCGACGGCGGCGTCATCCGTCAGGGCCAAATGCGCGGTCTTGGCATGGGCTTCCATTAGGTCGGCGTAGCGAAACCCCTGCGGCGTCTGGGCTCGCCACAAACCAGCGCGATCGACGGTCGCCTCCACAAATCCGTCCACCACTCTTTTTAACGTATCACTCACGGGAATACCCAGAGTTGCGCCCGCGGCGCTCCCCAAGCTGTCGAGAATCCGGTCGATCATTTCTCCGCTTACGTATGGTCGTGCGGCGTCATGGACAAGGACATGATCGGGAGGATTATCGGCGAGACTTTCCAGCCCTTTTCGCACCGAGTCCTGGCGTTCGGCGCCACCGTATACCGGGGTCATCAGGTCTAGGCCGGATACCGCGTCGCCATAGAGCTCTTCGTCGTCGGGGTGTATGACGACACGCACACCGTCAATGCGGGGGTGATCGAGGAAACTACTGACCGCCTCTCGGATCACGCTGTTGCGCCCGATTTTCAGGTATTGTTTCGGCATCTCGCCACCGAAACGATGGCCGCGACCGGCAGCTACAATCAACGCGACGACCGAAGTCATTGAGTTTCACCCATCGAAAAAGCCGGTGCGGAAGTTAGTTCCGACCCACGAAATTGCCAAGCGGATTCGTTATTTAGCCTTGCCAACCGGTCGCCTTGGCGCGATGTTCGGCATTCCTAACGTTGGCCTTTCCGGGTCCGACCAGATTGCAGATCGCATGATTGAGGGAAATCTCCTTACCGTTGGCGCCGTTCTGGCATTGTTGCCGGCCAGTTTCCTCGTTTTTCGGAAACCGGTCCTTCCCGACGCCGTCTTTTGGTCGACATTGATGCTTGCCGTGGCGGGACCGACGGTGGTGGCGGTTGATATGCTGTCTGATGGCTGGCGCTCCGATCTGGCCGCGTCCTTGTGGATTACGATCGCCGCGAGCATGGTCCTCTATGCGGTCATCGCCGTGCTCGCCAAGGAAGCCTGGAGGCTCGCGCCTCTCATTACCAGCTACATGGTAGTTCTCGCCGTTCTGGCCGTGTTCTGGTTTTATTTTGCACCAGCCAAGGCTTCCGGGACCGGTGCGTCGGTCTGGGTTGGCCTGCATATCGCCATTTCCGTATTTACGTACGGGCTTGTAACGATTGCCGCCGTGGCGGCATTCGCCGCTTTTTATCAAGAACGCGAACTGAAAAGGAAACGCGTTTCTAACCTGACGAAAAACCTTCCCTCCGTGACCGATTGCGACGGCCTCGTCGTCCGGACATTGGCCGTGGGCGAGGTTGTTCTCGGTTTGGGCATGTTCTCGGGTATTGCATCCCAGTTTTCAGGGGATGGAACCTTTATCGACGTCAATCATAAATCCATTCTCACGGTCATGGCTTTCGTCGTCATCGGGTTGCTTCTCTATGCCCATTACAGGACCGGTTTGCGCGGGCGCAAGGCTGCGCGCTACGTACTGCTTGCCTACTTGCTCCTGACGCTGGGATACCCTGGCGTGAAGTTCGTCACCGATGTTCTGCTAACCTGATCGGCGATCGAATTGTGGCCGCGGCAACAGTGGCATTTCTTGAATTCACCGACGAATTGCCTAATAAATGGGCAATTGAGGGATCACGTATTGATGACTGTCTATATTGGAAACATCCGCCTGGATTCGCCCGTCGTTTTGGCACCGATGTCAGGTGTCACGGACATGCCGTTTCGCCGTTTGGTGAAAGGTTTCGGCGTCGGCCTCGTCGTCTCCGAAATGATCGCCAGCAAGGCAATGATCCATGCAGCGCGCAAGACCATGAAAATGGCAACCCATTGCAGTGATGAATATCCCATGTCGGTCCAATTGGCGGGGTGTGAACCGGGCGTTATGGCGGAAGCGGCTCGGATGAACGAAGACCGCGGTGCGGCGATTATCGACATCAACATGGGGTGCCCGGTGAAAAAAGTGACCAACGGCGATGCCGGATCGGCCCTGATGCGCGATGAAAAGCTGGCGGCATCGATCTTGTCGGCTGTCGTTTCGGCCGTGAAGATCCCCGTTACCCTGAAAATGCGCACGGGTTGGGATGATACCTCCCGCAACGCACCCGAAATCGCCAGGATCGCCGAGGATTGCGGAATCCAGGCGATTGCCGTTCATGGGCGCACCCGTTGCCAGTTCTACAAGGGAAGGGCCGACTGGAAATTCATCAAATCGGTGAAAGGCACTGTGAGTATTCCGGTGTTTGGAAACGGCGACGTCAACAATCTCGAAGATGTCGAGCAGATGTTCCGGGACTCTGGTGCCGATGGGGTCCTCATCGGCAGGGGAACCTACGGCCGTCCCTGGTTTCCGTCGCAGGTCGTGCGTTTCCTGGAAACCGGCGAACGGCTCGGCGCACCCCCCATGGACCATCAGATGACCACCGTGCTCGATCATTACGACGCCATCCTGGATCATTACGGAACGCAGCCCGGTGTCAGGATCGCGCGAAAACACTTGGGTTGGTATTCGAAGGGTCTGCCGGGTTCGGCAGAATATCGAGGCGAAATCAACAGGCTCGACGATCCGGCTGTGGTGAAGGCCCGGATACGCGCCTTTTACGAGCCACTCATCGAAAAAAAGGCCGCTTGATGGACGACAACATCGTCGCCTTGGAATTGGACAACGACTCCTCGGAGCCGGATGGTTTGGTCGTCCTTAACGCGCTCGCCGGTGCGGTGATCGCCGTCAACGGCTCCGGAGCCGTTTCCTTTGCCAACACTGGCGCCGAACAGCTGTTCCGGTCGAGCGCCGACAATCTGACGGGAAAACCCTTGCGGAACCTGCTGCCGGCCGACAGCCCGATCTTCGGCCTGATGGAGCAAGTCCGGGCCCAGGGCCATATCGTCTCGGAATACGGCCTGACCCTCGAAACCCCGAAGATCGGCTCCAACCTGGTCAATGTGCAAGCGACGCCGGCACCGGAAATCCCCGGCACCGTCGTACTCCTTATTCAACCGCGCTCCATTGCCGACAAGATCGACCGTCAATTGACCCATCGAGGTGCCGCACGCTCGGTCACGGCTATGGCATCGATGCTTGCCCACGAGGTCAAGAACCCGCTGTCCGGGATCCGCGGTGCGGCGCAGCTCCTCGAACAAAGTGCCAACGAAGAGGATCAGACCCTGACCCAGCTCATCCGCGACGAGTCAGACCGGATTTGCGAATTGGTCGACAGCATGGGGGTTTTCTCCGACGGCGGGTCCGTCGAGCGCGGTCCGGTCAATATCCACCAGGTGCTCGACCGGGTTCATCAGCTTGCAAAAAACGGATTCGGAAAGAACCTGAGATATATTGCCGATTTCGATCCATCACTGCCGCCGGTCTACGGAAACCGCGACCAATTGGTCCAGGTCTTTCTCAACCTGGTCAAAAACGCCGCCGAGGCACTGGCCGAAGGCGGCGGCGAGATTTGCTTGGAAACGGCCTATCAGCACGGTGTGCGCTTTGCGATTCCGGGAAGCGAATCGCGCGTGCATCTGCCGCTTCGCGTCAGCATCACCGACAACGGTCCCGGAATTCCAGAGGATTTGACCAGCCACATGTTCGACCCTTTCGTCACGTCAAAACCTCAGGGCTCCGGTCTGGGGCTGGCTCTCGTGGCCAAGATCGTCGGTGATCATGGTGGTGTCATCGAGTGCGAGAGCCGGCCGAAGCGGACGTCTTTCCGGGTCATGTTGCCGATGGCCCCGAGCCAGCGGGAGACATCATGACGGCACCAACCGTCCTCGTCGCCGATGACGATGCCGGTATTCGCACGGTCGTTACCCAAGCCCTGAGCCGGGCTGGATTCGACGTCAAAGCGACGGGAAACGCGGCGACGCTTTGGCAGTGGGTCGATCACGGCGAAGGCGACTTGGTGATTACCGATGTCGTCATGCCCGACGAGAACGGCCTCGATCTCGTACCGCGTATCAAAAAGCTACGCCCCGAGTTGCGCGTCATCGTTATGAGCGCCCAGAACACGCTGCTGACGGCCGTCCAGGCGACCGAACGCGGCGCCTTTGAATACCTTCCAAAGCCTTTTGATATCAATGAATTGGTTGGCGTTGTTCGAAGGGGTCTTGAGGTTCGGGCCGATGACGGCGACTTACAGGTCCGTATATCCGAAGAAAAGCTTCCTTTGATCGGCCGCTCACCGGCCATGCAGGATATCTACCGCACCCTGGCCCGCCTGATGAGCACCGATCTGACCGTCATGATTACCGGTGAATCTGGTACCGGGAAGGAACTCGTCGCCCGTGCATTGCACGATTACGGCAAACGCAGGTCGGGCCCGTTCGTTGCCGTCAATATGGCGGCCATTCCCCGCGAATTGATCGAGAGCGAGTTGTTCGGCCACGAAAAAGGCGCCTTTACGGGCGCAGCCAACCGATCGACGGGCCGGTTCGAACAGGCCGAACAGGGTACGTTGTTCCTCGACGAAATCGGCGACATGCCGCTTGAGGCGCAAACCCGACTTCTTCGGGTCTTACAAGAAGGGGAATTCACCACCGTCGGCGGCAGGACCCCGAAACGGTCGGACGTCAGGATCGTCGCCGCCACACACCGCGACCTCCGGCAGTTGATCCGGGGAGGACAATTTCGCGAGGACCTGTACTTTCGCCTGAACGTCGTGCCGATCCGGCTGCCGCCCCTGCGCGAACGCAGCGAGGACATTCCGGAACTGGTGCGGTTTTTCCTCGCCAAGGCGGCGGAAAGCGGGCTTCCGTGGAAGATCATCGATCCCGATGCCATGGACCGCCTAAAGGATTACCGTTGGCCGGGCAATGTCCGAGAATTGGAAAACCTCATCCAGCGGCTGGCCGCGCTCTATTCACAGGAAACGATCGGCAACGACGTAATCTCGGCCGAATTGTCAGACATTTCCGCCAATTTGAAAGACAGGAGCGACAAGAACCTGTCGCAAACCGTCAAGGAACAGTTGGCTGGCTTGTTTTCAACACCGGAAGGGCGTCTACCGGCGATCGGACTATACGACCGTGTCATCAAACAGGTGGAAAAGCCGTTGATAACGCTGACCCTGCAGGCCACCCGGGGAAATCAGGTGAAGGCCGCCGAGGTCCTCGGCGTCAACCGGAATACACTTCGTAAGAAGATCAAAGAGCTCGAAATACCGGTAATCCGAGGTGGCAAATGAACGCTCGGAAGATCGACGACTCCGTCTTCTTTCAATTTCTCCGCAAACTCGCGGAAAGCAAGGTTTTCGCTTATGGACTGGCGGTCGCGGCCGTCGTCTCGGGGGTTGCCACCGTCGCCATGATGACCGGCCAGCTCTCACAGGACTACGGGATCGAAACCGTTGTCGCGCTTCTGTATGTGGACGTAATCCTGCTGCTCATGCTGGGCGCGGTTATCATCAGGCGCCTTGTCAAATTATGGCGCGAACGAAAAAGCGGCGCGGCCGGCGCTGGCCTTCACGGCCGGCTCGTTGCCTTCTTCACGCTGGTCGCCGTCGCTCCAGCTATCATCGTTGCCGTTTTTTCCGCGTTATTCCTCAATTTCGGCGTCCAGGCGTGGTTTTCGGAACGGGTGAGCACGGCCCTTCACCAATCGAAGGTCGTCGCGACGGCCTATCTCAATGAACACAAGAAGAACATCCAGGCGGACGCCCTGGCGATCGCCAACGACCTCGAACGGAACCTGCCCCGATTGATCGCCTCGCCAAGGGATATCACCGGAATCCTTACCGACCATGCTAACGTCCGCTCGCTGTCCATGGCCGTCGTCGTCAACAGCGCGAAGAAGGTCGTCGCCGGCTCCCGGTTCAGCCCGGCCGGAAGTCTAGAAGAAATCCCGGAAGAGGCGATGACCGAGGCGCAAAACGGGGCCATCCCGGTCATCGAAACGCCCAACAACGAACGCTATCGCGCCATGAAGAAGCTGGATCAATTTGTCGATTCCTTCCTCGTCGTCGAACGCTTCTCCGACTCGCGGGTCATCGGGCATATCAACCGCGTCGAACGGGCGGTCAACGAATATACGGCTCTGGAGAAAAAACAAAGCGGGTTTCAGATCAGTTTCGTCATGATCTTCGTGGTCGTTGCGGTGCTCCTGTTGTTTGCCGCTGCATGGGTTGGATTGACCGTGTCCAACCAGATGGCCGATCCTCTAAGCCGCCTGATTTCGGCCGCCGACGACATCAGCGGTGGAAACTTGGCCGTCCGCGTCGACGCCGGCGAGGCCGGCGACGAAATCAGTTCATTGGGCCGGGCCTTCAACAACATGGCCGGCCAACTGGAGAGCCAGCGCCAAGGGCTGATCGAGGCCAACAAAGAACTGGACGAACGGCGGCGATTCACGGAAACGGTCTTGACCGGCGTGTCGGCGGGTGTCATCGGCCTCGATGCCGATGGCCGCATTCACCTTCCCAACCGCTCAGCGTCGGAACTCCTGGGCACCGACCTGATGGGCTCGATCGGCCGTCAACTCGGAGACATCGTTCCGGAAATGGCCGAGCTTTTCCAAGACGCCCAGACGCAGGGAGCCCGAACGAGACAAGCCGATCTCCGTGTGGTTAAGGGAGACGAAATCCGGACGTTGCACGTACGTATCTCGGCTGAGCGCCTGGCAAAGGAGACGATCGGGTACGTCGTGACGTTCGACGACGTTACCGAACTGCTGTCGGCCCAGCGCAAGGCGGCTTGGGCTGACGTGGCCCGCCGAATCGCTCATGAAATCAAGAACCCGCTGACGCCCATACAGTTGTCTGCGGAACGATTGAAGCGGAAATACCGCAAGCAAATCGAAACCGACCCGGAGACGTTCGAGACCTGCACGGACACCATTGTACGCCAGGTCGAGGACATCGGCCGGATGGTCGACGAGTTTTCGGCGTTTGCCAGAATGCCGGAACCGAAAATGCATATGGAGAACCTCTCGGAACTCTGCCGTCAGGCCATATTCCTCGAGCAGAACCGGCATCCGGAGATCGAGTTTTCGGCCAACCTTCCGCCCTCGGACATCAAATTGAACTGTGACAGTCGACAGATTTCCCGCGCGCTTGGCAATCTTCTTAAGAACGCGTCCGAATCGATTATCGGCGCCGAGAACGAGGGAATCAGGGAAGGGGGCACAGGACACATCGTCGTATCGGTCGAAACGGAAGCGCAAGCGGAAGATGGCGTGACCCGCGTCCTGGTCGAAGACAACGGCAGGGGTTTGCCGGAGGATAACCGTGCCAGCCTTACCGAACCCTATGTCACCACGCGCGAGAAGGGCACAGGTTTGGGTTTGGCGATCGTCAAGAAGATCGCCGAAGACCACAACGGCAGCATCCGGCTCGACGACCGCCCCGGGGGCGGCGCCCGCATTGAGTTTGTTCTTGGGCCCGTGGAGGCCGCAACGAGGACTAATGCGCCCGAGGGTGACGACGATGCAACCGATCCGCTAAGAACCGAAATCGAAATCGCAGCGCGCGGCTCGCGAGGCTAGGGAACGGCCAATGCCTCACGATATCCTGATAGTCGATGACGAAGCCGACATCCGCATGCTAACGGCCGGTATCCTTGACGACGAGGGCTTCGAAACGCAAGAAGCGGCAAACAGCACCGAGGCGCTCGCCGCCATCGAAGGCCGCCGACCAAGCCTGGTCTTGCTCGACATCTGGCTTCAAGGCAGCGAACTGGATGGGCTCGGCATTCTGAAAGCCGTGATGCGCGACCATCCGGCTATCCCGGTGCTGATGATGAGCGGCCACGGCACCATCGAAACAGCCGTTCAGGCGATCAAGGACGGCGCCTACGATTTCATCGAAAAACCGTTCAAAGCGGACCGCTTGCTGCTGCTCGTCGAAAGGGCCATCGAAGCGGCCCAATTAAAACGCGAAAACCAAGAGCTCCGGTTGCAGGCCGGTGCGGCCGCCGAGCTCGTCGGCGATTCGGCGGCCATCTGGGACCTCCATCAATCCATCGAGAAAGTCGCGCCGTCCAACAGCCGCGTATTCATAACCGGCCCGGCGGGATCGGGCAAAGAGGTTGTCGCCAGGCTCATCCACACGAGTTCGAAACGCCTCGACGGCCCGTTTATCGTCGTCAATTGCGCTACGATGATACCGGAACGGGTCGAGGAGGTCTTATTTGGCGTTGAAAGCCATGGAGATGGAGAAGAACCAACCGTATCCCTCGGGACTTTCGAGATGGCGCACAACGGCACCCTTTTCCTCGACGAGGTTGCCGATATGCCATTGGAGACGCAAGGGAAGATCGTAAGGGCCTTGCAGGAGCAGGTGTTCCAAAGGGTCGGTGGTAACGGCCGCATCAGTGTTGATGTCCGGGTCGTCGCATCCTCGACCCGCGATATGCAGGAGGAAATCGAGGCCGGGCGGTTCCGTCAGGACTTGTTTTATCGCCTGAATGTCGTTCCCATCGATGTCCCACCATTGAAAAAACGCCGTGAGGATATTCCGTTGCTGGCACGATATTTCATGGAACGCACAGCCCTGTTAACGGGGCGCCCCCTAAGGTCTATCGGCGAAGACGCGTTGGCGGGGATGCGCGCCTACGAATGGCCGGGCAATGTCAGAGAACTCAAAAACGTTATCGAGCGGCTTCTCATCATGGCGCCTGACGAGACCGCCCATGTAATCGGTATCTCGGCCTTACCGCCCGAGATCGGCACCAACTCCCCGGTGCCGCGGACCTTGGATCGTGGCGATGAAATCATGGGATTGCCTTTACGCGACGCGCGCGAGATATTCGAAAAGGAGTATCTATCTGCACAAGTTACGCGTTTCGGCGGGAACATTTCGAAAACCGCCGAATTCGTGGGGATGGAGCGGTCCGCGCTGCATCGCAAATTGAAATCGCTCGGTTTGCACGGCGCGGAAAAATAGACGACCGAAATCGGTCCGATGCCGGCACAAAAAAGGGAATTTGATCCATGAAAGTGGTCGTATGCGGGGCCGGGCAGGTCGGGTTCGCCATCGCGCGACACCTCGCACTTGAAAACAATGACGTCACGGTTGTCGATCAATCGCCGGACTTGATCCGCCGGATCAGCGACAACCTCGACGTCAACGGTTTCGTCGGGCACGCATCGCTGCCGGAAGTCCTTGAGCGCGCCGGAGTCGCCGACGCGGACATGTTGATCGCCGTCACATATTCCGATGAAGTGAACATGGTCGCCTGTCAAGTTGCCCACTCGCTTTTTGACGTCCCGACCAAGATCGCGCGGATCCGCCAGCAAGGATACCTGGAGCCCCTGTGGGCGAACCTGTTTTCTCGCGATCACATGCCGATCGACGTCATTATTTCCCCCGAAATGGAGGTGGCCAGGGCCGTCAGCCGACGTTTGAGGGTCCCAGGCGCGTTCGAAATGATCCCCCTGGTTGACGACAAGGTCAAACTCCTGGGCGTAAGGTGTGAAGAGAATTGCCCGCTCGTAAACACGCCCCTGCGCCAGCTGACCCAACTGTTTCCCGACCTGAACATCGTGATCGTCGGCCTGACCCGCCAAGACGAAGCGATCGTCCCCACCTCGGAAGACCAAATGCTCCCCGGCGACGAGGTCTATTTCGTCGTCGACAGTGAACAGGTGTCGCGGGCCATGGCCGCTTTCGGTCATGAGGAAACGGAGGCGCGGCGCTTGTTGATCTTCGGCGGCGGTAACATCGGGCTGTTTCTCGCCCAGGAAATCGAGCGCGAACACGACTGGGTCAAGACGAAAATCATCGAGGCGGACAGCGCGCGGGCCGAAACTATCGTCAACATCCTGGAGAACACCATGGTCCTCAAAGGCGACGTGCTGGATCATGAGGTCCTCGAAGAGGCCAATGTGGCGGCGACGGAGACGGTTGTCGCCGTGACCAACGACGACGAGACCAACATCCTCGCTTCTCTTCTGGCCAAACGCTACGGGAGCCAGCGCGCCATCACCCTGATCAACAAGAGCACCTACGAGCCGTTGATCAACACGCTCGGCATCGACGTCGTCGTCAGCCCGAGGAACATAACGGTCTCGACGATCCTGCAACATGTCCGGCGCGGCCGAATTCACTCGGTCCATACGCTCCGCGAAGGGTTCGGTGAGCTGATCGAAGCGGAAGCCCTGGAGACGTCAGAATTGGTCGGAAAACCGCTTCGCGAGGTCAAATTGCCGAACGGCGTCCTTCTCGGCGCCATCGTCCGCGATGGCGAAATGATATGCCCCGACAGCAATACGATCGTTCTGGCCAAAGACCGGGTCGTATTGTTCGCGGCGGCCGAGGTGATCCGGAAGGTCGAAAAAATGTTCTCCGTGCAACTCGAGTATTTCTAAATCCCAAAACAGTGAGTTACGACGAATGTCGCGCATCGCATACGTTAATGGCCGATACGTACCCCACGCTGACGCCGCCGTTCACATCGAGGATCGCGGCTATCAGTTCGCCGACGGTGTTTACGAAGTTTTCGCCGTGCATGACGGCAAACTGGTCGGTGAAAAAGGCCACCTCGACCGTCTGGAGCATTCCCTGGGCGAACTGAGGATCGAGCCGCCCATGGGACGCGGGCCTTTGTTGGTGGTGGTTCATGAAATCGTTCGCCGCAACCATGTCCATCACGGCCTCGTCTATTTGCAGGTGACCCGGGGCGTTGCCCGCCGAGACCACCCGTTTCCCGAGGATACCGTCAGCTCCCTGGTGCTCACCGCCCGCAAAGCTCCGCCCATCGACAAGTCCGCTTTGACCCATGGCGTCGAGGTCTTGACGATCCCCGATATCCGATGGAAACGCAAAGATATCAAATCGATATCTCTTCTTCCTAATTGTTTGGGCAAACAAGCGGCGAAGGAATCGGGCGCGTTCGAAGCCTGGATGATCGACGACGACGGGCTCATAACGGAAGGGACATCGACCAACGCCTGGATCGTCACCAAGGACGGTGAATTGCTTACGCGGGATATCGGACACGCCATCCTCAACGGGGTCACCCGGTTGGCCCTACTCGAAGCTGCACAAGAGGCGGGTGTACGGTTTACGGAACGGGCCTTCACCCGGGAAGAGGCCCTGAACGCCAAGGAAGCGTTCATCACCAGTTCCACCTCGCATGTGAAAGCCGTCACCGCGATCGACGACACCCCCGTCGGCAACGGCGAAGCCGGCGAACTGACATGCCGGTTGCTCGACCTTTATGTGGAGTTCGTCGAAACCCGCGGCGGCCCGCAGAAAACAGACCGATGGAACTGAACCAAAGCGACGCCCGGCCCGATCTGCCGAAAGCGATCATCTTCGATTGGGACAACACGCTCGTCGACAGTTGGCCGGTCATTCACGACGCCCTGAATACCACGTTAACGGCATTCAGCCATACCCCTTGGACGCTTGCCGAAACCCGTCAGCGGGTCAGAAAATCCATGCGTGACAGCTTTCCCGGCCTTTTCGGCGAGCAATGGCAAGAGGCCGCGGACGTGTTCTACGAACGATACGAAGCCATCCACGCCGATAAGATCCGGCCCCTGGAAGGGGCAGAGGAACTGTTGCGGTCGATCGGTGCTCTCGGCGTCTACCAGGGGGTCGTCAGCAACAAACGCGGGGATTTTCTTCGGCTGGAATCGGATCATCTCGGCTGGAGCCGTTATTTCGGGAGGCTCGTCGGCGCCAACGACGCGGATCACGACAAACCGGCGGCCGAGCCGGTGGAAATGGCTCTCAGCGGCAGCGGTGAACGGCCGGGAGAGCAGGTTTGGTTTGTCGGCGACGCCGATATTGACATGGAATGCGCCTATAACGCCGGCTGTACGCCGGTACTTCTCCGCAAAGAAAAACCTGCGCCCGACGAGTTTTCGGCGTTCCCACCAAAGCGGCAGTTCCCATCATGTGATGCGCTTTACAAGTGGCTCAGGAACCTGTAATGTGACTGCGGGGAGTGTCTGCCGCCATCGTTGGGGATTACCCACAAAACTGAACTGGCCTCAGTATAGGGGCTGGGATGAAACGAAAACGATAAACAGGGAGTTCGATCAATGGCGTCGGAGAAATCCCAGAACGTTCAGGATGTATTCCTGAATCATATCCGGAAGAACAAAACGCCTGTGACGGTCTTTTTGGTCAATGGCGTGAAACTGCAAGGGATCGTCACTTGGTTCGACAATTTCTCAGTGCTCTTGAGACGAGATGGCCATACGCAGCTCGTCTACAAACACGCGATTTCGACAGTCATGCCTTCGGTGCCGGTGCAACTGTTCGAACCCGACCGCGATGAAGCCGAGGAAAACTGATTTGGAGCGCCGTTGAGCGCCAACTCCGATGTTTCCTCGGGTCGTTTAACGACGGAGCGCGGGGGGGAAACCTGCGTCGTTATCCATCCTGTGCTTCCCCATGCCACCGGGGAAAGGGACCGCGATTCCTGTCTTGAGGAGGGTATCGGCCTAGCCGCTGCCATCGATCTCTCCGTCAGGCACGGTGAGGCGGTTACCGTATCGAAACCGCGGCCGGCCACACTTCTCGGCAAAGGGACGATTGACCGGCTCCGGCAACTCGTTTCGGAGGAGCCGTCGCCGCTAGGCTCGATCGACGTGATCATCATCGATGCGATCCTTTCGCCCATTCAGCAACGAAACCTCGAGCGGGAATGGAAGCGAAAGGTCATCGACCGGACCGGCCTTATCCTCGAGATCTTCGGCGCCCGCGCCAGGACCAAGGAGGGGCGCCTGCAGGTCGAATTGGCGGCGCTGACCTATCAGCGAAGTCGTCTGGTTCGCAGTTGGACACACCTGGAAAGGCAACGCGGTGGTGCCGGTTTCATGGGCGGTCCCGGTGAGACCCAGATCGAGACGGACCGCCGGTTGATCGATCAGCGCATCACGCATCTGAAAAAAGGAATCGCCGACGTCAAACGGACGCGCGAACTGCATCGCACGGCACGATGCAAAGTGCCGTATCCGATCATCGTGCTTGTGGGTTATACGAACGCCGGAAAATCGACGCTATTCAACCGTTTGACCGATTCCGAAGTCGATGCCCGTGACGCGTTGTTCGCGACGCTTGACCCGACGATGCGGGAAATCCGCCTGCCATCGGGAAGAGAGGCGATCTTGTCGGACACGGTCGGGTTCATTTCGAACCTGCCTCACGAGTTGGTCAACGCCTTCCATGCAACCCTGGAAGAGGTCACGGAAGCGGAACTGATCCTCCATGTCCGGGACATATCTCATCCGGATGCTGACGCACAACGCACTGATGTCCAAGAGGTCCTGGCGGAAATCGGCGTCGCGGAAGGTAACGGAACCGACACGATCGTCGAGGTGTTGAACAAGGTCGATGCCCTCGAGCCCGATGAACGGACCGTGTTGGAAAACCGGGCGCGACGCGGAAACACGCCGGCCGTCTTACTCTCGGCGAAAACAGGTGAGGGGTGCCGCCGCCTACTTGAAGTCATAGAGGAGAAGATCAGCGCGCTTTTCGAGATCCTCGATGTCGATTTGCCCTATGCGGACGGATCGACACTTGCCTGGCTTTATGACCACGGAGACGTGCTCCGCCGCGTAGACGGCTCTGATGGCATAAGCGTTACGGTAAGGCTATCGCCGGCCGACGCCGAGCGCTATCGGCGCGGGCACCGTTGACCGGCACGGTGTCCGACTTGAACGGCGCTGTATCTACTAGTAGACTTACCGCGTGGTGGAGGGCGATATGGCAAGTGCGAAAAACCAGAAAAAGTGGCGCGACAAGAACCGGCTGGTCAAATCCCAACTCAATGTCATGGCGCGCAAACACGTGCACGACGAGTTGCAGAATTTGGCCAATTCCTTTCGTCTGAGAGGAAAAGCGGAAGCCGTGACATTCGCATCATTCGTTGCACGGGCGCTCATCCAACGTGCTGAATTCAACGCCGACGCGGCCCGCATGCTCGATGATTTCGCCAACGCTTATCACCGTGATCGAGACGTCTACGGCAATTGACCATCGCTCTCGACCGCATCCGATGCTGAACCCTTAGGCAGGAAAGCTCTCGCCCCTATGCAAACACCGGAACCGGTCAAGGTCGAGGCCATCATTCATGAGGTTTCGGAAGCAGCCATACTGCCCCGGTTCAGACGGCTCGAACGGCATGATATCTCGGAAAAAAGCCCGGGCGACTTGGTTACGACCGCCGATCGGGAATCCGAACAACTGCTTTCCGCCGCTCTCAGCGAACTGCTCCCCGGTTCCAAGGTGGTCGGCGAGGAGGCCGCGGCCGAAAGTGCGCAAGTTCTGGAAGCCTTCGACGGTGAGGCACCCGTTTGGGTCCTCGACCCAGTCGACGGCACCCAGAATTTCGTCGACGGCATACCCTGGATATCGTTGATAAACTCGTCCGAAAGAGTGTTTTGGGCGTCCGCTTCTATTAAGAGCGGACGTTTATTCGCCGCCACTGGCAGATGCTGCGGCGGTTTT
>Ga0056133_10000043_pt1 | contig 25330 bp, 29 predicted proteins | sample WorMetGr2BELIZE1_FD_67351 | JGI IMG/M metagenome (GOLD analysis project Ga0056133, IMG submission 67351) | Marine gutless worms symbiont microbial communities from Max Planck institute for Marine Microbiology, Germany - Inanidrilus... ... | reverse complement strand
TACGTCCAATCCGATAAAATGTTTCATGGTCACGCTCCTTCATGGCCTATTGGGGCTCCTAAACACAGACCCCGTATCATAGTCCCGGAGCGTGACCAGCCGCGATTACGGCCATGTTCCTTGTTTCGTTCGGCCTGCACCGCTTCGATTTCGGCGCCGCGGGCCCGGGCGCGCGCCTTGATGGCGGCGGTTTCCTTCTTGCGGGCGACACCGGCCGCCGCTTCGCTTTCACGGGCCAGTTTGGCGGCGCGTGTTGCGTATTCCACGGCCGCGGCCGCCGCCTTGGCGGTGCTTTTGGCTTCCTTGTCGGCTGACGTAATGGCCTGAGTGACCTTGTTGCGCGAACCTGCCGTTTCCACCTCGGACAGCACCCTCTTCGTCGTTCGTTTGGTCTCGGCGACGGTTTTCGCCGCTGCCGTCGTCTGATCGGCCGCCTTGGTCGCCTTCTTCCGGGCCTTGGTCGCCTTCTTCCGGGCCTTGGTCGCCGCCTTCGATGTCAGGCCGGCGGTTGTCTTGGTCTTGCGAGATTGCGGCGGCAGCAGGTTCTTTTCGAGATCGTCCGCGTTCATCGGTCGAAGCGGGCCGCTGTCTTGATTCGGCATGGTCCTCTCCCAGTAAATGGACCCGTGAGGGCTATTGTATGACTGTTTTTTGACATTCTAACAGGATTGGCCGTGCGATGAACTGAATCATGTCAAGTGATGGAAAAAAACCGGCGAACCGATTTCAGGCCAACCGCTAGGCCGCACGATTCTGCTCGCGGGCATCGATCAATCACCGGCCGGCCCGTCAGTTCGTCGGTCTCCGCTGATGAATCGAGGCGGACGTTCACCTCGTTCAGAGAGTGATCCAAAAAAGGGCGGCCAGCGTATTACCCACAGTATCCGAGCCTGGAACCTATTATTTGCCCCGTGTTCACCCGTAAACCTTTATTGGTTTTATTCGCTTTCGCCATGTTGTTGGCAGAGCCTCGCGAGACCCAAGCCACCGGGCTCGTTGCCAAGCCCCATGTTTCTCCTCGGGATCTTTACGGCGATGAGATCCAGTTCGATGTTTACCGCGCCGGCGAAAAGGTCGGATTCCATCAAGTGCGCTTCGAATCCGATGGACCGCACTTACGGGTAGATTCCGTCTTTGAAATCGAGATCGATTTCCTGTTCTTCACAGCCTACCGATTCGCCTATCGGTCTCGAGCCAATTGGATCGATGGCGCCCTCAGCAAACTTGTTGCAGAAGTCGATGACGACGGCACTCCTTTTCGCCTGAATGCCGCCGACGACGGTAACGCGTTCACGATCGAAAGCACAGAAGGGACGTCGGCGGCAAATCGCCCCCTGTTTCCGACCAATCATTGGAACTCGGCGGTTCTCGGCCAGACGCAGGTTCTCAATACGCTGACCGGTCGGGTAAACAAAGTTGCCATCACGCCCATCGACCGCGTTCCCGTGGAAACGGAGAGAGGTGACGTTTTCGCCACCCATTACGTTTATTCGGGCGAATTGGATACGGAAGTCTGGTACGACGACGAAGGCCGTTGGGTGAAGATGCGTTTCAAGGGGCGCGACGGGTCGACCATTGAATACCTGTGCCGGCGTTGCCAAGGGCCGGGTCCCAGTCAAGCCGAACAATGATAAAGCGGGGCGAGGCGCGGGGCGATCGGGTCGCCTGGGTCACGGGAGCCGGAAAAGGGATCGGTCGCGGTCTCGCATTGCGGTTAGCGGAGCAAGGATGGACGGTGGCGGCGAGCTCCCGGACCGAGGAAGACCTAGCCCGTCTCAAAATGGATAGCGCAAGCGGCCGGATTCACGGGTTTCCCCTCGACGTCACCGACGCGGCAGCGACGGCGAGAACAACGGCGATGATCGAGGAGCGACTTGGACCGATCGATCTCACCATACTGAACGCCGGAACCCATCAGCCCTTCGCAGCGGAATCTTTCACCGCTGACAAAGTCCGCGGTCTTGTTGAAACCAACCTGATGGGGACCGTGAACTGTTTGGCGCCACTGCTGGAACGCCTCATCGCCCGACGGTCCGGCCATGTCGCCGTCGTCGCCCCGCTTGCCGATTACCGCGGGTTACCGACCGCCGCCGCTTACGGCGCGACCAAGGCCGGCCTGATCAATATGTGCGAAGCCTTGCGCCCTGATCTGGAAGGCCACGGTGTCAAACTGACCTTGATAAACCCAGGCTTCGTCAAAACGCCGCTCACCGACAAGAATGACTTCCCCATGCCATTCCTGATATCCGTCGAGAAAGCGGTCGATCATATCCTCGAAGGCCTGGACAAAGGCGCCTTCGAGATTGCCTTCCCGAAGGGTTTCGCTTTCCTGATGAAACTGCTGCGGATTCTGCCGGATCCGTTGTTTTTCGCCTTGTCCCGGCGGATGATCGGCCCATGAACGAAACTTGCCAGCGTTATCGCCATTATTTGGAAACGTTGACTCCCGAGTCACTCGACCGGTTGAGCGATTACGTCGCCGACGACGTCCGTTTCAAAGATCCTTTCAACGAGGTTCGCGGTGTCGACAAGATGGCTCGGGTTTTCCGGCATATGTTCGAAAACGTTGACGACATCCGCTTCACAGTCGATCACGCCCTGTCAGACGGCGATCGTTGTCTTATGGGTTGGCGGTTCGAGGGCAATTTGGGCGGCGATCCCTGGGTCTTCGATGGCACCAGCGTCTTACGGTTTGGCGACGACGGTCGGGTCATTGACCATGTTGACCACTGGGACGCCGGGCAGGCCTTTTACGAGCGCCTGCCGGTCATTGGATGGATGCTCCGGCGGATACGAAATCGTCTGGCCATTCGGTGATCATCGCGGCGGGCATCGACGTGAGACGTTCGGCCGGCATGAACGCGAGGGTGACGGTGCCGACCTCGACGCCGAGCTTGGTGACCCGGGCCCGATTGAGGAGGACTCCCGACGGCTGCAGAAACATCCAGTCGTTGAAATGGACTCGGAGCGTCCCGTCACCGACCTTGAGGTCCATGTCGTAGCGCCAGTTGAGGGCATTGCCGTAGGCCTGGCCCTCGGCTTTTCCGATGACATCGTCGGCTCGGCCCCCGTATGTGTGCTCGCCGGTTTTCTCTATGGTCCAGACCCGCCGGTCGCGTTCTCCATCGCTGTACTCGAAGCGTTCGTCGAGGACCAGCTCGCGGCCGTCCCAGGTGCCGGTGATATCGACGATGAATTGCCGGCGCAGACGCCCAAACCGGTCTTCGAAAATACCCCAGGCGCGGGTTTCGCCCGCGAAATACTCCTCGATCAGTAACCGCGGGGCGGTGTTCTTGAAATCTGTCGGTTTCATGCTTTCGCATCCACTCAATACAATCAACAACATTGGAACAGCGATCAAACGGGCCATCATGGGGAAACCTCCATCGGCTTTCCGTATCCACCCGCCCTTCGCTCTAGGCGTCGGCGGATAATTGCGTGTTTCTCAGGCGTCAATGGGAACCGCCAGACAGCCGTGATCGCGAGTACCTTTATTACGACCGGGACCAGTGCGTAGATCACCACCAGGCTGTTTATTCCGGCCTGCGTCGGCGAGGCCGGGTCGAACCCGAGTGCCTCGACCCCGGGCAGGGCGAGGCCGACGGCGGCAGCGAGCGCCAGTTTCGTGCTCATGCCCCATAATGCGAATTGCAGTCCGGCCCTGGCGCGGCCGGAGCGAAAGGCGCCATAATCGACGACATCGGCCTGGATGGCCGGCGGCAGCGCCAAGTCGGCGCCGAGCGCCATGCCGGTGATCAGGCAAACGATTGCGAAGGCGATCAACGTCCCCGACGGAATCACCGGCACGGCGACGAAGGCGGTGCAGGCCAGGATCATCGCCCAACACCAGATCCGGTGCTTGCCGTAGAGCCGGCTCAGTTTCAGCCACAACGGGATCGCCGCTATCGCCGCAATAAAATAGAGCAGCACGAAAAGGGGGCGCTGATCGGCCGCGGCGCCAAGACCGAATTCCAGGTAAAGGAAAAACAGGGCGGCCGGAACACCGTTGGCAAGGCCGTTGAGGAACCAGGCCGACAGCAGCCTGAGGAACGGCCGGTTGGCGATCAGTGCCTTGACGGTGGTAAGCGTGTGCTGGCGTTTGGCTGGTTTCCTTTGTCCAGCCAAGTCGCCGTCGGGGACGACCCATAGCAGCCATGGCACCGTGACGCCGCCGAGCCCGATTGCCAGCCAGGCGATCGTCGCCGTCGATTCCGTTTCCGTCCATCCCAGTCCCGCCGTCACCGCCGTGACCGCGCCGGCGCCGACGATACCGAGAAGCGCGAAGGTCTCCCGCCATGACGTGATCCGAGTCCGTTCGTCGTAGCCGCCGCTCAATTCAGCGCCCCAGGCCATATAAGGGACGGCGAGCATGGTCCACCCCGCATAGAGGACCAAGGACCAGACCAGGAGGTAGCCGGAATCGACGACCGCAGGTGGACTCAGGATCTGCAGCAAGCCGATCCCGGCAATGACGGCACCGGCGGCGATCCAAGGTTTTCGGCGGTTGCCTTTCCATCCGAAACGGTCGCTGAGCCAACCGATCAGCGGATCGGTCACCGTATCGAAAATGCGGGCGATCAGGAGGGCGTAACCGGTAGCGGCCAAACCGAGCCCAAGTGTTACGCCGTAGAGTGTCGGCAGGTGAATGAACACGGGAATCGTCGGCAGGGCGACGACAAATGCCGGCAGCGAGTAAGCGATCAGGACCGACCGCGCCACGGGCGCCGGCGCTTGTTTCATTTGGCTTCGATGATGAACTGGCCGACGTCGATGTGGCCATGATCGAATCCGGCCTCGCAGTAACTCAAGTAGTAGCGCCACATACGCCGGAACCGCTGATCAAATCCGATGCCCTCCAATCGTGACCAATTTAATAGGAAGGCTTGGTCCCAGCGGCGCAGGGTTTCCGCATAGGAGGCGCCGAAGAACAGCTGGTCGGTGACGGCAAGGCCGGATTCGGCGACCACCGCTTCCAAGACCGATGGACTGGGTAACATGCCGCCCGGGAAGATATAGCGCTGGATGAAATCCGGCGTCCTGCGATAGTAATCGAAGCGGTCTTCGGCAATGGTGATGACCTGCAGGCCGGCCCGTCCGCCGGGTTTCAGACATCGCCGGAGGACGTCGAAATAGGTCGGCCAGCGGTCCTCGCCGACGGCCTCGAACATCTCGATCGATACGACCTTGTCGAAGGTGCCGGTGACGTCGCGGTAGTCCTGAATACGGATCTCGACACGATGATCGAGGCCGAGACCCGCCATTCGGGCCCGCGCGTAGGCCGCCTGTTCCTGGGACAAGGTCAGGCAGACGACCCGGCAGCCGTATTCGGCCGCAGCGATCTCGGCGAAACCGCCCCAGCCGCAGCCGATCTCGAGGACACGGTCACCGGGTTGGAGGTCGAGTTTATCGGCCAGGCGCCGGTACTTCCGATTCTGGGCGCCGATCATCGGTTCTTCCGAATCGGTGAACAGCCCCGAAGAGTATGACATGGTTTCGTCAAGCCACAGCCCATAGAAATCGTTGCCGAGATCGTAGTGAAAAGCGATATTGCGCCGGCTGCCGCGCCGTGTATTAGCCCGGAAAGCGTGGCGCAGCCGGTTGACGGCTTTGATGAGACGCGACGCTTGCAGGGCACCATCCAGAGCCTCGCCATTAGTGGCGCCCAAGGCCAGCAGCGACGTCAGGTCCGGCGTGTCCCAATCACCATCCATATAACTCTCGGCGAATCCGATATCGCCAGACAGCAACATGCGGGTGATGACGCGAAGGTCGTGGATCTTCAACAATGCTTGCGGACCGTCCGCAGGCCCTACGAAGGTGCGTTGAGCGCCGGACGGGAACTCGACGGTCAATCTGCCGACCTGAAGACAGCCGAACCAGCGACAGGCTAGTTTCTCGCGAAATCCGACCGGCCCGATGCCAGTGTCGAAGTGCTTTGCGGTACTTGAAAGTGAAGTCGTCATGGGTGGTCTACCGTTTTGCTTGTAGAGGTTGCGGGACGCTGCTGCGGACCGGTTTGGGCGCTGGTTCGTGGGCAAACACGCCGATACCCTTAAGCCAAAGTTTCAACGCTTCCCAGTGGATGCCCGCCATGACCTTGACCGTCAACAGCGGGAATCGAAGCAATGTCCGGGCCAGCCGCCAGTGGCCGAGTTCGATGCGCCGTCCCTGGAACGAGGCGGCAAGCAGCAATCCTTCTACGTCTTCCTGGCGGATGACGACGTTGACACCGTCGCCCGGCGGCACGATACGGAAGTGATAATCGGCATCCATGCCAATAAAGGGCGAAACATAAAGCTCCTTGGCGCAGTTCTGCCGGATTACGGTGCGGTTCGGATCGTCGACCGGGATGGCGTAGGTGTGGCGCTCCTTGAAGGTGTTGCAGACCTCGTAAAGGATGGCCGCCAATTCGCCGTCACGGCGATAGCAGAAATAGACGCTGAGCGGATTGAACACGTAACCGAAGATGCGCGGATAGCAGAGAAGCCGGATCGGCCCGCCGTCCGCCTCCAGTCCGGCGTCGCGGAGACGCCTTTCGACCCAAGGCCGCAAAGGCCCGCCGGTCGTCGGTCCGTGGTCCTTATCGTAGAAAGCAAGCGGCGCCGGGCGATTGTATCGAAAGAGCGTGAACCGGGACTCGAGGTCCGTAAGCTCATCCAAGTCGAGCAGCAATGTGAACACCGAATGGCGGAGGCGATGGCGTTTCGGGCGCACGCGTTCGTGGACGACCGTGCCCTCGTAGATGGCCGATTGCAGCGTCATGCGCCACCGATGCCCGCTTGCCGGTGACGTGAATACGTCCGTTTTCTTCTTCCACCGTCCACGGCCGGCGGATACCACCCAGCTGTTCGGCAACGGCGAGGCCCGACTGCAACGCGTCCTCGTGGAAGCCGTAGCCGAAATAGCTGCCGCAATACCAGGTCCGTCGATGACCCTGCAGACTCCAAAGGTTGCGCTGCGAATTCAATGCCGCTCGGTCGAAGAACGGGTGGGTGTATTCGAACTCCCGGAACACCGTCTCGGCAACCGGTTCGCGAACCGGGTTGAGGGTGACGAAGAGCGATGTTTCCGGATCGATCGATTGCAGCCGGTTCATCCAATAGGTGACGCAGAGTGATGGATCGACATCGCTCTTTTCGCCCTCGATGAAATTCCAGCTCGACCAGACCCGGCGCCGTTTGGGCATCAGGTTGGCGTCGCTGTGCAAGACGGCGCGGTTCTTGGTGTAGCGCCAGACGCCCAAGAGGCTGCGTTCGAAATTGTCGGCATCGGCCAGCATGCGGAAGGCCTCATCAGCGTGGGCGGCAATGACCACATGATCGTAGGTCGCCCGGTCGCCGCCGTGGTCCTCGACGATAACCTTGTTGCCTACGCGTTTGACGGAGCGGACCCCGCAAAGGCGGATTCGCTCCCGGTAGGAGGCCGTCAGCCGGTTGACGTACTCGCGGCTGCCGCCGTCGACGGTTCTCCACTGCGGCCGGTTCTTGACAAGCAACAGGCCGTGGCTGTCGAAGAACCGGATGAAGGCGCGGACGGGATAGTCTTCCATCTCGGGTGCCGTCGTCGACCAAATGGCCGCACCCATCGGCAACAGGTGGTCGTTGATGAAGGCGCGACCGTAATTTTCACGGCGCAGGTACTCGCCGAGGCTGAGGCCGGCGGTCCGCGGGTCGGTGAGGGCCGCCGGCGCTTCCCGGTAAAACCGCATGACGTCGCGCATCATGCGCCAGAACCGGGGCCTGACAATGTTGGAGCGCTGGCCAAGAAGACCGTTGAAGTCGGTACCGGCGTATTCGAAGGCGCCATCGCCGAGCGATGCGGAAAACGACATCTCGCTCGCCTTTGTCGGGACGTCCAGATGATCGAAGAGCGCCATCAAGTTCGGGTAGTTGCGTTCGTTGTAAACGATGAAGCCAGTATCGACCGGCACCAGGCCGCGCCCGCTCGGGGCGTCGACGGTGTTGGAATGACCGCCGATCCGCGGGTTCTGCTCGTAAACGGTGACCCGGTGTCGCTTGTCGAGCAGCCAAGCCGCCGACATACCGGCGATGCCGGTGCCGATGACGGCTATGGATAAATGCCTGCGCTCGGGTGGAGGAATATGGTTCACGGGAAAGGACTCGCTGAATCTGTAAAACAATGCCGACGATTGAATTGCGTTTTCTGAGAGGGGTTACGAGGGTGTGGGGCGATTGGATCACCGGCAACCAAAAAAAGTGGGGGTCTCGGTGATCCAGAGCAAAGTCGATAGCGTAAGACGGGTATGGATGTCACATTGCCCCTGCATAGTGCTACGTTGCCTGGAACGGCAGCTCTCGGGTCCGTGTGGCCGCGCGTCGGCCGGCCAACAAAGGGCGCGAAGGCGAGCGTCGAGGGGTGGAAGACGACGATGAACGCAGCGCAAACGGCGGACGGCAAGGCCGACAGGATGAACGACGCGATCCTTGCCGTCGCCCGCATTGAAGACCGTGCCGCCTTTCAAGAGGTGTTTGAGTTCTTTGCGCCACGCGTCAAGGCCTTTGTCATGCGCCAGGGATCCAACCCGCAAGCGGCCGAGGAGGTCGTCCAGGAAACCATGGTCAACGTCTGGCGCAAGGCCAAGCAGTTCGACCCGACGAAAGCTTCAGCCTCGACCTGGGTATTCACGATCGCGCGAAACCTTCGCATCGATCACCTGCGCAAGGCGAACCGCCCGGAACCAGATATGAATGACCCGGCACTGGTGCCCGACGCGGACCCGCAGGCGCCCGGCCGGATTGAGCGGCGTCAGGAGGCGGACCGGTTGAAGGCCGCGCTCGCGGCGTTGCCCAACGAACAGCGCCAGGTCCTGCACCTGGCCTTTTTCGAAGACAAGCCGCACGCCGAGGTCGCGGCCGAACTTAACCTACCGCTCGGCACCGTTAAATCGCGCATCCGACTCGCCATGAAACGGATGCGGACCGAGCTCGGAGACCCGACATGAACATTCACCATCACCCGAACGAGGCGATGCTTCTTGATTATTCGGCCGGTGCCTTGGGCGAGGCCTGGAGCCTGGCCATTGCCACCCATCTGGCCCTGTGTCCCACCTGCCGACTGGCCGTTTCTCAATTGGAAAGCCTTGGCGGCAGTCTTTTGGATTCCCTGGCACCCGAACCCGTGGCCGCAAACGCCCTCGACGGCATTTTTGCCCGTATCGAAGACGATAGCATCGTCATCGAAGAGCCGACCGCACATGCTGTTCCGCGGGCCACCATCGATACACCGGTTCTGCCGCAACCCCTGAGAGGGTACATCGGTGGCGATGTAGACGCCGTGCCCTGGCAACGGTTGGGTCTCGGCGCCTACCAATCCGTGATCCCGACCGAAGAGACCGGCGCCACGGTGCGGCTGTTGCGGATTCCGGCCGGCCGCCCGGTGCCCGAGCATAGCCACGGCGGCCTCGAGCTGACCTTGGTCTTGGCCGGGGCCTTTTCCGATGCCACTGGCCGCTACGGCCGGGGCGATCTGCAGGAAGCCGACGAAACCTTAGAACATCAGCCGCATGCCGCCGACGGCGAGGATTGCATCTGCCTGGCCGTGACCGACGCGCCGCTCCGTTTCAAGAGCCTGGCCGCTAGGATGGTGCAGCCGCTGCTCGGGATCTAGGCCACCCGTGTCAGACGCGTCTCCGCTTCTGGCGAGTTTCGGGGGCGGTCTCAACGCTGCCGTTGTCGGTGCGTCCGGTGGTATTGGCAGCGCCCTCGTCGAGCATCTTGCCAACGACCCGTCCATCGAACGCCTCCATGCCTTGTCACGATGTCGCGCGACGTCGTTATCCGTCGCGGCGCGATGGATTCCGATCGACGTCGAAGACGAGGCGAGCATCGCCGCCGCCGCCAAAACGGCAAGCGAAAGCGGGCCGCTCGATATCGTCGTCGTTGCCACCGGCATCCTGCACAACGGTGACGGGCTTACGCCTGAAAAAACGTGGCGTGCGCTCGATGCCGATGCCTTCGCCAGGGTCTTCGCCGTCAATACGTTCGGACCGGCCTTGGTCGCCAAGCACTTCTTGCCGAACCTGGCCCGGGATCGGAAGGCCGTGTTCGCCGCCTTATCGGCTCGGGTCGGTAGTATTTCCGACAACCAGCTGGGCGGTTGGCATGCCTATCGGGCGTCGAAAGCGGCACTCAACATGCTGATCAGGACCTTCGCCATCGAGCTGGCCTACCGAAACCCGAGCGCGTTTTGCGTGGGGTTGCATCCGGGAACCGTGGACACCAACCTGTCGGCACCGTTCCAAGGCAACGTTCCCGACGGCAAACTCTTCACTCCGGCAACAGCCGCAGCCTCTCTGGTCGAAGTCATCGATTCGCTGGGCAATGGTGACAGCGGGCGCTTGTTTGCCTGGGACGGCCGCCTTATCGAATGGTGATTGGCGCGCCGCCGCCAGGGATCAAGCGAGGACGCTGATCGTGAGGCAGCCGACGACGACGACGGTCAACGGAACCCGAAGCTGCGGAAACCAATGCGGTGCGGCGCCCCGCTTGGCCAGCCACAAGTCGATGGCCAACATGCCGACGAAGGATACGGCCAAGAGCAGAATACCACTTCGCGAGTCGATCAACAGAGCCACCCAGGCGAGCAGCGGAGGAAGGACGCTGAGCGCCAGGAGTCGTGATCGCTCGTCTGCGACGGGCACCGGCGCGTTGTCCATGACCCGGCCCCATAAGATCCCGCCGAGGAAGGACAGGATGACGGCACCGTAGGCCAGGAGGGCGCGGTTCGCCACCTCGCCCCATTCCGCGGGCCCGACAACCAGAAGGACCGCACCGGCGACGAACGGGATCAGCCCGCTCGCGCCCAAGACAAACGCCGCGAGAGGTACGCGATCCTTGTGGATAGTCGTGGAGTTGAACATTGTCGGTTCCGTCAGCCTTTCGGCAATACGGACTCGACGGCTTTGACGACCTTGTTGGACGTCGGCGAGGTTGGCGTCGAGAACCAGTCGACCAGAGTACCGTCCGGACCGATCAGATACTTGTGGAAATTCCACCACGGTTTGGCCATCACCCCGGCCTCGCCTGCGGCCCATTTATAGAAAGGATGGGCATCAGCCCCCCTGACACGGGCCTTTTCCGTCAGCGGGAAGTCGACGTCGAAATTGACCTCGCAGAACTGTTTGATCTCGGCCTCGGTCCCCGGTTCCTGGCCGCCGAAATCGTTGGAAGGAACGCCGACCATCACGAACCCCTTGTCCCGATATCGGCTCCATAGGTCCTGGAGGTCGCCATATTGATCGGTGAAGCCGCAATGAGATGCGGTGTTGACGACCATTACGGCCTTGCCGGCAAACGACGACATGGGAAGCGGGTCCCCGTCGATTGAGGTAAAGGTGAAATCATGGGCGTTCCGACCTTGCTCATCGGCCGCCTGAGCGAGACCGGGGATCAAGACTGCCAGGACGAGGACGAGCAAACGAAACATGACCGAAATCTCCGTGTTCCCTCTCGGGTATATGGGCAATGACTGTGGTCCGACAAAGAGGCGACCGCAAAGAAAGTTAGGTTCAGGACATACCGACGTTGGCGAGAAATTCACGACGCGTTCGCGAGTCCTCGCGAAATGCCCCCAGCATCTTGCTGGTCACCATGGTGACGCCGGGCTTATTGACGCCGCGGGTCGTCATGCACTGATGGGCAGCCTCGATGACCACGGCGACACCGTCCGGTTCGAGGACGTTTTTTATGGTATTGGCGATCTGCGCGGTCATTTTCTCCTGGATTTGCAGGCGCCGCGCGTAGACCTCGACGACCCGGGCCAGTTTGCTGATGCCAACAACCCGGGTGCGGGGCAAATAGGCGACGTGAGCCTTGCCTATGATCGGCACCATGTGGTGTTCGCAGTGGCTGACGAACTCGATATCGCGCAATAGGACCATCTCGTCGTAGCCGTCGGTCTCCTCGAAGGTACGCTCTAGGATCTCGACCGGATCATCGAGATAGCCGGCGAAGAATTCATCGAACGACCGGATCACGCGCGACGGTGTGTCGACCAATCCCTCTCGGGCCGGGTCATCACCGGCGTAGGCAATCAGCATGCGCACGGCCGCTTCGGCTTCCGCTGTGTCCGGACGATGGGCCGAGGCGCGTTCCCGTTGGCTCTTCAAGTCCTCAACGAGGCTGAGTTTGGCTGGCGACATGATCGTTCTCCGTAATCCGTTCGAAACAACTTATGAGTCGTTTACGAAGCGGACGGCACACTGGATCACGGTTGATCGCCACAGACGTGTTTCGAGATTTCCCTGGCCCGTTGATCCAACTGCTGCATTTCACCGTAAAGCGACTGTTACCATCTCTGCGGAGCAACCGGCGTGATCACCAGACGGGCGCCGGGCGGTGCCTCGGTTGCGGTCGCAGACTATTGTTTTTCAGGATCTCGACCTTGCCAAAACCCCGCCGCATCGTTCGTACTGCCAGCAAAACCTGCGCTGTTTGTCGGAGGCCATTCACTTGGCGACGCAAGTGGTCGCGCGTTTGGCAGGATGTCAAATACTGCTCGGAGCGCTGCCGGCGGCGCCGGAATACCGGAGGAACCGATGTCACCCAAGCCACGACGACTTGAGCCAGGACCCGGCCAGGAGTCGGTCTGGGATTATCCCAGGCCGCCGCGCATTGAGAGAATCCCCGACAGGTTGCGCGTGATGTTCGCCGGCGCGACCATCGCCGACACGACGAGCGGATACCGGGTACTGGAAACCAGTCACCCACCGGTCTATTACCTGCCACCGTCGCATGTGAACGGGCAGTTTCTCGTTCCAGCGACCGGACGGACGATTTGCGAGTTCAAGGGCGTGGCCGAATACTGGTCCCTCGCCGTGGGCGATCACCGATCGGAACGGGCGGCCTGGAGCTATGCGGCGCCGACCGAGACGTTTGCCGGGATAAAGGACTACCTGGCTTTTTACGCCTCTCGGGTCGATGCCTGCTGGGTCGGCGACGAGCGGGTCAATGCGCAGGAAGGTGATTTCTACGGCGGCTGGATCACGTCCAGCATCGTCGGACCCTTCAAAGGCCCGCCCGGCACCTTGGGATGGTGAGCAATGATTGTCGTACTCGACACACTGGGATTGCTGGCAACGGCCGCCCTGTTCGGTTCCATGGCTTTCTTCTCGGCCGTCATGGCGCCGCTCATCTTCATCAAACTGGAGGCCGCCACGGCCGGCGCCTTCATCCGCCAGGTCTTCCCCTGGTATTACATCGTGATCGGCGTGCTGTCGTCGCTCGGCGTTGTGTCTTTCGCCCTGGTCCGCCCAGGGGATGCGGTGATTCTCGGCGCCGTCGCACTCGGCGCTTACGTATCACGCCAACAGATCATGCCCAGAATCAACCGCGAACGCGATCTTGCCAAAGCGGGCGAAGCGGCGGCGGAAGATCGTTTCAATCGCCTCCATCGGGTATCGGTTTGGATCAACGGCGCCCAGCTTATCGGCGTGCTGGCCGTATTGTTGCGGTTCGCCGTCACCTGAGCTTGTCCGAACTCAGGGCCGGGTGGCGATGAGCATGTAATTGACGCTCGTGTCGGCACCAACGCGCCATCGGTTGTTCAGGGGATTGAAAGTGATCCCCGAGACCTCACGCGTATTCAGGCCATGTGGCGCGACCATGCGCTGGATATCCTCCGGCCTTAGAAAACGCCACCAATCATGCGTGCCGACGGGCAGCCAGCGGAGGACGTACTCAGCGCCGACGATGGCCTTGACCCAGGATCGGAGGGTGCGGTTGATCGTAGCGACGATCAGCAATCCGCCCGGCCTGACCAGGGCGCTGCACTCGACCATCAGGCGGGCCGGGTCGGCGACATGTTCGATCACTTCCAGGTTCAAAACGACATCGAAATACCCGTCACCGGCAGCAACATGTTCCGTCAGGCCGTGGCGGTAGTCGATGATGAGCCCACTCTTGAGCGCATGACGGCGGGCGATCTCGATGTTGCGCGCCGTGGCGTCGATACCGACGACATTGGCCTCGACCTCGGCCAATCGTTCGCTGACCAGGCCGGCACCGCAACCGACATCGAGCATATCCAAGCCGCTCAGGCAACCACCGGACTGCTTGTTCCGGTGGAAGTGGCGGGCGACGCGATCGACGATAAAATCGCATCGGACCTCATTGAAGGCGTGAACCATCCGGAATTTCCCCTGCGGGTTCCACCATTCGTCGGCCAGCGCGTCGAAGCGGGCGATCTCTTCCGGGTCGACCGTTGGGGAATGCCCCCACGGTTGATCCAATCGGTCTTTCAGCTGCATTCGTTTCTCGCTCCCGCGGTTCGCGTCGTTGATGGGCGGTCATCCATCTTTCTTTTTCTTACGTATTTCAATCCATACGGATCACTTCGCTAGACAGAGATTGCTTCCTTGCTCGAGAAAACTCGATCTCCCCACCGCATTGCGGTGATCGGCGCCGGAATGACGGGATTGACCGCGGCTCGCCAACTGACGGATCGCGGTTTCGCCGTCACCGTCTTCGAAAAGAGCCGTGGTCTCGGTGGGCGATTGGCAACCCGGCGGACCATCGATGGGCTGACCTTCGACCACGGTGCGCAGTACGTCACGGCGCGCGAAGACCGATTTCGTTCAATGTTGGGGGATGCGCTAGCGGCAAAGGCTGCCAGCCAATGGAGCCCGATCGTGTCGAGTGAAGAGGTGTTTTCGCCGAGCGAATGGATGGTCGGTACCGCGACCATGAACAAACTGATCGCACCGATCGCCGAAGGCATCCCGGTTCAACGGCAAATGAAAGTCACCTCGATCACACGGGACGGAAGCGACTGGCGCCTGGGATTCGATCCCGGAGACGATCGACAGACCTTCGACGCCGTCGTTTGCACGATCCCGGCGCCGCAAGTTCGGCCTCTCTTTGAGGGCGAGGCGGCGCTACTGGCCGATATCGACGGAGTGCGGATGGCGCCTTGCTGGGCCCTGATGTTGACGTTCGAGACACCCCTCGACCCGGGTTTCGACGTCTGGCGTTCCGACCGACACAATTTGGCATGGTTCTGTCGCAACGCGTCACGGCCCGAGCGCAACACCTCACACGAAAGCTGGGTTTTGCATGCCGATGCCGAATGGAGTGAGCGACATCTCGAGGCGTCCCCGGAATTCATTGCCGCCGAACTGATCGAACGTTTGGCCAACGCCCTGCCCTTGCGATTGCCCGCGATTGAACGCGTTATGGCTCACCGATGGCGGTACGCCCGCACGACCGTTGCCCTCGGTCGCCCCTTCTTAGCGACCAAGGACCAGACCTTGTTGTTTGGTGGCGACTGGACCCTCGGCGCACGCGTTGAATGCGCCTACGAAAGCGGATTGGCGATGGCAGATGCTGTCGCCGAGAAACTCGGTGTGTGAGCCGAGGCATCTAAAACGGCCGGATCATGTCCCCTTAGCCGACTCGGAGACGGGGTTTTGCGCTCCGGCGAAATAGAGCACTTTTCCGCCATCATCGAAGAGCGGCCGGATACGCAGGCGGTTCCAGAAGGGTGTGCCGTCCTTGCGGTAATTCAGGATATCGATCTCGATCGATTCCTCGGCGACCAGGGCGTCGTTGATCGCCTTGATCGCCGCCGGGTCGGTATCGGGGCCCTGCAGGAACCGACAGTTGCGGCCCAGCACTTCCTCGGGCGGATAACCCGTCTGCGTTTCGAACTCGTCGCTGACGAAGATCACCGGTGCGTCGGGCCGCGACGGATCGACGATAACGACGCTCTGGTTGCGCTCATCCTCGCTTAGCAGGTCCGCCTTTGACAGGTCTCCGTGTCCACCGTCCGGCATGAAATCGATCCCCTCTTGGCAACATCAACACGTGCTTGTTTCCGCCCCGCATACAATAGGGGGCAATCATGGCGATGGAAACACAGCCGAAAGCAGTAACCGGAAATCTCTAGGGGTCAGCCGATGGCGTTGGCCGCTTTGACGGCGTCATAGCCTTCAAGGGCCAAGGCGCGGGCGGTCGCATGCTCGACGATCGGCCTCGGGTAGGTGATGCCCAAGCGGACGCCGGCCTTGGCCAAAGTTTCCTCCGAGGTGTCAAAGGGGGCGTGGATAACATCGTTGCCGAGGCCAGCCAGTTCGGGGCACCAGCGCCTGACGTAAGCTCCGTCCGGGTCAAACTTGCGGCCCTGGGTGACCGGGTTGAAGATGCGGAAATAGGGCGCTGCATCGGCGCCGCTGCCGACCACCCATTGCCAGCTTGCGGCGTTGTTGGCCATGTCGGCATCGACCAGCGTATCCCAGAACCAGGCCTCGCCGCGGCGCCAATCTACGCGCAGGTGTTTGACCAAAAAACTCGCCGTCACCATGCGCACCCGGTTGTGCATGTAGCCGGTTTGCCACAGCTCGCGAAGGCCGGCGTCGACAAAGGGGTAACCGGTCATGCCGCGCTGCCAGGCGCGAAGGTCGTCCGCGCAGTCACGCCATGGGTAGGCATCGAACCCCTGGCGCCAATTGTCCCGAGGTAGCGACGGGAAATGATAGAGGAGATGATGGGAGAACTCCCGCCAGCCCAGTTCGCTCAGGAACTTGTCGAGGTCCTTATGCAAATCCGGTCGGCTTTGCTCTGCAACGCCGGTAGCAGCCCAAATCTGCCGGGGTGAGATCTCGCCGAAATGGAGATGCGGCGACAACCGCGACACGTTCGGCAAGTCGGGCCGATCACGGAGGGTGCCGTAGCCGGCCACACCGTCGGCGAGAAAGGTTTCCAGACGGTCGCGGGCGCCAGCCTCGCCCGGTTTCCAGTGATCCAGCCAACTGGCCGCCCAGTCCGGGTTTCTCGGCAGCAGATCCCAGGTATCCAGGGGATCGCCGGCGCCACCGGAGTCGGCGAGTGTCAATTTCGGTTCGGCGAGTGGTGCCGTGACGGCCCGTTTCTGGGCGGCGCGCCAAAACGGCGAGAACACCTTGAAAGGGCCGCCGCCACCCGTCTCGATTTCCCAGGGCTCATGCAGCAAGGCCCCATTGAAACTGCGCACGCCGAGGCCGTCGGCGCGCAACGACGTTTTCAGCGTCTTGTCGCGGGCGATCGACTGCGGTTCGTAGCAGCGGTTCCAGTGGACGGCACCGGCACCTGTTTTCGCCGCCAAGTCCCTCAGAATTGTCGCCGGGTCTCCGCGCATCAGCAGCAAGCCGCCGAGACTCCGGTCGAGAGCGGCGAGGCTGTGGTGCAGCCACCAGCGGCTGGCGCCACCGAGCGGCCGCGGCGCACCCTCGTTCTCGCCCCCCTCTCCGAGGATATAGACGGGAACGACCGGGCCTTGCGCGGCCGCATGGAAAAGGGCCGGATTGTCGGCGAGGCGAAGATCCTGACGGAACCAGACGATGGTCGTCATTGTGCCGCCCTCACTGCCTCATCGGTGGTATCGAATGTCACCAGGATTCGGGCGGGCCGGTCGCGGCCAAAGGAATCGCTCGCACCGGGACGGCTGGGTTAAGCTCTTTGACGCCAAATGCTTGTCACGTTTCCTGGGCGGGATTGGTTGAGTGATTGATGCGGAGCGCCTTGATGTACTCGTCCTTGGTCAGCTCGCCGTCCCCGTTGAGGTCGACTTTCGAGAAGTCGAGAAACCATTCGCGATGGACGGAAGCTTCGCGTTCAGCCCGGGTAACGATGCCGTTCTCGTCGGCATCCATTTCGGCGAAAAACCAGGCCCCCATGTGTTCGACAGAATGGTGCATAGCCATTAGGTGGGCCTGAGCGGCCTTGTCATCCTTGTTGGCGTGTTCCGTTTCGTTTGAAGACGAGCAGGCGCCCAGGGCGACGGCGGCCGACGTGGCCAGTACGAGTGAGATTTTCATTGGGGGTTCCTTCTCCTAGAGTTGGGTTGGCATCCGGTCGGGCGCGTCACGCATCCAAGACACATGGGCAAGACAGGCCCCTTCAATCGCTACGCTGCGTGATCCGGTGTCTGTGTTCGTGACGTTGATACGTGTCTGATCCACTGGTAGATCACTTCAAAAATTGGTGACCGACCGCCCCGCTTGTTGATTCTCCCGGCAGGGAGTCTTGCGAAGCGCTCTTTTTGGAATAACTCGAAAGAGACAGGCAACCGACGATCCAGAAACGAGTTATTTGCGTAAAAGAGGTATGAAAAATCAGTGTGGATGTGCGTCGCGCAAGGGCGCGACTGATGAACAGAAGGGTTATGAACCATGAAGATCAACGATAGAACCGTGCTGCTGGTCGCCGCCGTGTTGATGACGATCCTGCTACTCGGTCCCATGTTGAGCCCGGGTGGCAGCCGGTCGAGCGAAATGCCGTTCTCCGATTTCCTGGTCGAGGTCGATGCCGGCCGCATCGATGCGGTGACCATCCGCGGCCAGGAGATCCTAGGCACCTATCAGGGCGGCCAGCCGTTCCGGACCTTCGTCCCTGCGGGTACGGATATCGTCGATCGCTTGACCACCAACGGTGTCCGCATCACGGCGACGCCGGAGCCGCAGCCGAGTTTTATGGCCTCGCTCTTCATCTCGGTCTTCCCGATCCTGTTGTTGGTCGGCGCCTGGATCTTCGTGATGCGGCGCATGCAGGGCGGCGGCCCGGGCGGCGTCATGGGCTTCGCCAAGAGCAAGGCCAAGATTCTCAATCAGGACACCAAGCGCATCACCTTCGCCGACGTCGCCGGCATTGACGAGGCCAAGCAGGAACTGGAAGAGATCGTCGATTTCCTCGGTGATCCCGACAAGTTCACCCGCTTGGGCGGACGAATTCCCAAGGGCGTTCTGCTGGTCGGACCGCCGGGGACAGGCAAGACCCTGCTGGCCCGCGCCATCGCCGGCGAGGCCAACGTGCCCTTCTTCACCATCTCCGGTTCCGACTTCGTCGAGATGTTCGTCGGTGTCGGCGCATCCCGGGTCCGCGACATATTCGAACAAGGTAAGAGAAACGCGCCCTGCATCGTCTTCATCGACGAGATCGACGCCGTCGGCCGCAGCCGCGGCGCCGGCCTCGGCGGTGGCCACGACGAGCGCGAACAGACCCTCAACCAGTTGCTCGTCGAGATGGACGGTTTCGAGGCGACGGAAGGCGTCATCCTCGTCGCCGCCACCAACCGCCCGGACGTCCTCGGCCGCGAACAGATCCTGCAGGTCCACATGCGCGACGTGCCGCTGGCCAATGACGTGGAACCGCGGGTCATCGCGCGCGGCACGCCCGGCTTCTCCGGCGCCGATCTAGCCAACCTGGTCAACGAGGCGGCCCTGCTGGCGGCCCGCGCCGGGCGTCGGATCGTCGCCATGGCCGATTTCGAGGCGGCCAAGGACAAGGTCATGATGGGGGCCGAACGCCGCTCCATGGTCATGACCGAGGACGAGAAACGCCTGACCGCCTATCACGAGGCGGGCCACGCCCTGGTCGGCCTGTTCGTGCCGGGCAACGACCCTCTGCACAAGGTGACGATCATTCCACGCGGCCGGGCACTCGGCGTCACCATGAACCTACCGGAACGGGATCGCTACACCTACTCCAAGAGCGAACTGGAGGCCCGCCTCGCCATGATGTTCGGCGGCCGCGTCGCCGAGGAGCTGGTCTTCGGGCCCGACAACGTGACGACGGGGGCCGGCAACGATATCCAGCAGGCGACCGGCCTGGCCCGGCGCATGGTCACCGAATGGGGTATGAGCGACACCCTCGGCCGGCTGCGCTACAGCGAAAACAAGGAACAGGTCTTCCTCGGCCGATCGATCTCGCAAACCCAGAACGTGTCGGACGACCACCGCCCGGCTGATCGACAACGAGGTGCGCCGCATCATCGAAGAAGCCGAGACCCTGGCCCGCCAGGTCTTGTCGGAGAACCCGGAGGCTTTGGGAGCCCTGGCCGAGGCGCTGCTTATCCACGAGACGCTCTCGGGTGCGGAGGTGCGCGCCGTGCTCGACGGTCAACCGGTCGAACGCCAAGACCCCGGTGACACGGATCGCTCACCCAGAGCCGGTTCCGTTCCTCCGGTCAAAAGGCCGCGCCGGGAACGGCCAAAATCGGTCCTCCAGCCGCCGCAGGTCCAGCCGGAGGGCTAACCCCAAGCCGCCCGGCGAGACCCGCCCGGCGCGACTGGATGTGACCGATCGGGGCGCCTATCTCTGCGGATAGGCGCCCCACTTTTTTGGAACTTGGCGAGATATTTCGGGAAAAAGACATGCGACAGCCCATCGGAAAATACCTGGTGATCTGGTTCCTGGTGCTGCTCACCGTGTGGGTCGGCCAGCAGCTTTACCGCGACCTGTTTCTCACCGTCGCCGAACCGCGGGCGGTCACGCCGCGCGGCTCGCTGGCCGATTTCGAACGCCAGAACATCGAGGTGCTCGAAACCATCGCACCCTCGGTCGCCTATATTTTCACGCGCTCCGGCGGTTCCGCGTTCAACACGCACTCTCCCGGCAGCGGTGCCGGCTCCGGATTTATCTGGGACCGAGCCGGCCACATCGTCACCAACCATCACGTGGTCGCTGGCGCCTCCGAGGTCGCCGTCCGCCTCGAGTCGGGCGACGCCATCAGGGCGACGGTGGTCGGCGCGGCGCCCGATTACGACCTTGCCGTCCTGCGCCTAAAACGTCTGCCGGGCGGCCTGCAACCCATACCCATCGGCACCTCGGCCGATCTCCAGGTCGGCCAGGCGGTGCTGGCCATCGGCAACCCCTTCGGCCTCAGCCGCACGCTGACCACGGGCATCATCAGTGCTCTCGACCGCCGCCTACCGGCGGATACGGGGCGTGAGATCGCCGGCGTCATCCAGACCGACGCCGCCATCAACCCTGGCAATTCGGGCGGTCCGCTCCTCGACTCCGCCGGCCGCCTCATCGGCGTCAATACGGCGATTATCTCGGGTTCAGGGTCATCGGCCGGCATCGGGTTCGCGGTGCCCGTCGATGTCGTCAACCGCATCGTGCCGCAGGTCATCGCCAACGGCAAAGCGGTTCGCCCCGGCATCGGCATCAGCACCGTGCCTGAGGAGACGGCGGCACGGCTGGGCATCGAGGGGATCATCATTTTCGATGTGGCGCCCGGTGGCGGTGCCGAAGCCGCGGGGCTGCGCGGCGTCGATCAGGCCAGGGGCACGGTGGGAGACGTCATTACCGAGATTGACGGCCACAGTGTTCGCACGATCGCCGAACTGGCCGAAGCCCTCGAGCGGGTCGGTGTCGGTAACGCAGCGACTGTTACCGTGTTCCGGAACCGGCAATCGTTCACCGTCTCCGTCGGCGTCATCGATATCTCTTGAGCCACAATTATGAGTGGGCACCCGGCGTCGGGCGCTCTGATCCGCCTATTGACGTACGGCGACTTGCCCCGGCTCGCCATCGTTCCGAGCCTGACCAATCAGTTCCCGAATCTCGGCTTCCGTCATACCAGCTGCGACATTCAGATCGCCGTCGGCGAGCTCTTCATCACATCCCGCTAGCGCTTTGCCGTTCATCGTGAAAAGTACGACTGCGGCGGCGAAAAGGGCGAGATAGGCGCGCATGTGAAGTCCTCCCTGTTTCGGTGCCACCTCGTCGGCACCTGTCCGTAAAAGATACGAAGGCTGGCGGTCGTCAGATCATTTCTTCGTGTGATCAGCGGCAACAAAAAACCCGGCAACGGGTGTTGCCGGGGTTTACTCCGTGCGCGACGGCACGGTTGCCTGTCGCTAGTTCGGGAGAACGACCTGATCGATCACGTGAATGACGCCGTTGGATGCAACGATGTCGGCATTGACGACGGTGGCGTTGTCGACTTTGACACCATATTTGGCATTGATGTCGATTTCGGAACCCTGCGCCGTCTTCACGGACATGGCCTTGCCCTTGATGTCGCCGGACATGACCTTGCCGGGGACCACGTGATAGGTCAGGACGGCGATCAGCTTGTCCTTGTTTTCCGGCTTGAGGAGATCCTCGACGGTGCCGGCCGGCAGTTTGGCGAAGGCTTCATCGGTCGGCGCGAACACGGTGAACGGGCCCTTGCCTTTCAGGGTGTCGACCAGACCGGCGGCCTTGACAGCGGCGACCAGGGTGTTGAACTGACCGGCTTTGGCCGCCGTATCGACGATGTCCTTCTTGTAGTAACCGGCATGGACCGAAGGCGACACGAGCATAGCCAGCCCGGCGATGAGGGCGACGACGAGAATTTTGGGAGAGAACGTTTTGGCCATTTTGACCTCCTTTCATTGAAACATCGACCCTTCTACGCCGAGACCGCGGGGACGGATCAGCTGAAAGGCCCGTGCCATCGAAACCAACCCGTCGTTGCCGCCCGGTAGCCCTCATAGTCGGCACCAAGACGTCGCAGACGGGTCTCCGCCGCCATCACTGAGAGTGTCATCGGGCTTCGGGAATGGGCGAAGGACCCGGTCGTGATCAGTTTTGTCCGCTCGCTGTCGCGAGTCCGCGAACGCCAATCGTTTCCCATGGAAAATTGAACGACGATTACCGCGGCGGAAACAGTTCAGTGCCGACTGTGATATCGCGACAAGGAGAGGAATACGCCAACGGTCTGGTACTAACGGATCGTCAAATACCGGGACGGCAGCGGATACGGTCCGCATGAGGTCTTTTTCGATGACTGTGGCGAGCCATACGGGATGACAATGAACCCGATCGGGTTGGTCGCGGATATCGAAGCGGGGCCGAAGTCAATTTCGGGTGAGTTGCCCGCGGCAACCAACGATAAGAACAGCCATCCGGTGTTCGAGGAACCCAAAAAAACGGCCCGACTAGGCGTAAGAGATTGCCAATAAAGCGACGGACAGCGTTTGGCATTGATCGTGCCCGGGGTACCCCACGGGTGGTCCAAGTGAAATCCGCAAGACCGTGATTTTATGCAACTCATTGAAAGGGTTGGCGCACCCGACAGGATTCGAACCTGTGACCTCTGCCTTCGGAGGGCAGCACTCTATCCAGCTGAGCTACGGGTGCCCGATGCCTTGCGTCCAGCGCGCACCATACGCCGCGCTCCGGCCGCCTTCAAGTCGCAAGCCGTGTCGATGTTCTAACGCAGGGAATCCAGGACCTTGCGGATGGCCTCGTCCTTGCCGACGGTATATTGGACGATGTCGCGGTCCCTGCCTTTTATGTGGTCGGCCCACCAGTCGAGCAGGAAATCCTGTAATCGCTTGAGAACCGCCGCATCGTGGCCTTGCCGCCAGTTCGCGACAATCCGCGTCATCTGAAAGGAAAACTCCCGATGCAGGCTGCGATGCTCCTGCAAGTCGGGAAAACCACAGACACCCATGATCATCTCCTCGCGCCGGAAGTGGTAGTGGGTATAGGCGACCAGATCCTCGACGATTCCTTCCATGAACCGGTCGTCGTCCGTGGCCGCGTTGAGGCGGTTGATGAGCAGCGTCAACTGCTGGTGGTCCTTGTCGATGGCGTCGATGCCGACCTCCAGGTCGGTGGTCCAGATGAGAACCTTGCGGTTGGTCGACAGCGGCAGCTCGAACCAGAAGGTGCTGCCGATGTCTAACTCGCTTTCGAACCCAATGGTGCCGGCCATCTGTTCGACCAGCGCCTTGGTCACCGTCAGTCCGATACCCGTGCCCTCCCGGGCCGTCATCGGGTCGGCGCCGACCCGGTTGAACATCTTAAAGACGCCGGCCTGGTCCGCTTGCGAAATGCCAACGCCGGTGTCGGTCACGGAAATTCGAAAATACCCGCCGACCGTTTCCTCGCCATCGATCGTCACCGAGCCGCCCTCAACGTTGAACTTGACCGCGTTGGCCAGAAGGTTGAGCAGGACCTGCTTGAACCGCAGGCGATCGGACCGGATGCTGCTTGGCGATCCGCCGTTTAGGTTGTTGTCGATCCGGATGCGGCGTTTCTCGCCGAGCGGCGCGCTGAGACTGACGCAATCGGCGACGATATCGTCGACGGCGAAGGCCTCGATCGACAGGTCGAGCTGGTTGCTCTCGATCTTCGCCAGGTCGAGGATCTCGCTGATCAGTTCCAGAAAATGGCCGCCGCCGTCGAGGATATGACGGACGTGCTCTTTCTGGCGTTGCGAAAGGGCGACCTCCGGGTCGATCCTCAACATCTGGGCAAACCCCAAAATGGCGTTCAATGGCGTCCGCAGTTCGTGGCTCATGCTGGCCAGGAATTCGGACTTCGCCTGGCTGGCGCGCTCGGCCTCGTCCAAGGCTTCGTCGCGGAGCCGCTCCGATTTCTTCTTTTCGTAATATCCGACGCCGACCCCCGATAGCCCATGAATCGGCCGGTGTCGTCAAACACCGGCACACCGCTGGTGCGGATCCAAATTCCCGGTTCGTCGTTTACGGTCCGGCGGTATTCGAAATCCCGGAACGGCTCGTGTGCATCCAAGGCCCGACGGTGTTCATCCCACGCCGCGCGATCGTGATCGGTGCCACAGAAATCCTCCCGTTTGGCGCCGTAGAAGTTTTCCCGCGGCGTGCCTGTGATGGTCTCGATGTTTTCCGACATATAGGTAAAGCGATGCTCCGCGTCGGTCTCCCAGTACCAGTCGGACGCCGACGCCGCGAAATCGCGGGAACGGGCCTCGCTAGCCTTCAGAGCCTCCTCATGTACGGCAAGGCGCGAGAGCATGTCGTTGTAGGCCGTGATCAATTCCCCGATCTCATCACCGCTGCGCCCGGCAACCGTCAGTCGAAGGTCGCCGCCATGCGTTCGTTGGATCGAGTCGCGCAACTCACCGATCGGCTTCATGACGATGCACCGGTGGGCGATCAGGACGCCGACCGTGCCGAATAGGAGCAGTGACAGCACCAGGATGATCTCGTAGATCACACGCAGGCGCGTTTCGGCGTTTAAGCGATCGGTCGAGACGATGATGAACAGCTCACCGACACGCCTGAGTTTGTCGCCCTCGGCAAAATTGACCCCGACCCGTCGATGCAGGTCCGACGATCGGATTTCGAGGCGACCAAAGGTATCGAGCTCTTTTCCCTCGTCGTCATAGACGGCGACGCCGGCGACATCGCGGGTGCTGATGACGGTGGCCAGCAGCAAGTCGAGCCGGCCCTTGTCCTTGAAGGCGATGGGCTCGCCAAGGATGATCGATTGGCTGGCGGTCAGGTGCTCGAAATCCCGTTTCAACTGTTCCTTGGCTTCGAGAAAGGAAAGCCACTCGTAGCCGCCGACGATGACCGTAAAGGAAACGGCGAGAATCGGGATGACGCCGAGCAGGAAACGGGTGCCGAGAGACTTGAACAACCGCCTGGCCTTCCTGTCCTGAGACTACGTCGACATGGGTTCGTTGTCTAATCGCGGTCTCTCCGTCAAGCTCCGGTTTATCGTCTCCGCCGGTTCATGGTTGTCTACGCGGTCTGTTGGCCTGTCGTGCCGGCCGCCGCATGATGGCTTGAGAAGGA
>Ga0056133_10000040_pt1 | contig 25620 bp, 19 predicted proteins | sample WorMetGr2BELIZE1_FD_67351 | JGI IMG/M metagenome (GOLD analysis project Ga0056133, IMG submission 67351) | Marine gutless worms symbiont microbial communities from Max Planck institute for Marine Microbiology, Germany - Inanidrilus... ... | reverse complement strand
TCCAGGGCGAAAATTCGGCTTCTTTGACCGATCCCTTCGTCTCAAGAATGCATGGTGCGGCTCAGTGGGTAAGAAGTTTCAAGCCGAATTCTCCAGACCGAGTTTATCAACAGTATCGGCTGTTTGCCGGCATGGCCCTGGTATTCACCGCCAACCTGGTGATCGGCTATTACGGTAACCGCGAGGCCGCCGACAGCGCTTACGATCGCCTTTTGCTGGCTTCGGCTTCGGCGATCGCCGAACGGACCGCCGTCGGCGAGAAAGGGTTGCACGTGGACATTCCCTACGTCGCCCTCGATATGCTCGCCTCAACGGCCCAGGACCGTGTCTTTTACGCCGTATCCGCACCCGACGGCACGGTGGTCACCGGCTACGAAGATCTGCCGCCACCGCCTCGTATACCCGGGCAACAGGAGACGCGCGACCCGCAATTCTACAACACTGTCTATAAGGGCGTGCCGATCCGCGTCGTTGCTTTTCGGTCCTTCGTCACCGGCGAAGCTTTCTCAGGCTTCGCCACGGTCCGCGTCGCCCAAACCCGCGGCGAACGGGGAAGTTTGGCCCTGACGCTGCTCAGCCAGAGTGCAATCTGGACACTGGTGATCGCCGTGTCGGGTGCCATCGCCGCCTGGCTCGGCATTAGCATCGGATTGCGGCCCCTCGATCGCCTCGGCGAAGCGTTGGGACGACGCTCGCCGGAGGACGTGCGACCGGTGATGCACGACGTTCCGAACGAGTTCAAACCGCTGGTCGACGCCTTGAACGGGATGTTGCTCCGAATCGACACCGGATTTTCGGCCATGCGCCGGTTCATCAGCGATGCCTCGCACCAGTTGAAAACGCCGCTCGCCGGCCTACAAACGCAAACCGAGATGGCGCTCCGCGAAAAGGATCCGGAAGCGGTCCGCCAATCGCTGGCCAAAGTGGACATCAGCGTCCGGCGCACCAGCCGCTTGGCGCAGCAATTGTTAAGTCACGCCCGCGCCGCCGAGCCGGCCGGCACCTTCCAGGACGTCGAATTGGCGCAGGTGGCCCGCGATACGGTGTCCATGTTGGTGGCCGACGCACGCAGCAAGGACATCGACCTCGGCTACGAGGGTGACGACAGCGCACCGATCGCCGGCGATCCCACCCTGTTGGGCGAGATGGCCATCAACCTGACCGACAACGCGCTCCGGTATTCGCCGCCGGGGACCATGGTCACCCTTTCGGTCGGGCGCACCAACGGGACGGTCACGCTGACCGTCGACGACCAGGGCCCGGGCATCCCCGAGGACAGACGCGACGAGGTATTCGAACGGTTCGTGCGGCTTCCCGGTATGACTATGGAGGGCTGCGGCCTCGGCCTCGCCATCGTTCGCGAGATTGCCGGGCGCCACGGCGGGCAGGCCCGGCTCGAGCCATCCCCTGGTGGCGGGTTGCGGGCCTGCGTCGACCTACCAGCACCAGCCGAAAGGAGTCCGTAGGATGTTCAGGTTGGCATTTCTTTTACTGGCCCTCGCGACCGCTTTCCCGGTTTCTGCGGAACTCGTCACCTTCGTCGCCAAAGGCGACCGCGAACAGACGCTGATCATATATAGCTCCGCCGACACGGAGCGCATGGTCGAACTGATCGGTGCTTTTCAGAAGCGAAATCCGGGCGTCGCGGTCGACTACCACCTCCTTGACACGCTCGACATTCATCGCCGGGCGGTCGATGAAATGGAAGCAGCCCGACCCACCGCGGACCTGCTTTTAAGCTCGGCCATGGACCTGCAGATCAAGCTGGTCAACGACGGCTACGCCCAGGCCCACTCCTCCGAAGAGACCGACGCCTTGCCGCTTTGGGCCAACTGGCGCAACGAAGCCTTCGGGTTCACCTATGAACCGGCGGTGATCATCTACAACCGGGCTTTGGCCCCGGAACTCGAAAAGGTAACGACCCGTTTCGAATTGGCCCGACAATTGAATTTCGACGTCGGATATCTGAGGAACCGGGTCGTTACCTACGACCCGGCGCGGAGCGGTTTAGGCTTCATGTTCGGCACCCACGACGCTATCCGCTCCGAGGACTTCTGGTATCTGGTCAGGAGCCTGGGCGACATGGCGGTCGGCCTGGAGACCAGTTCGGCGTCCATGATCAACAAGGTCGCCTCCGGGGAAGCCCTGATCGCCTACAATGTCCTCGGTTCCTACGCCAAGGCGCGGGTCCGCGAGAATCCAGACCTCGCCATCACCATCCCCAGCGACTACTGCCTGGTCATGTCGCGGACCGCCGTCATCGCTCGAGATGCGCGGAATCCCGAGGCGGCCGGATTGTTTATCGACTTTCTACTGTCCCGGGCCGGCCAGCAGTTGATCGCCGGACCGGCAACCCTCTATTCACTACGCACCGATATCGACGGCCCGGCGACAGCGGCCAGCCTGCGCCAGGAGGCTCGCGGCCCATTGATTCCGACCCATTTGGGCCCTGGCCTTTTGGTCTACTTGGACAAGTTGAAAAGGCTTGCCTTCCTGGAACGCTGGCGCCGGGCCATGGAGCGCAAATAGGTCGCCCTACGCCAGTTTCTCCCCGAGGAAATCGAGCACCTTCTCCCAGGCATCCTCGCTGGCCGCCTCGTTGTATTTCTCGTCGCTGTTGAAGGACTGGAAGGCGTGGCCGGCGCCGTCGTAGCGATGAAAGACGTGGGGGACATTGGCGGCGGCAAGGGCCGCTTCGTAGTCATCGACGTCGTCCGGTGTCGGGTTCTGATCGTCGTTGCCGAAAAAGCCGATGACCGGGCAGCGGATGTTCGCAGCGAGCTCGATGGCGGGCGGCGTGTCCGGCCCCATGGTCAGCTTGATGCGCCCGCCGTAGAAGACGGCACAGGCCTTGTAATCCGGATTGTGGCCGGCGCCCAGCCAAGCGACGCGGCCGCCCCAGCAATGACCGACGATGGCGATGCGAGCCGAGTCCACGTTGTCCTGCCCGGCCAGGTGGTCGTAGGCGGCCCGGAGGTCGAGCACTGTCCAGTCGTCGCGGAACTCGTCGCGCTTGAGCTGCATCTCGCCTTCCTTCGGCCACCAGTGGAAGATGAACGGCACCGCCACCGCGTAGCCGTTCTCGGCGTAGCGTTCGGCCGTCTTCAGGGTGAAGGTGTCGTTCTCGATGCCGGTGTGGCCGACCGGGATGTGCTGGGCGAGGACGATGCCCGGGTGCGGCCCGGGTGTGTCCGGCGCATACATGAAGATTTCCATGGGGCTATCTTGAACGGAAACGGTGTCGATGCGGTGCATGCCCAATCCCTCCCTGGTGGTTCTTAGCGTCAGTATACGGCCAGCGGCATGGCGCTGCCCCCGGGAATCTAGATCCAGCCGCTGCCCAGGACCCCGTCCCACATCAGCTTGCAGCCGGATATCAGGACCAAGCCATAGCAGATACGGTAAAACAGCTGTTCCGAGACGCGATGGTGCAGTTTGAGGCCGAGCCACACGCCCAACGGCGCCAGCGGCAACAACACGGCCGACAGCGCCAGATTGTCCGTCGAGAACTGGCCGAGGGCGCCGTAGGGGATCAATTTCAGTTGGTTGACGGCGAAGAAGAAGATGACGTTGGTGCCGACGAACAGCGTCTTGTCCAAGCGTTGCGGCAACAGAAAGACCTTGACCGGGGCACCGCCCGCATGGGCGACGAAGCTGGTGAAGCCCGAAATGGTTCCGCAAACGGTGCCGATCCAGGGGGGCGGCGTCTTCGGGTTTTCCGCCTCGCGACCACCGGCGAAATAGCTCAAGCCGAAGGCGATCGAGATGACGCCGAGAAGCAGGCGGACGGCGTTGTCGTCGACCCAATGGAAAGTGGCCCAACCGACGCCGACGCCGAGAACCGCGCCGGGCAGCAGGACGAACAGGTTGCCTTTGTGCCAGGTGCGGCGGTAGGCCCAGATGGTGATGAGGTCCATGACGACCAGGATCGGCAGCATGACGGCGGCTGCCTGGAGCGGTGAGACGAAAACTGCGATCAGCGGCACGGCGAGAATGCCGACGCCGCCCGAAAAACCACTTTTCGAGATGCCCGTGATCAGCACCGCCGGAATGGCGGCAGCGAAGAACCAGGGGTCGACCTCCAGGAAGGGCATGGCGGGCGGCTGGCGTGTTTACAAGAAGTCGCGCAACAAGGCGATGAGTGGTTTGTCTGCAGGCGGCATTTCGTAATCGACCAGGCGGACGGGGCGCACCCACTTCAAATCCTGCCCTTCCCGCGGCGTCAGGATGCCTTTCCACACACGACACGCATACAAGGGCATCAGCAGATGGAAGTCCTCGTAGAGATGGCTGGCGAAGGTCAGCGGCGCCAGGCAGCTCTCGGTAATATCGATGCCGAGCTCTTCTCTCAGTTCGCGGACCAGGGCGGTTTCCGGCAGTTCGCCTTCCAAGACCTTGCCGCCCGGGAACTCCCACAGACCGGCCATGCGTTTGCCATCGGGGCGCCTCGCAATCAGCACCCGGTTGTCGACATCGACCAACGCCACAGCGACGACGAGAACGGTCGGTACGGCGCCGTCAGGCAGCGGAAACTCTGCGCCGTAACACCCTTCATCCGGCCCGTTGGGCGCCATACCCGGTCCTTTCGATTTGACGGCAGCCGCACCCGCGCGGCAAGAACAAAGGTCTCACGGCCGTCGGATCACCCGCCGGCTTCGGCCAGCGCATCCTCGAATATGGCCTGCAGTCCCTTGACCTTGAGGTACATCCAATTCTTCAGGAAATCTTCGCGGGCCCGTTTTTTGATCTCCGTATCGTCATCCGCGAGCTCGAGATTTGAAGCCAGGTTTTGTGCCATCTCGCCCCAGGCGCAGGCGCTGCCGGTCCACACGTAGTGGTACCGCCAATAGTCCGTCGACAGGACGATATCGGTACGGCCGTAAAAATCGCCGTCCGAGTTGGTGTGCGAATGGCATTCGAAACGGATATCCACCTCGCCCCGGGTTACGACCAGGCGATTGTTCTTCATCGCCGCGACGCCTTCGTAGACCCGTTTCGGCAGCTCGCTGATCGCCTCGACGATATCGGACGCGGCTTCGGCGACATCCGACTGCAGCTTATAGGGTCCCGTCATTCGAACCTCCCGCGTTCCGCACGTTTATTGGGCCCGATATTAACGGCATCGGTCGCCTCCCGCCAACACTCACGTCGGCGCCTTGGTCACGACCGCTCCTTAGGAACGATAGTCGGCGTTGATGGAAATATAACCGTGCGTCAGGTCGCAAGTCCAAACCGTTGCCGCGCCGTCATCGACACCGACGTCGACCCGAATATCGATGTCCCTGCCCTTCATGTGTTCGGCCACCGGCGCCTCGTCGTATCCGTCGACGGCAGCGCCATTTTTGGCGATGGTCACGCCCCCGATGGAAATCGCCATGCGGTCCCGGTCGGCCCGTTCGCCGGCCTTGCCGACGGCCATGACGATGCGCCCCCAGTTGGCATCCTCGCCGGCGATGGCGGTCTTGACCAAGGGCGAGTTGCCTATGCTGAGGCCGATACTTCTGGCCGCCGTCGCATTCTCGGCGCCGGTAACGGTAATCGAGATGAACTTGCTGGCACCCTCACCGTCGCGGACGATTTGCTGGGCCAGGTCGGTCGTCACTTCACCCAACTTGGCTTTGAAGTCGTCGAGCAAGGGATCGGCAGGTCCGTCGGCCTCCGGCTGCGCCGACGCCATGCCCGTGGCGAACAGCATCACCGTATCGCTGGTCGAGGTATCGCTGTCGACGGTGATGGCGTTAAAGGACTTGTCGACGGCATCGGCGAGCAACGCTTGCAGAGTGCCCGCCGGCAGCCTCGCATCGGTGAATATGAAGGACAGCATCGTCGCCATGTCAGGCGCGATCATGCCGGACCCCTTGGCGATGCCGGCAAGGGTCACCTCGGCATCGCCGATCCTAGCGATGCGGGACGATCCTTTCGGGAAGGTGTCGGTGGTCATGATGGCGCCGGCGGCATCAGCCCAGTTCGCCGGGCCGGAATCGGTCATGCCCTGGCGGATCGCCGTCAATTCCTCGACGATCCGATCGTGCGGGAGGGTTTCGCCGATGACGCCTGTCGAGGCCACGAAGACCCGGCTCGGCCGGCACGACAGCAGGTCGGCAACGGCCTCGACACAGGCTTCCACCGACTCGATTCCGGCCTGCCCGGTAAACGCGTTGGCGTTTCCCGCGTTGACGAGGAGACCGAGCGCCTCGCCGCCCGACAATGCCTTTCGGCACCAATCGACGGGCGCCGAGGCCGTTTTCGATTTCGTGAATACGCCCGCCACCGAGGCGCCGCTCGGCATCTCGGCCAGCATCAGGTCGGCGCGTCCCTGGTACTTCATCGCCGTCGCCGCCGTGCCCAAACGGACACCGCGGACATGCGGCATTTCCGGGAAGGCCTCCGGCGCCAGCGGCGATACGGGGAGTTCGTCGGCCATCTTATTCAGGCTTCTTGTCGGACGCCTCTTCCTGCGGAGTGCCGTCGAGATTGTAGTGCTCGATCTTGGCATCCTTGCGCAAGCGCTCAACGTAGGCGGCGCCCACCGTCTGTTGCAATTCGGCGCGCAACTGCTCCTCGGCCTGTTCGAAGGGCGGCGGCTCCGCCTTGCGGCGCTCCTCGACCTTGATGACATGCCAGCCGAACTGCGTCTTCACCGGTGTGCTGGTATGCGTGCCGGTCTCGAGCTTGAACGCCGCTTCCTCAAACTCCGGAACCATCTGCCCGCGCCCAAAAAAGCCGAGGTCACCGCCGCCGGGCCCCGAAGGACCGGTCGATTTGTCGCGGGCCAGCTGCGCGAAGTCGCCACCCCCATCCAACTCGCCGATCACCGCCTTGGCCTCGTCTTCGGTCTTGAGGAGAATATGGCGTGCGTGGACTTCCTCGTTCGAGGCCGCCGCCTCAACGAACGTGTCATAGCGCTTGCGGACGGCCTCATCGGTGACCTTGGACTCCATCTCCTGAGAAAGCGCCATGCGCTGCAGGACCTGCGCGCCATTTGCTTTTTGAAGACGTCGCTGCGGTGCAGTCCCTGCTCCCTGGCATCGGCAGCGGCCAGTTCCATGTCGACGAGGCTGTCGACCAGGACCTTGAAGACCATCTCCATAGGGATCTGCCGGTATTGTTCCGGCAGCAGGGTGCGGGCGCGATCGAGCGCCGAACGGCGGATTTCCTCTCCGTTGACCCGAGCCACGATCGGATCCTTCTCTTCTTCCTTGGCGACCGCCGCGAGCGGCAGGCTTGTCATTACGGCAAGCATGAGGGCGGCGGTTGTCCATCGAAACGACATTGTGGATTTCCTTTTGCGGACCGGCGGTTCCCGCGCCGGCGAAACGGGCGTCCCGCGGATAAAGCACATCCCTTCTTTGACGGCAAGGCAGGCTTTCCGTCGAGCCGGAGATCGCCGTGGGTGAGCGATTTCGTATCCAAACGCTACGCGGGTCGCGACGGTAAGGTGACCCGTCGCTCGAACAGGACCGCGAAGGGTCGGCGAACCATTTGCGCATTCGGGGATCATCACTGAGAATTGAACGGCCGAACGCCACGGTTCGGTCAGAATGAGCGCGTCCAACCGATAGGACCCAAACATGAATAAGATTTTCGTACTCGTTTTTGCTCTCGCCGTTCTGGCTCGGTTGACCTCCGACGCCAATGCGCAAGCACAAATGGAGACCTACACCAACGAGGATATCGTTCGGAATTTCGAGATCGTTGCGCTGCGAAGCGAGTACGAAAAACGCAAGGAAAAGACCGTCTTGAAATGGAACGAACCGTGGCGGATCGCGATCATTGGGAAAAATTATCCTCCCTTTTTCGAGGAGATGATCCGCGAACACCTGGCGGACCTCAGTTGGGAAACCCGCCACCCCATGAAGATCCATTACTCAGAAACCATGCGCCAGAAAAAGCGCCTCGCCAAGGACGTCTCCAAGGTCAAGATCAACATCGTCTTGTTTTACGGACCGAAAAGAACCTTGGCCGACACGATTTTCAAGAGAACGGGCGGCGCCTTTCCGAAGAAGGACATCCAATACCTGATCGACAATTCGATCTGCAGCGTCAAACTCAAACACCGAAAAGGGGCGATCCATTTCGCCTACGCGGCGTTTCCGGCCGAACATAATCGGCATGCCTTGCGAGCCTGTATCATCGAGGAACTGACCCAGATTATGGGGTTGATCAACGATTCCAGGTTCGTCGAGCGGTCGATCTTCAACGACCACAGCCGCTATCTGGAACTAACCCTGCACGACCGCTGGCTGTTACGCGTCCTATACAATTCAGAGATGAAACCGGGTATGCCCGCCGACCAAGCCCTGAAAGAGGCCCGACGTTACCCTTCGGTCATCCGGCCCGAATAAAGCCCGATTAGAGACGGGTGGGAACTCGGCATAGCAACCTGCGCGGTTTAGGGTGTAAGGCGACTAGCCGGCGCTGGGATTGTCGGATTTGTTTTCCTTTCGTTTACGGTTCTGGCCTATCGTTTCCCGATGCTGCGGAGAATTCGATCCCTTTGTCTGGCATTTCTTGCCTATTCGGCGGTCGCCACCGGCCCGGTGGCGGCCGGTGAGCATGTCGGCAACGGCTTGATCATGCGCAATTTCAACATCATCGCCTTCGGGAACGAGTACACCCACAAACGCTACGACCACGTCCGCAAATGGGATTCGCCGATCCGGATCGCGATCATCGGAAATCCGCCTCCATATTTCGAGACGTTCGTGCGCGACCACATTCGCGACTTGTGGGAACTAACGGGTTTTCCCATTGAGCTTCGGTTCTCGAACGCGATCCACAAGAACGGCTCGCTTCCCCAGGACTTCGATAACGCGAAAATCAATTTCCCGCTCTTTTTCCTCGAGTCCTCGCGAATGCCAGCCGTGATCGAAAGGATGTTGCGCGGAAAGATCACGCGGCACGAAGTCGCCAAGATGCAATTGGACTCCACATGTCACGCTCGATATTGGACCGAGAACAACGAGATCTTCCTGGCCTATGCGGCCTTTCCGGCCGAACATCCGAAAAGCCACCAGCGCGCCTGCGTCGTCGAGGAAATCACCCAGGTCCTCGGACTGGTCAACGACAGTTCCTCGGTCAATCCTTCGATCTTCAACGACACCAGCGCTATCAACGAGCTAACCGAACACGATCGCTGGATGATCCGAATGTTCTACGACCCGCGCATCACGCCAGGTATGCGCCGCCGAGATGCCATGAGAATTGGGTGGAAGATCCTGCGCGAAATCCGTCCCGAAGGTGAATAGGCCCGTCCCGTTACACCTCAGGCCTTATCGAGCATGGCGGCGAGGTCGTCGGCGCCGAGCGGCCGGCTGAACAGGCGGCCTTGGCCGAAAGTGCAGCCCTTGCCCTGGCAATAGGCGAACTGCTCTTCGGTCTCGATCCCCATGGCGACCGTTTCAAGATCGAGGGCGGCGGCCAGCCCGGTGATGGCATCGATCATCCGCCAATCGCCCCCGGCTCCCGTCATGCGGCCGCCGATCGAACCGCTGACGAAGGCGCGGTCGATCTTGACCTGGTGGATCGGGAAATACTGCAGACAGATCAGTGATGCGTACCCTGTGCCGAACTCATCGAGCGAGACCTTGACGCCGAGGCCTTCGATTTCCGGCAGGATTTGGCTCGCAATGTCGGCATTTCGCATGATCCCGTTTTCCGAGAACTCGAGGGTCAACCGGCTCGGGTCGAAGTCGAAATCCTTCAAAGCGGTATTCAAGTTCATCGCCAACCGCCTGTCGAGGAACTCGCGTGTCGACAGGTTGACGGCAACCGACACCGGCGCCAATCCGGCCTTTTCCCATTGGGCGACCTGGCCAAGCGCATGGCGGATGACGTAGTCGCCGAGCTTGAGGATGAGGCCGGTATCCTCGGCGATGGGAATGAACCGGCTCGGCGTAACGATTCCCAAGTCCGGGTGGCGCCAGTGAGCCAAAGCTTCGACACCGACGATACGGCGGCTACCCATTTCCACCTGCGGCTGGAAGTGCAGAAGGACCTGCTGCTCTTCGATGGCGCGCTCTAGGTTCTCTTCCAGTACCAGCCGGTCGGCGAGCTGGCTCTCGATGTTCTGCGACAGGAATGCATAGCCGTTGAGGCTGCCGCAGAGTTCGTCGGCCGAACGCCGCGCGGCCATGAGGATTTCGTCGGCGCCGACGCCGTCGTTGGGGAACAGCGCGATCGATGCGGCGAAACTCTCCGGCCGGTCCTCGCCCTCGAGGATGGGAGCCAGGGCGTGCAGCATACGCTCGGTCGCCTTTTGCGCGTCACCAGGCGTCAGCAGGTCGGGGAAACAAATAGCGAAGGCGTCTTCGGCAAATACGCCGGCGAAATCGCCCGTCCGCAGGTGCTTCTTGACGCACCTTTCGACCTGTTCGCTGAGCCTTTGCGCTCGCCCTTCACCGCCTAAATCGGTACCGCCGAGCCGCAGGAACAGGACCGCGAGGTGACGGTCGATCCGTTGAGCGCGGCCAAGGGAGACGCCCAGAAGCTCCTTGAACACCGCTGCCGTCGGCAACCTGTCTCTGTCCGGTAGACCGGCGTGTTCGGAAAATCCGATTTCGCTGCTCATCGACGTTCTTTTTGCGCTGCCCATGGCCAGTCCACGTGTCTGCCCACCGAGATTAGCGTTTTCCGGGGGCGCCGCCCAGACGCGATGGCGTCAGATCCATGACGACTTCGATCTCGTCGCCCGCCGCGAACGGCTGATAGTCGAACATCTCCTGGAATCCGACGGCCTTGACCAGGCGGAGCATCGGCTCGTTGTCGACCATGACGACTCCCCTGATCTCCCGGAAACCCTGGCTTCGCGCGTAATGGGCCAACTTCGTCAGCAGGATTTTTCCAAGCCCCTGTCCTTGTTGATCGGAGCGGACCAACAGGCCGAATTCCACGGATGACTTCTCGACTTCCAGGAAACCGCCGACGACGCCGAGCATCTCGGGGCGGCGGTCGCGGTGAAGGTAATTGGCGATGAAGTTCATGTCGCGGCTGTAATCGATCGCCTCGAACCGGCGCCTCTCGGTGTCGGGCAAGGCTTTCAAGTAGGCGAAAAAACGAAAGCGGATTGCCGCCGGATCGACCCGTTCGAACATCGTCGCATATGCGGTTGCGTCACCCGGCCGGTAGGGGCGGATCAAGACCCGCCGACCGTCTTTCAGCGTCACCCATTGCTCGTGTTCTTGCGGGTAGCGGAATGGAAATGAGTGGTCGACCTCGCGCCATGACAACGGCGGCGGTATTTTGCTGATGCGATCGTTAAGCGGTTTAATAACCATTGTGTTGGGTCGAACTCCGTCTCGAGAATTCTAACCCGTTTCCGCTCCAAAGATATCCACAAGTTGGGGAGGCGCGGAATTCACGGACCGCCCTGGGCTCGCCGATTGCCTCCAGCAATCAAACACCGGCGACAACACCGTAACGTGTAAAACGTTAAAAATCACAATCTAGTTAAAAATAACTAGAAACAAATATGGACAATAAAAATAACAATTTCCCAATCTTGACGTAATAATGACTATTTTTTGACCAATATTTCCACGATCGTTCAAATTTTTACGTCCATTCAATTCCCGTTAACACGAACGCAGGCCTTGAATTACTTGACATGTGGTAATTTCTGGCCGTCAGCATCATGTGACCTTCTTAGGTCGATTTGAAAACCGAACTCGAAGGGTTCGGACGTTTAGTGAAAGCAGGAATTAATGGGTCTCCTCAGCAACACGAAAATCGGTATCCGAATTGCATTGGTCGCTGGATTGCCGCTCCTCGGTCTTGCCGCTTTCGGTACCGAGATCATCGTCGAAAAGTGGCTAGAACGCTCGGATGCATCGGAATTGAAACACCTGATCGGCACCGCACCGACGATCAGTGCCCTCGTCCATGAAATGCAGAAGGAACGCGGCATGTCGGCCGGCCATATCGGATCGGGCGGGAAGAAGTTCGCCGATGCATTGCCGACGCAAAGGAAAGCGTCGAGCGCTCGTCTTGCCGACGTCACCGCCGTCTTCGACGACCTACAAAGCGGCGATCTGCCAGGCGAACTGTCGTCACAGATCGACGCCGTCCGCAAGGCGCTTGGCGAACTCGACGCCACCCGCGAGAAGGTCTCGGCCCTGTCGCTGAGCGTTCCGCAGATGGCCAAGTACTACACCGGTGCCATCACCAAGCTTTTGCATATCGTCGAGGAAATGGGCGTGCTCAGCACCGACGAGCAGGTGACCACCCAAATGGCCGCCTATACGACGCTCTTGGAAGCGAAGGAACGCGCCGGCATCGAGCGCGCCATGGGAGCCGCAGGGTTCGGTGCCGGGCAATTCAAACCGGCCGTCCATACGCGTTTTATCTCCTTGATCGCCGCTCAGGACACTTTTCTGAGCGTCTATAAGAACTACGCAACCACGGAACAGAGGGCGTTTCTTGCAGACACGGTAAAGGGTGCCGCCGTCGACGAGGTCGCCCGCCTGCGCAAGATCGCCATCACCAACCCGACGACCGGGACCACGGAAGGGATCGAGGCGACCTATTGGTTTCAGACGATCACCAAGAAGATCGAACTCCTGAAAACGGTTGAAGACAAGGTGGCCCAAGACTTGACGGTCCTGTTGGACGAGGTCGAGGGGACGGCGAGCACGGGATTTTGGTTGGCAACCATCATATCGATGGTGGTTACCGCCATCACGCTCGTCGTGGCGATCGTCATATCGAGCGGCATCACCGGTCCGCTCGGCGCCGTGACCTCGGTCACCCAGAGATTGGCCGATGGCGACAACACGGTCGATATCGTCGGCGCTGAGCGCGGCGACGAAATCGGCGACATCGCAAAGACGGTGGAAGTGTTTAAGGAGAATGCGTTGCAGGTCGAGCGCATGGCCGCCGAGCAAGCCGAGGCGGAAAAACGCGCCGAGGCCCAAAAGCGCGAAGCTCTAGAAAAACTCGCCGGTTCATTCGAAACCAGCGTCGGTGGTGTCGTCAATTCGGTCGCCAATGCGGCGACGGAACTCAACGCCTCTTCCAGCGAAATGGTGACGACGGCCGAAGACATGCGCGAGCGCTCGAACCGGGTGGCGACCGCCTCGCAGCAGGCCGACAGCAACGTCCAAACGGTCGCCGCCGCGGCCGAAGAACTGAGCTCGTCCATTTCGGAAATCAGCCGGCAAGTCTCGAACGCGTCGAACATCGTCGATGACGCCGTCGGCTCAGCCGGCGCCGCCAACGAAAAAGTCGGCACGCTGGCCTCCAACGCACAAAAGATCGGCGAGGTGGTGTCCCTGATCACCGATATCGCAGAGCAGACCAACCTGCTGGCTTTGAACGCCACCATCGAGGCGGCGCGGGCCGGCGAGGCCGGCAAGGGGTTCGCCGTCGTCGCCTCCGAGGTCAAGAACCTGGCCAACCAGACGGCCAAAGCGACCGACGAGATCGGCCAACAGATCACCAATACCCAGGCCGCCACCCAAGAAGCGGTTGCCGCGATTAATCAGATTTCCGAACACATCCACTCGGTCAGCGAAATCACGGCCGGCATATCGGCGGCCGTCGAGGAGCAATCGGCGGCGACCCAGGAGATCGCCCGCAACGTCGAACAGGCGTCGCACGGCACGTCGGAAGTACCGGCTAACGTTTCCGGCGTTTCCGAGTCGGCCGACGTAACCGGCGCGGCGGCGAGTCAAATCCGCAGCGCGTCCTCCGAACTCAGCCAACAAGCGGAGAAGCTGCGAGGCGAAGTCGATCAGTTCCTGCAGCATGTCAGAACGGCCTGATCGCAGGACCTCAGCAGGAGTCTAATTGGGGAGGCAAAGGCGCCTCCCCTTCTCTTTTTCGCTCGTCCAACCGGCGACCGCTCGACACACCGCCCGCATTGACAGAACCGGTCGACCCAACTATCTGTTGCGGGCCGTAAATCTGGCCGAACCGGGGCGTCTCCTGAACACCCTACCGGGCCGAAAATCCAAGGTGTCGAACGATGTTCCAAGCCCTCGCCAAACGGATGTTTGGCTCCGCCAACGAGCGGCACCTAAAAGGCCTGCAAAAGTACGTTGACGCGGTCAACGCCTTGGAGCCCGAGCTCGAGGCTCTCAGCGACGAGGACTTGCAGGCACGCACGCCTTGGCTGCGCGAGCGTCTCGAGAACGGCGAGGGCCTGGACGACGTATTGGTCGATGCCTTCGCGACGGTCCGTGAGGCGTCCAAACGCACTCTCGGTCAACGGCACTTCGACGTCCAGATCATCGGCGGCATCATCCTGCACCGGGGCATGATCTCGGAGATGAAGACCGGCGAAGGTAAGACCCTGGTCGCCACGCTCGCCGTCTATCTCAACGCGCTGAGGGGCGAAGGCGTTCACGTCGTCACCGTCAACGACTACCTGGCCCAGCGCGACGCCGAGTGGATGGGGCAGATCTACGCCTTCCTCGGGCTCACCGTCGGCTGCATTGTCCATGGAATCGACGATGACGTCAGGCGCGCCCAATACGCCTGCGACGTGACCTACGGCACCAACAACGAACTCGGTTTCGACTACCTGCGCGACAACATGAAGTTCACGCTGGAAGACATGGTGCAGCGCGAGTTCAACTTCGCCATCGTCGACGAAGTCGACAGCATCCTCATCGACGAAGCGCGGACACCGCTGATCATCTCAGGTCCGACGGACGACAACTCGGACCTCTACACCGCCATCAACAAGTTGATCCCGAACCTCACCGAAGAGGATTACGAAAAAGACGAAAAGGCGAGGAGCGTCGCGTTCACCGAGGCCGGCACCGAGAAGATAGAAGTCCTGCTGCGCGAAGCGGGCCTGCTCGAAGAGGGAAACCTCTACGACATTCAGAACGTCTCCTACGTGCACCACGCCAACCAGGCGCTACGCGCCCATACGCTTTTCGAGCGCGACACGGACTACATCGTAAAGGACAACCAGGTCGTCATCGTTGACGAGTTCACGGGCCGCATGATGGAAGGCCGGCGCTATTCCGAAGGCCTGCACCAGGCGCTGGAAGCCAAGGAACACGTGCAGATCCAGAACGAGAACCAGACGCTGGCGTCGATTACCTTCCAGAATTATTTCCGCCTCTATCCGAAATTGGCCGGCATGACCGGCACGGCAATGACGGAAGCCGGTGAGTTTTCGGAAATCTACGGCCTCGAAGTGATCGATATTCCGACCAACGTGCCCTGTGTCCGCAACGACATGGATGACGAGGTCTACCGGACGGTGGCCGAAAAGGACGGCGCCATCGTCGGTCTCATCAAGGATTGCCAGAAACGCGGCCAGCCGGCCCTGGTCGGCACCGTGTCGATCGAGAAATCCGAGCACCTCGCGGCGCTCCTCAAGAAGGAGAGGATCGCGCATAACGTGCTCAACGCCCGCTATCACGAGCAGGAAGCCTTCATCATCGCCCAGGCCGGTCAGCCGGGCACGGTGACCATCGCCACCAACATGGCCGGGCGCGGCACCGACATCCAGCTCGGCGGCAACCTGGACATGCGGGTCAAGCAGGAGGTCAACGCCGAACCGGGCACCGACGCCTACGATCGCCAGGCCGAGAAGATCCGCCAGGAAATCGAGGCCAACAAGAAGGTCGTTCTCGAAGCCGGCGGTTTGTTCGTCGTCGGCACCGAGCGACACGAGAGCCGGCGCGTCGACAATCAGCTGCGCGGCCGCTCGGGTCGTCAGGGCGACCCCGGCGCGTCGTGTTTCTTCCTGTCGTTGGAAGACGACCTGATGCGCATTTTCGGCTCCGACCGCATCGACGGCATGTTGCAAAAGCTCGGCCTCGAGGAAGGCGAAGCCATCGTCCACCCCTGGGTCAACAAGGCGCTTGAGAAGGCCCAGCAAAAGGTCGAGGCGCGCAACTTCGAGATTCGTAAGAACCTGCTGAAGTTCGACGACGTCATGAACGATCAGCGCAAGGTCATCTACGAACAGCGCAAGGAACTGATGGCCACCGAAGACGTCTCCGACGACGTCAACGACATGCGCTACCAGGTCATCGACGACATGATCGCGCGCTGCATCCCCGAAAAGGCCTACGCCGAGCAGTGGGACATGGACGCCCTTCACGAGGAGGTCCTGCGCGTGCTGGCCATGGACCAACCGGTTCAGGACTGGGCCAAGGAGGAAGGCATCGCGGACAAGGAGATCCGCGAACGCCTGATCGACGCCACCGACCGCAAGATGGCGGAAAAGGCCGCCAACTATGGCCCCGAGATCATGCGCAGCGTTGAGAAGAGCCTGCTCTTGCAGTTGCTCGACCAGTTGTGGAAGGAACACCTGCTGACCCTCGACCACCTGCGCCAGGGTATCGGACTGAGGGCTTACGGCCAGCGCGACCCCCTCAACGAATACAAGCAGGAAGCCTTCTCGCTGTTCGAGGAGATGCTGGACTCACTACGCGAACGGGTCACCCAGGTGCTGGCTCATGTCGAATTGCAGATGACGGATCATGCCGACCCCTTCTTCCAGCCCCGTGAGCAGCAGATGACGGCCAGCCATGCCGACCCGGACGGCATGGCCATGGAGGGTGAGGAAGCGCAACGGCAAGGGCCGCTGGACCACATCCCGCAGTTGCCCATGAACACCCGCAAGGCGGCCGACACGATCGATCCCAACGACCCGTCGACCTGGGGTCGGGTACCGAGAAACGCCCCCTGCCCCTGCGGATCCGGCAAGAAATACAAACGCTGCCACGGGGAAGCGGCGTAGTCCAAACGGGAAATCCGAACAAAAAAAAGGGGCCATGAAAACGGCCCCTTTTTTGTCAGCACCAGGCCTCTAAGAAGGTTCAGACAGTGCTAGAAGAAGGTTCAGACAGTGCTAGAAGAAGGTTCAGACAGTGCTAGAAGAAGGTTCAGACAGTGCTAGAAGAAGGTTCAGACAGTGCTAGCCCAGCCCCTTCTGGCCCATGGCCAGAAACTTCTCGCGGCGGTCGGCCTTGAGGGCCTCACCGTCCAGTCCGGCGAGTTCCGAAAAGGCTTTTTCGATGGCCTCGCCGACGGAGTGAATGGTCGTTTCCGACTCGCGATGGGCGCCGCCCACCGGCTCATCGATGACGCGGTCGATGATGCCGAGGGTCAGGAGATCGGTCGCCGTCAATTTGAGCGCGTTGGCCGCTTCCTCGGCCTGTTCGCCATCGCGCCACAGGATCGAGGCGCAGCCTTCCGGCGAGATCACCGAATAGATGGAATGCTCGAGCATCAGGACCCGGTTGGCCGTGGCCAAGGCGATGGCACCGCCCGAACCACCCTCGCCGATGACGGTACTGACGAAGGGAACGCTTAAACCCAAACAAACTTCGATGGAGCGCGCGATGGCTTCGGCCTGGCCGCGGGCCTCGGCATCGACCCCGGGATAAGCACCGGGCGTGTCGACGAAGGTCAGGACCGGCAGGTCGAAACGATCGGCGAGATCCATCAGCCGCTGCGCCTTGCGATAGCCCTCGGGGCGCGCCATGCCGAAGTTGTGTTTCACCCGGTTCTCGGTGTCGGACCCCTTCTCGGTGCCGATGACGACGATCGATTCGCCCTGGAACCTTCCGAGACCGCCGACAACGGCGCTGTCCTCGGCATAGGCGCGGTCGCCGGCCAAGGGCGTGAAATCGGTGATCAGGGCGCCGATGTAGTCGAGCGCATGGGGCCGGTCGTGGTGACGGGCGACGAGAGCCTTCTGCCAGGGCGTGAGCTTGGCGTAGGTCTGCACCAGCAGTCGCTCGACCTTAGTCTGAAGCTTGCCGACCTCTTCGGCGATGTTGACCTCTTCGGAACCGGTCAGGTGACGCAGTTCCTCGATCTTGCCCTCCAGTTCGGCGACCGGTTTTTCGAAATCGAGATAGTTGTGCATGGCCGATGTCTAACATGGCCGGGCGGCGTTCACACGCCAAATTGCTCTCGGATTCGCCGTCGGCAGGCAAAAAAACGGGTGGCCGGTTGCCCGGTCCACCCGTCAGCTTGCAGGTTGAGTTCTGCTCGTTGTCAGCCGAGGGCGGCGATCTGTTCCGCCTTCTTGACCATGACCTCGGCCTGCTTGATCGACGCGATGTCGATTAGGCGGCCGTCGAGAGTAACCGCACCCTTGCCTTCCTTTTGGGCCTGGTCCATGGCTTCGATGATGCGTTTGGCTTTCTCGACGTCGGCTTCCGACGGGCTGAATTCCGAGTTGGCGAGGTCGACCTGGCTCGGGTGGATGGCCCACTTACCTTCGCAGCCGAGAACGGCCGCACGCTTGGCCTGGGCGACGAAACCGTCACCGTCCCCGATGTCGCCGAACGGGCCGTCGATGGGCCGAAGCCCGTTGGCCCTGGCCGCTACGACCATACGCGCGATGGCATAGTGCCACATGTCTCCCCAGTGAATGTCGCGGCTGCCGTCTTCGGCCGGATCGGTGAGTACGTGGTAATCGGCGTTGGGACCGCCGATGTTGGTGGTCCGAGCCTTGGTCGAGGCGGCGTAGTCGGCGACGCCGAAATGGAGCGATTCGTTGCGCGGGCTGGCGGCCGCGATCTCGTGCACGTTCTGCATGCCGAGCGCCGTTTCGATGATCATCTCGAAGCCGACGCGCTTTTCGTAGCCCTTGGCCTGTTCGATCTGGGTGACCAGCATGTCGACGGCGTAAATGTCGGCTGCCGTCCCGGCTTTCGGGATCATGATCAAGTCGAGCTTCTCTCCGGCCTGTTCCATGATGTCGACGACGTCACGGTACATGTAATGGGTGTCGAGTCCGTTGATTCGGATCGACACGGTCTTGCCGGACCAATCGAGATCGTTCAGCGCCTCGATGATGTTCTTGCGGGCCTGTTCCTTGTCACTGGGCGCAACAGCGTCTTCCAGGTCGAGGAACACGACATCGGCATTGCCGGCCGCCGCTTTTTCCAGAAACCTCGGATTCGAACCGGGAACCGCCTGCTCGGAACGGTTCAATCGCGCCGGCGCCTGTTCGACAATGGTAAAACTCATCCCCTAACTCCTCATAAAAAAACGGGTCCCGTTTGCGTAACCGCCTTCAAATACGGGATTTCCCTTACACTTAAAGACGACCGAAAATGAGCCAGCGCACAGGGTGATTCAAGCGAAAGGCGGAAATACGGCCGACAAAAACCTTTGCCGACGCGGCAAAAACAATGGCTCGACGATCGTTTTTGGGTCAGCCGGCCTGGCCGCAGGCGGCAATCTTGGAACTTTGCAACAGATATTGGGCCGAAATACGAAACTTTGAATGAATTTCATTACCGCTATGACCTTGAATACATAATCCGTCTTTGCTAGCGTCGCCGGACTACAAAAACCAGGGAGAGTAGGGAGTACTCAATCATGAAAAGACGTAAGTTTCTGAAAACCGCCGGCATAGCGGGTGTCGCCGGCGCCGCCGCGGCCTCGACCTTGTCGGCCCCGGCGATCTCACAGGGCATCAAGAAAATGGTCATGGTCTCGACCTGGCCGCGCGACTTCCCGGGCCTCGGTACCGGCGCCCAACGCTTGGCCGAGCGCGTCGGCATCATGACCGAAGGTAAGATCCAGGTCGAATATTTCTCCGCCGGCGAGCGTGTCGGTGCCTTCGACTCATTTGACGAAGTCGCCTCGGGCAACGCCCAAGGCTATCACGCCGCCGACTACTACTGGAAAGGCAAACACCTCGGTTGGGCCTACTTCACCGCCGTGCCGTTCGGCCTCACCTATTCGGAAATGAACGCTTGGATCCGCTTTGGCGGCGGCCAGGCGTTGTGGGATGAGCTGGCGGCCGAATTCGGCCTCAAGTGCGTCATGGCCGGCAACACCGGCGTGCAGATGGGCGGCTGGTTCAACAAGGAAATCAACTCGGCCGACGACCTCAAGGGCCTGAAGATGCGTATTCCGGGCCTCGGCGGCGACGTCATGACCAAGCTCGGCGCCTCTTCCGTATCGCTGCCGGGCGGCCAGATCTACGAAAACCTGGTTTCCGGCGCCATCGACGCCACCGAGTGGGTCGGCCCGTGGAACGACAGCTTCATGAAGTTCTACGAAGCCGCCAAGTACTACTACTTCCCGGGCTTCCACGAACCGGGCTCGATGCTGGCCCTCGGCATGAACAAGAAGTTCTGGGACGGCTTGACGAAAAACGAGCAGTTGATCATCGAAGCCGCCGCCGCTTGGGAAAACGACACCATGATGGCGGAATACAACATGAAGAGTGGTGCCGCGTTGACCAAGCTGTTGAACGAACAGGGCGTCAAGTTGCGCCAGTTCAACGACGACGTCTACGACAGCTTCGGCGAAGCGGCTGAGGAAGTGTTCGCGGAAGTGCGCGCCCACAGCCCGCTTGCCAAGAAGATCGACGACAGCTTCCGGGCCGCGCGTCAGGATCTTGGCGGCTGGACGAAGATCTCTGACCAGGCTTACCTGTCCCAACGCAACCGGATTCTGGGCGTCTGATCGAAACGATAAAATGAACATATCGGGGGCGGAGTCTGTTTTGACTCCGCTCCTGGTGTTTCATGCCTTTCCGGACGCGAATTCAGAAGCAATCCTGACTGTTTCAGGCTTCTGAGGCGCTTCCGGTCCACGCGCGTGGTGCAATGATATCGAAAATGGCCCGTACCGATAGCGACACGCTCGCCGCCCTGTGCCGTATGATCGGTTGGGGTGCGGTCGTGTTGACGATCGTGTTTCTGTTCAACAATTATCTCAATTTCTGGCGAGGCTGGCCGGGTATACCGGCGTTACTGGCGCATCTCGGGGTTTACGGTGATCCTCTTGCGCAACTGCTGAGCGGACAAGCCCTGACCCTCGCTTGGACCCAATTGGTTTTTTATGCGTTGCCAGCGGCGGCGGCCTGCATCTACGTGGTGCGAACACCGAGTCAGTCAATGGACTTGGATTCAGAGAGAATCAGCGAGATCGCCGCTTTCATCATCCGCTGGGCGTTCTGGTCCGTTCTCATTGTCGGGGTCGTCGACGTCGTCATCGCCTTTCTCAGGGTCGAGAACCTCCTCGTGCAGATCGCCGGCGAACACATCGACCAGAATTTCGGCCGCTCCGCGTGGCGTGGCGCCAATATCCATTACCCGATCATGGCCGCCTGTTTCGTCATCGCCTATTTCGTCCGCTCCCTCGGTTTCACCTGGCTGGCATTGCTCATCGTCATCGCCGAGGTCCAGATCGTCATCGCCCGTTTCGTTTTCTCCTATGAACAGCCGTTCATGGCCGACCTCGTTCGCTTCTGGTATGGCGCGCTGTTCCTGTTCGCCAGCCCCTACACGCTTATTCACGAAGGCCACGTGCGCGTCGACATTCTTTATGTCGGGTTCAGCAAGGTCGGCAAGGCCTGGACCAATGCAATGGGATCGCTACTCCTCGGCATGCCGCTCTGCTGGGTCATACTGCACCGGGGCATGGACACCAAGTCGAGCACGATCAACGGTCCGCTCCTGAGCCACGAGATCACGCAATCCGGATTCGGCATGCATGTGAAATGGATTTTGGCCGCATTCCTCGGCGTCTTCGCCGTCTCGATGATGATCCAGTTCGCCAGCTATTTCGTTAGCTATGCGGCCGTCCTTTTGGGGCGATCGCAGGTCGAGCATGAGGAAGAGGAGCCCCACTTCGCCTGAGGGCGCCGGGAACTGATTGCATATGGAACTGTTTTTCCTCGCCGTTCTCATCCTTTTCATGATGTTCTCGCTGGGAGCCGGCTTCCCGGTCGCCTTCTCGCTTCCCGGTTCCGCCATTGCCACCATCGTCCTCGCCGCCATCTGCGGACAAGTGTTCGAGGGCCGCCCGGACGCCTACTTCGCCCACGGCGACCCGATCCAATGGCTGAACGCCGGCGTCACCAACTTCCGGGGAATATACTGGGAGTCCGAGCGCGATACTCTGATCGCCATCCCGCTCTTCATCTTCATGGGCATCATGCTCGAACGCTCGAAGATCGCCGAGGACTTGCTCGTCACCATGGGTCAGTTGTTCGGCCCGATCCCGGGCGGCGTCGGTATTTCGGTCGTTTTCGTCGGTGCGCTGCTTGCGGCGACGACGGGCATCGTCGGCGCCACGGTCATCGCCATGGGTCTGATCTCGCTGCCGGTCATGCTGCGCGCCAAGTACTCCCATTCCCTGGCGACGGGAACCATCGCGGCCTCCGGGACCCTCGGCCAAATCATTCCGCCGTCCATCGTTCTCATCATCCTCGCCGACCAGCTGTCAAACGCCACGGACCAGGCGAGCGCCATTCGGACCGCCGACTATAAACTGGGCACCGGCCAATTTGCCCTACCGTCGGAGTTCGACCTGACGTCGACCAGCGCCGGCGACATGTTCCTCGGCGCTTTCCTGCCGGGTTTGGTGTTGGTCGGCCTCTATATCCTTTACATCCTCGTCCTCGCCCTCATTCGTCCGAAGTTGGCGCCCCCGGCACCCTTCGAAGGCAAGTACAACATCAAATTCGCGATGCGGGTGCTCCTGGTGCTGGTGCCCCCCTTGGCCTTGATCTTCGTGGTCCTGGGCTCGATCATCCTCGGTATCGCCACCGTCAACCAGGCTGGCGCCATTGGTGCCGTCGGCGCCATGACCATGGCTGGCTACCGCCTCAGGGCCGGGGAAAAAAGCGCCTTTTATCCGGCGCTTTTGGCGATCGTCTCGCTGTTCGCGTTGGTCGTCATCCTCAGTGTCTTTGATGTCAACGTTAAGGCCATTCAGACGTCTCATGACGTCCTCGGCGTAACCCTGGCATCCATCGCCTCGACACTGTTTCTGATCTCCGTGGCCTGGAGCGGCTGGCGCACCTACAAGACCGACAGCACGCTGCAAGGCGTGATGATCGAAACGGCGAAGACGACGTCGCTGGTGTTCATCATCCTGCTCGGCGCGGCCATGTTGACGGCCGCCTTCCGGGCCTTCGGCGGCGAGGAACTGGTGCGGGATTTCCTGAGCGGCCTGCCCGGCGGTTTCATCACCAAATTCGTCGTCGTCATGGCGGTCATCTTCATTCTCGGCTTCTTCCTCGATTTCATCGAGATCGCCGTCGTCGTGGTGCCGATCATTGCCCCGATCCTGCTGGCCGACCCGACGGCCAACGTCACCGCCGTATGGCTCGGCGTCATGATCGGCGTCAACATGCAGACTTCGTTCCTGACGCCGCCCTTCGGGTTCGCGCTTTTCTATCTGCGCGGCGTCGCCCCGCCGCAGGTCCGTACCATCCAGATGTACAAGGGTGTCATCCCCTTCATCCTGCTGCAGCTGCTGGGCCTGGTCATCGTCGGGCTGTATCCGCCCTTGGTGAACTATCTCCCGGCCAAGGTGTACCTGACGTCCGAAACCGCACCGCCGCCGAAAAACCCGCGCCTCCAGCTGTGTCTCGAGGGGTACCTATTCGATCAATACGACCGTGTCGGCGAAAAGCTGCGGAGCGAAATCGCAACGGCGAAGACGCTCGATGTCAGCTACCTGCCGAGCCGATACAAAAGCTCGCTGACCGAGGGATTCCAGTCGGCCGAGACCGTCTTCAATCGGATCGAGAAGGTGCGCACGTCGGCCGCGGCGGTGACCGATTTCCTGCCGCAATACCGCCCGTTGCATACGGAGGTCCGTGAGATTCGGGTGCAGCTGGGCAGCGTCGAACGGGAATTGAAGGCGTTGGCTAAGGATCGTCGCCAACTGATCAACGACGAAACCGCTGTGAAACACCTTGATCGCGAAGTTGCTGCCCTCGAAGAAGAAAAGGCCAGGTTGCTGGAGTTGACACCGGCCGGCTGGGGAGACGTGCGCAAACGCTATGTCGGGCTCGCCGATGCCGAGACCAAGGCGCGGCGGCTCTATAGGCGCGCCGTCGACGACGCCTACGAGCCGGTCGTTCAGGTGCGGGCCGTTATCGCCGGTACGGACGACCTGGCGGCCCAGGAAAACGCCATAAAGGCGCTCGCAGATGTCATTGCCCAAGATGACGGCGCCACGGCCATGGCCAAGATCAAGGCCGTCGAGTCTGCCGTCGGCGGTGTCGCCGGTGCCAGTCCGGTCAAATCGAAACTGTCGAAAGCCCGGCGCGCCATGAAAGGCGACAATCCGAAGCGGGACAAGGCGGCCAAGGAACTGGCCAATGCTGTCACCGCACTGGACAAAGAGTTGACGTGGCGGCGCCAGGCGCAACGACAACTGGCCGCCGGATTGGCAGCCTATGACAAAGCGATCGCGCAGACCATCGGATTGCGTTCGCAGGCGCGTTTGACCGAGGAGCAGGCCGAAGTGATCGCCGCCTGCCAGTCTGTCCACCGCGACATCTCGCTGAGTTTCTAAGGGCTGGCCCGACAGACACCTTCGCCGTCCGGGCAATTAAAACCGCTACGCTCCCGTGGTATGTAGCGGGAATCAACTACGAACAATTGACGGAGCCGAAAGGGAGGCCGCCATGGATGCCAAACCGGTACTGCTGATCACGCGCAAGCTTTCCGACAACGCGGAAGCCCGCGCCGCCCGGGACTACGACGTGCGCCTCAACCCGGAGGACCGGGTCTATGACACGGACGAACTGCTCGCCAAATGCGAAGGTGTCGACGCCATCCTGCCCTGCCACTCCGAGCACTTCTCCGCCGATATCGTCGGGCGCCTGCCGGATCGCGTCAAGATCATCGCCAACCACTCCGTCGGCACTGACCATTGCGACCTTGATGCCCTGGCCGCCAAGGGCGTCGTCGTCACCAACACCCCCGACGTGCTATCCGACGCCACGGCCGAGATCGCCGTCCTCTTGATGCTCGGCGCGGCGCGGAGGGCCAGCGAAGGCGATCGCATGATGCGGGCCGGAACCTGGGATTTCTGGAGCCCGTCTTTCATGGTCGGCACCCAGGTGACTGGCAAGCGCTTAGGGATCATCGGCATGGGCCGCGTCGGGCAGGTCATGGCGCGGCGCGGGCGTGGCTTCGACATGGAAGTCCACTACTATAACCGGAGCCGCCTGTCTCCCGACCGGGAACAAGGCGCCGTCGATCACGATACCGTCGAAGATCTCCTTTCGGTTTCCGACGTGCTGTCCCTGCACTGCCCGGCGACACCGGATACAACGAACTTTATGAATGCCGATATGTTCAACCGCCTCCCGGATGGCGCCATATTCGTCAACACGGCGCGCGGCGCCCTGGTCGACGAGAATGCGCTGATCGGCGCCTTGAAGTCCGGCAGGGTGGCGGCCGCCGGTCTCGACGTCTTCCAGACGGAACCGGGCGGCAATCCCGCGTTCGCCGAGTTGGAGAATGTCTTCATGCTGCCGCACATCGGCAGCGCCACCTTCGATACACGCGACGCCATGGGTTTCCGGGCGTTGGATAACCTCGATGCCTTTTTTTCAGGTGGTGAACCCGGTGACAGGGTTGCCTGAATCCGGTATTCATTTTCCTTGATGGTCGTTTCGAGCGTCGAAACGAAGTTCCAATTGCCCAATTGGTGTAAAGATTGATCTCATACGCCAATTCACTTGTTACGGTGCGTCAAAAACCAAGCTATATAAACGCTTGTGAACTCCGAGCGGACTGCGAAGAATACGCATAGGGGCAGACCCAGATAACTCGGAATTGGGGTTATCATGGGGACTATGCGCAAGAGCCGATTGAGTGAGTACAAGCAAGACCGCCTGATGGAGCATTTCGTATCTGGATCGACAGCCCG
>Ga0056133_10000039_pt1 | contig 25854 bp, 22 predicted proteins | sample WorMetGr2BELIZE1_FD_67351 | JGI IMG/M metagenome (GOLD analysis project Ga0056133, IMG submission 67351) | Marine gutless worms symbiont microbial communities from Max Planck institute for Marine Microbiology, Germany - Inanidrilus... ... | reverse complement strand
AACTTGCCCTGGTCGTCCGACAACCGCCCCATCATCGTTCCGCCCTCCACCGAATCACTCGGGAAACGGAATCACGATCTCAGAAACCGATCAACAGGGGTTTATCAACAGTATCCACCGTCAGTTGACGCGACGTCGCGATTAATACACCTTAACTCTTGTGAATGGCTGTAATAGCCTGACGACCAAAGTCGAGGGGCGAGATGGTCGAACCTGTCCACACGTTCGATGTCCGCGGGGACACTTTTTACCTTTTTGCGCCGGACACGCCGGCGGACTTCTTTGATCACTATGCGCCGTTCGTCCGCCTGTGGCAGGCGAAACGGGCCGGCAGGCGGCTTCCAGCTTGGTAGGACTTTTCCTTCGAAGAACTTATGCCCTGGATGAAGAAACTGGTTCTCGCCGACCTGACCGCTGAAGACGTCGTCGATGGTGTCTACCGTTATTTCGGGGGTGATTGGGTCCGGATATCGAATATGGAACTGACCGGAAAGCGTTATTCGGAGGTCATCCCGGAAGCCATGCGCGCAGACATGGAACCCTATCACAAAGCCCTTCATACGGAGGGCCTCATCGGTCGCAGAATGACGACGTCCTACGTGGACGGCCGGGCATTCATGCGGGTCGACATGGTGGAGTTCGTTCTTTCGGACAACGGTGAGACGGCGAGCCAGTATCTCGCGCTCGGCACGATCGCGCCCGACGAAGCGCCTCGGCCCTATTGACCCGACGCCGGACCCGAACGCGGCGTCGCAGGATCTTCGACGTCGCCCATCACCCCCTCACAATCCAAGACCCAGACGTCGTAGACGGGATGTTCGAGAGCCGACAAGGCCGGGCTCGAGGCGAACATCCAGCCCCTGAACACGCTTGCCGTCGGCTCGCCGGGCCTGACCTCCCAAATGTCGAGAAATGCCGTGCTTTCGGGCGTTTCCTCGGGCGGTCGCTTGTCGCAGTGCCGGGCGATGATTTCCAACGTACCGAAACGAATGAGATCACCGATGGGTGCGCGGATCGTGTAGACGCGCGCCGTGACCTTGTCGAGGCCCTGTAGGATGACCGTGTTCTGAGGCGCGGCGGCGAGCCCGGACGGCAACGCCAAGCCGACGGCAAGCAATAAGACGGCGACGAACGAGCGTTTCACCTTGATCACCGCTCGGGCACGCGTGAACTAAGACCGAGAATGGCTATTGCCCGCCGTCTCCGGATCCACCGGTGGCGAGAAAGATGATCTCGCCGACCTGATCCTCGAGCGACCGGAAATCCCTGGTGTTGGCGATCTCACCACCGGCGACCAAGTAGTCCTTTTCGACCCCTGGCTCGAGACGCACGTATTTGCCACCGACGATCCCCTCACTGCCGATCATCGCGACCGTATCGGTCGGCAGTTTTATGTCGGGAGAGATCGTCATGGTAACGACGGCATCGAACGTTTCCTTGTCGAGACGGCTCGAACGGACCGTCCCGACCTTGATCCCGTTAATCCGAACGTCACTGCCGCCGGTCAGTCCGCCGATCTTGAAGAACTTCGCCGTCAGTTCGTAGCCTTGTACGGCCTGCACCTGCGCCGTCGAATAGGCAAAGAACAGGAACATTCCGGCGACCAGCAAGACCACGGCACCGAGCACCGTCTCGACCGCATGCCTACCCATGAAACATCACCCCCGCCTTCAGTTCGCCGGCGCCGACTCGTTTTGCCGGCGGGCCTGCGCCGATTTACCCTCGGCTATGATCAGTTCAAGGAGATCGCTAACGACCACCGCGTCCTGGGTCAACGTAATCTCGTCACCGGATTTCAGCGTCTCTTCTTCGGCGCCCGGCTCCAAGACGACAAACTTGCCGCCGAACAGCCCGTCGGTGTGGATGGCTGCCGACGTGTCCGAGGGATAGTCGATCGACGGATCGAGTTCGAGATTGACGACGGCCCGATAATGGCCATCGATGCTCATGGCCGAAACGGTACCGATGCGCACACCGCCCATCCGCACCTCACTGCCTTCGACGAGGCCGTCAACCTTGTTGAACCGCGCAATCACATCGGTCGCTCCCGATGCCGCTTTGGATATTGCGTCGCGCCCCTGGTTCATCAAAACAAGAACGGCGACAAGTGCCGTTACGGTGACAGCGCCAATCCAGATTTCCTTGGTTTCGCTATGCATCGGTCGCGCCTGTTCGGACCGTATCCATCAGACACCGGCCGGGCAAAATCACTCCGGTGACCACGCTTCGTAGTCTCCCGTTGCCGCAGCCCGATTCCCGCCCTGGTAGGCATGGCCCTTGGGGCGATAGGCCGCCGCCGTACCGGTCATATTCTGTTCGTGCTCCTTGCGCCAATCGGCGACGGGAGCTGACAGGTCGGTCAGGGGTTCTTTCGACGTATGGTGGAGCCAGGCGTGCCACTCCGCCGGCACCTTCGAGGCTTCCGATTTTCCCTTGAAAACCACCCACCGGCGTTCACGGCCGTGCAGCTTGCGTCCCTTCGAGCGATAGTAGCGGTTGCCGAACTCGTCGGTTCCTACCATGTCGCCGTTGAGCCAAGTGTAGATCAGTGTCCCGATCGTCATTTTCGTTTCCGCGTTCCTGGTTCTGCCGCCGGCCGCTCACCAAAGGCGCAAGCGCCTCGCAAATATCGCATTTGGGGTCGGGCCCGTCCAGCCCCAGCCCTGGACCTATATATAGGGTCCCGCCGGAACCGTGATCTAATCGTCAATGATGTCGATTCCATGGCGGATTTCTGCGGTTTGTGCCGATTCCGGCAACGAACACCGTTTACACTATATAAAGTATTCCCGACTAAGATAACCTACGAGATATGGGATTTCTTGTTGCGGCTCGAAATTTAATGGGCTACATTTCGCAGCTGTTGCACCTGGGCAGACACGATATCTAGTAGGCGTGCAGAAGCGGGGTCAACCCGTTCCGAAAGGGGCAACCTGGGGGCTGCCAAGGTCCATACGAGGCAATAACCCGAGACCTAACTTCGTGGGGGAACAATGCGGATTTCGCGCTATTTTACTAAAGTCAACGAGTCTCCTTATGCCAATTTCGAGTTTCGCCGCACGTCGAGCGAGATTCGCAATCCCGACGGGTCCGTCGTGTTCCAGCTGGCGGATTTCGAAGTTCCGGATCGCTGGTCGCAGGTGGCGACGGACGTTCTGGCGCAGAAGTACTTCCGGAAGGCCGGCGTTCCGGCTCGCCTGAGGAAGGTCGAGGAAAACGATATCCCGTCATGGTTGTGGCGCCGCGTTGCTGACGAAGACGCCCTAGAAGAATTGCCGGAAGACGAACGGAGCTCCGGTGAAACTAGCGCCAAGCAGGTCTTCGACCGTCTCGCCGGCACCTGGACCTATTGGGGCTGGAAGGGCGGATATTTCGATTCTGAATCGGACGCCCGCGCCTACTACGACGAGATGCGCTACATCCTTTGCGCCCAGATGGGTGCCCCGAACTCTCCGCAATGGTTCAACACCGGCCTGCACTGGGCCTACGGTGTAGACGGCCCGGCACAAGGTCACCACTACGTCGATTTCGAGACCGGCCAGCTGGTCAAATCGGCCAGCGCCTATGAGCATCCGCAACCACACGCGTGTTTCATTCAGTCCGTCGCGGACGACCTCGTCAACGACGGCGGCATCATGGACCTTTGGGTCCGCGAAGCGCGTCTATTCAAATACGGGTCCGGCACCGGTTCCAACTTCTCTCAACTGCGCGCCGACGGCGAATCGCTGTCTGGCGGTGGGCGCTCGTCGGGTTTGATGAGTTTCCTGAAAATCGGCGACCGTGCCGCCGGCGCCATCAAATCGGGCGGCACCACGCGCCGCGCCGCCAAGATGGTGGTCGTCGACATCGACCATCCCGACATCGGCCAATTCATCCGTTGGAAAGCCATCGAGGAACAGAAGGTCGCGGCCCTCGTCGCCGGCTCGAAACTCGCCAACAAGCACCTCAACGAGGTGATGGCGGCGTGCAATGACAACGAACTCTCCGAAGAGGACCGCTACGACACCAAGAAGAACGCGGCACTCAAAAAGGCGATCGTCGCGACCCGTAAGGCAATGATCCCGGAGAGCTATGTTCAGCGGGTTCTCCAGTTCGCCCGTCAGGGTTACACTGAGGTCGAGTTCCCGACCTATAACACGGATTGGGATTCTGAGGCCTACGTCACGGTCGCCGGGCAGAACTCCAACAATTCCGTCCGTGTCACCAATGCCTTCCTTGACCAAGTGCTCGCCGACGGCGATTGGAAGCTGATCCGCCGCACCGATGGCAAGGTCGCCGAAACGGTCAAGGCCAAGGACCTGTGGGACGAAATCGGCCATTCGGCCTGGGCCAGCGCCGATCCGGGCCTGCAGTTCGATACCACCATCAACGAATGGCACACCTGCCCGGAAAGCGGCCGCATCAACGCCTCGAACCCGTGTTCCGAGTACATGTTCCTCGACGATACGGCCTGCAACCTGGCATCACTCAACCTGATGATGTTCCGCAAGGAAGACGGCCTGTTCGACGTTCCGGCGTTCGAACACGCAGTGCGTCTATGGACGGTAACGCTCGAGATTTCCGTCCTGATGGCTCAGTTCCCGTCGGAGCGGATCGCCGAACTTTCCTACGAATTCCGCACCCTCGGCCTTGGCTTCGCCAACATCGGTGGTTACTTGATGGCGGCCGGACTCTCTTATGATTCGACCGAAGGTCGGGCTATCTGCGGTGCCATCTCGGCGATCATGACCGGCGTCGCCTATGCGACCTCGGCAGAAATGGCCGAAGAACTGGGCGCTTTCCCACGCTATGACGAAAACCGCGACCACATGCTGCGCGTCATCCGCAACCACCGCCTGGCGGCGCATGGCGCGGAAAGCGGATACGGCGACCTTTCGATTTCGCCGGTGCCGCTCGTTGCCACCGAGTGCCGCGACACCGAACTCGCCCGGGCCGCCCGCGACAGCTGGGATCTGGCCCTCGAACTGGGCGAGATCCACGGATATCGCAACGCCCAGGTATCCGTTATCGCGCCGACGGGCACGATCGGCCTCGTCATGGATTGCGACACCACCGGGATCGAGCCAGACTTCGCCCTGGTCAAGTTCAAGAAACTGGCCGGCGGCGGCTACTTCAAGATTATCAACCGCATGGTTCCTGTCGCCCTCGAGAACCTCGGCTATTCGCAAGAACAGATCGATGACATCGTCGATTACGCGGTCGGCCGCGCCACCCTGAAGGATGCGCCCGGAATCAACCACGCCAAATTGCGGGCCGTCGGTTTCGACGATGAGGTCCTGGACCGGGTCGAGGGCGCCCTCGGCGAAGCCTTCGACATCAAGTTCGTCTTCAACAAATGGACGCTCGGCGAAGAGTTCTGCACCGAGACCCTCGGCATCTCGCCGACCAACCTCGACGACATGTCCTATGACATGCTGGCGGCGCTGGGCTTCTCCAAGAAAGACGTGGAAGCCGCCAACGGGTTCGTTTGCGGCACGATGACCCTGGAAGGGGCGCCGCATCTGAAGGAAGAGCATCTGCCGATCTTCGATTGCGCCAACCCCTGCGGACGGATCGGCAAGCGCTATCTCTCCGTGGAGAGCCACATCCGCATGATGGCCGCCTCCCAGCCGTTCATCTCGGGTGCCATCTCGAAGACCATCAACATGCCGAACGCGGCGACCATCGAGGACTGCAAGGAAGCCTACATGTTGTCCTGGCGCTTGGGCCTCAAAGCCAATGCGCTCTACCGCGACGGTTCGAAACTCTCGCAACCGTTGCAGGCGGCCCTGATCGACGACGTCGACGACGACGAGGAGGCCACAGATCTGGCCACCGAGGTCGCCGATCAACCGGCCCAGATGCGGGCCGAGATCGTCGCCGAACGCATCGTCGAGCGCTTCGTTGCCGAGCGTGTCCGCCCGCCGCACCGGCGCAAGGGCTATACGCAGAAAGCCTCTGTCGGTGGTCATAAGGTCTATCTCCGGACCGGCGAGTACGAGGATGGCCGCCTGGCGGAGATCTTCATCGACATGCACAAGGAAGGAGCCGCCTTCCGCTCCTTGATGAACAATTTCGCCATCGCCATTTCCATTGGCCTGCAATATGGCGTGCCGCTGGAGGAATACGTCGAGGCCTATACGTTTACGCGCTTCGAGCCGTCCGGCATGGTGACCGGCAACGACACCATCAAGATGGCGACGTCGATCCTCGACTACATCTTCCGTGAACTGGCGGTCTCGTATCTCAGCCGCAACGACCTGGCGCACGTCGAACCCAAGGACCTGTGCCCGGATACCCTAGGCGACGGCTCCGACGAAGGCGACCTGCCGCATGTTTCCGAAAACGGCGCCATGCACGTCGTCCAGAAGGTGGCGAGCCGCGGGTATATGCGCAAGCTCCTCGTTATCAACAACGACAGCAAGCCGCAGGAACTCGCCGCAACCGGCACCGACGAGCCGACGCCGAAGCCGGTCGGCGCCCAAGTCACACCGCAAGAAATCGTTCGTGAGGAGATCGCGACACCCCTCACGGAAGTCGCGGATGACGTCATCGAACGGGTCGACGATCACCTCGACCAGGTCCGCGAAGCGCGGATGAAGGGCTACGAGGGCGATCCCTGCGGCGAATGCGGGAACTTCACCCTGGTTCGCAACGGGACCTGTCTCAAGTGCAACACCTGCGGCGGCACCAGCGGATGTTCGTGAGGTGCAGGCCGTGACCGGAATCGAATTCTCTAGGATCCTCCCTGGGAAACTCGGGGCGCATGCCGAGGGCCCTCCTCGGTACGCGCCCCACTTTTTTTTCCATTGAAAAAGCACTCTCGGCGGCCGATTTCCAGAAGACACGAAGCCGAAAGAAAACTGTATCGACAGCCGTCAATACTGCTAATAAGCTGTTCATATCTTTGGAAAAGGTGCCATTCTCGTTGACTGATCCCGTCGAACTGGTGAATGGTTGGTCAATGGAAGTAAACGGCTTTGGTCTGAGAGCTCGGTAAATGGCTTCGAACGGCAGCACCATATTCATCGTCGACGACGACCCGCTGGCGGTGAAAGTCATGACCGCCATCCTCGAGGGCACCGGCCATCGTGTGAGCGCGACGACGGACAGCGTTAACGCCTTCGACAAGATTCTCGAAGAAAAACCGGAATGCATCATTTGCGATTTGATGATGCCGGAAGTGGACGGGCTTCACCTTTGCAAGCGGGTTCGGTCGACACCGGAACTGGAGAATTCCAAGTTCATCATGGTGTCCGCCAAGGCTTACGAGTTCGACCAGAAACGGTCCTTTGATTTCGGGGCCGACGGATACATCCGAAAGCCATTGAATACGGATACCTTCCCCGACAAAGTCAACCGCATCCTCGATGACCATATCGACATGCGGTTCTGGGGGGTACGCGGCACACTTCCGGTGTCCGGGGACTCCAGCCTCAAGTATGGCGGCAACACGTCCTGCGTCTCGATTGAGTTTCCGCGCCAGCAGTTGTTCGTGTTCGACGCCGGCAGCGGCATCAAGGCACTCGGCGATTGGTTGCTGTCGCAGAGCCGCAAGCGTATACGCGCCAAGATCTTCATCTCGCACCCCCATTGGGATCACATCAACGCCTTCCCCTTCTTCGTGCCGCTCTACCAGCAGGGCAACGAATTCGAGATCCTCGGCCCCAACCAGGGCGACACCACCATGCGCGAGTTGATCTCGGCGCAAATGGACGGCGTCTATTTCCCCATCACCTTCGTCGAGTTCGCCGCACGCGTTTATTTCCGCGACCTCGAAGAGGAAACCTCGGAGGTCGAAGGCATTGAGGTGCAAAGCAAGCTCCTGAGCCATCCTGGGAAATGCCTCGGCTACCGGGTCAACTACAACGGCCGCTCGATCTGCTACATCACCGACAACGAGATGTTCCTGGAGGAGAGCGAATTCCACTCGCCCTACTACGAAACCCGCCTGGCCGAATTCTGCCGCGATGCGGACGTCCTGATCACGGACACGACCTATACCGACGAGGAATACGAAACCAAGGTCGGTTGGGGCCATTCCTGCATCAGCAAGGTCGTCGAACTGGCCGATGCGGCCCAGGTGAAAAAGCTGTTCCTGTTCCACCATGACCCTGACCAGTCGGACGCGGCGATTGATGAAAAACACTCAACCGCCGTCAACCTGCTGGCCAAGCGGAACTCGTCGACGGAAGTCGTCACCCCCCGTGAGGGTCAGCATTTCAAAATCTGAGTCCCGCATTACCCCGAGCCGACCGGTTTTCGGGCCCAAAAGCTCAACCCCAGGAGGATAGACCATGGCCGGAACCGTCGAATCCCGGATTGCCGAACTCGGTATCGAACTGCCCAATCCCTCGGCGCCAGCCGCCAATTACGTACCCTACGTCGTTACCGGCAACCTCGTTTTCGTCTCCGGCCAGGTGACCGTGTTCAACGGCGAAAAACGATTCATCGGCCGTGTCGGCGAAGACCTCGATGCCGATCAGGGTTACCAGGCGGCACGCCTCTGCGGCCTCAACCTGATCGCCCAGGTCAAGGCGGCCTGCGACGGCGACCTGGATCGCGTCCGGCGCGTCGTCAAACTGGGCGGGTTCGTCAATTGCACGCCGGACTTCACCGGCCAGCCTGGCGTGATCAACGGGGCCTCGGATTTGATGGTCGAGGTCTTCGGTCCGGAAATCGGATCCCACGCCCGGTTCGCCGTGGGCGCGCCGGTGCTGCCGCTCGGTGTCGCTACCGAAGTCGACGCCGTCTTCGAGATTACCTAATCGAAGGTCAACGGCACTTTGGCTTCATCTTGACGAAACCGTAACCGAACACGTGGTCGCGGCCCGGTTTTCCAAGGTCGACGGTTGCTTTGGCCAGGGTGTTGCGCAGCGTCGTTACACGGGCCCGCTTGCCGCTTGCGATCTGCGAACCCAGCAGGGCCGTGATATAGGGCGTCGCGAAACTCGTCCCGGTCATCGACTTGGCACCGCCGGGGACGGCGGTGAAGGTGCGCACGCCCGGCGCAGCGAAATCGATGTATTTCCCCCGGTTGGCGTGGCTGTAGATGCGCCGCTGGGCGCTCACCGCGGTGACGGCGACAACGTCCTTGTAGGCGGCCGGGTAGGCCGGACGATCGGCGCGTCCCCAGTTCCCGGCCGCCGCCACCAGGATCAGGTTCTTCTTCTTGGCCTTGTCGAAGGCCATGCGAAGGGTCTTGTTGTCGGTACCGGCGACGCTGAGGTTGATGGCGTGGACCCTCGACTTGGCCAGCCAGCTCAATGACTTGAGCAGCCCGACGGCGGTGCCGACCTTGCTGCCGTCCTTCTTTCTCTCGAACATGCTCGCCGCCAGGAGTTCGGCACCGGGCAACAAGCCGCCCCATTTCGGCTTGCCGACCAGCATCGTTGCCACGGCCGTTCCGTGCACCCGCGGTCCGGGTTTGCGGCCCTTGCGATGGAAAGAGCGGAAGCGCACGTTCTGCCCCCTGAGCGCCGGATGTTTGGTATCGACACCGGAATCGATCATGCCGAGGCGCACGTTGGCGCCGCAGGTGGCGGCCGCCGCTTTCCAACCCATGGCGGCGCGGGCATTAATCTGTCGTGCCTGTGCCTCGAAGGCATGATTGGCGTCGATCGTGGCGCCGGGAAATCGGCCCGCCAGTTGCCGCACGGCGTCGGGAACGGTGACGCCGGAAGGCACGCGAAGCCGGTAGACGGCGAGACCGAGGCCATCCAGATTGACGCTTTCGGTTATCCGGTAGCCGAGACCGCCGACAACCTCCGGGAAGTCCTTCGGCGGATTGAGGACCAAAACCTCGCCGGGTTCGAACTTGTTGGCCGGATGATCCGGATCTTTATGAAACAGGCTTTTGTTCCGTAGTGACCTCTTGCCCTTTTTCGTGGGCGTTTTCACGCTCTTGACCTTCCCGGAATCGAGAATTTTCACGTCGGCGCCAGCCGGCCGCCCCTCCAGCCCCATCAAGGCCAGGGTCAGGGCCGAAACGGCAACCAATTTCAAGGCAATACGCATCGCGTTTCCTCCAAAATGCGACGCGAAAAAGCCTAAAGGAATTGAACCCAGCCGACAACATGGTGCATGCACTCTTAGAACGCAGGTGCCGCTTCATCATTGCCCCGAACGTCAACGGGGATTGATCAGGGCGGCGGCTCTTTTTGGGCCGGGTCGTTGGGTACCCTCGGTCAGTTCGTCCAACTTATCGGCCGTCTCCGGCCATCACAGATTGGTGTCGGTTCATTGGAGGGTGTCCAGGTTGGCCGGTTAGCGCTTCGGGCACGTCGGTCTTGGGCCCCCTCCTCCGCGTCCGCAACGGCTCCGGGTTTATCCCGATGATTGAAGTTCTTCGACTTGTCGATCGTTGACAGAAGACGACGGGAGTCGAGAATCGCTGCCGATCTGTCCGCCGCCGCACACACCGAACATCATGTCGGCAGCGATCAGAACCGCCGGTTTCCCGGACTCATTCTTGTTCCTTGTTTTCGAAGTCTTCTTCGCGTTGGTCTTGTCCACGTTGGATTATTGGATCGAAACTGAACAGGTGGCTATTGTTTTCGGGTAATGCGCAGGCTCAACGCGCCGGAATTGTTGCCGTACATGTTGGGCAAATCATTGGCGAACGCACAAAAGGCACCGGTCATGGGCGCCGCGTATTCCTCGACACCACCTGTGCCAAGGATCGGAAACGTGTCGGCGCACACGGAATCATCCTCACAACGGGAATGGACCGTCCCCATCAGTCGGAACAGAGGTTGTGTCGGTTCGCGCCATAACGGCCGGGTCAATTGAACCTGGAAGGGAACCGGGTTTTTCCACCCGTCCTCGGTCGCATCCTGGGACGCGTCTCTCCAGGTGTTGGAACCGATTTCGAACGTGTAGACGCCGCCCTTCTCTACCGTCAGCCCACTCACGTTCCAGGGGTCGCCGGCATTGACCGAGAGATCGTAGCTTTCCCCAGCGTCAAGAGCCCGCAGCGGGGCGGTCCGCAGGCATCCGCAACCATAGCCGCAGAATCCCCAAACCGTGTCATATTCTGAAAAATCCTGAGAATCTTTTTTCGACAAATAAACGTATAAGCCAGAATGACGGTAAGAATACTAACCAATGAAATCAGTCCACCAGTATTCTTCAAGACACCATAGCTTGAGCTTTGCGTCCACCACCGCCAAAAACTAGCAAACCTAACGCTCTCACCTTGCGTGAGTGTCGACCCCGTTTCCGGTTCTCGTTCGGAAGATGACAATCTCGACAGAAGGAACGTCCTGGCTGCCTGATTGGCCCGGGCTTGGCCGTAGCGGAATCCGTCGCCCAGAATGAACAGACCGAAAAAAAACGAAATGAGGCCGATACCCCACCACGGATTATTGATGAAAAACGCAGTAACGAACCCGTCAAATAGCTTGGGCGATAAATAGAGAAAGACTTCCACCAAATAGAGAACAACATCCCCCAGCGGCCCCGTGACGTGTTTTTGGATGAAACCTGAAAACCCCTCAACCCGTACTTTGGCGACGGGTGGATAACTCGAGAACCAAAAGGACAGGAGAATGACGGCCAGAGTGGCCTCGACGAAAACGCGGTAAAGGCTCTGGCGGGCTTTTACCCAGCCCTCGATGTTCTTTCGTTTCCTTTCCCAGTCCGTCTTTTCATCGTCGTCGAGACCCGGAACGGGAACGTCCTCGATGCCCAGTTCCGTCTGCGTGATGTGAAATTCGGCAGGTAATCCGGTCGGCGCGTAACCGGCGGTGAACCGTTCCAGCCGGTCGATGGCGCTGCGATGGACCTTGATCGGCCCCTCTATATATTCCTCACATATTTCATCGATAAATCGAGGCGCGTAGCGGTAATAGACGGCGACGCCGTCCCGGGAATCGTAGAGCTTGCCATGAGCGTTGGCGGCGTCCCGGACATCGCCCCGGGCTTCCTCGTGGAAACGCAGGCCGTGGCGCTCGGCCCGCTCCATCATCCAATCGAGCGTGACATAGGACATGCCGGCCCGCGGATAACCGCCGCCGACGTTCGAATGCACGCCCGGAAACCAGACCTGTTCAATGTTCACCGGTCTCTCGAAATCGCGCTTCTTGTCGCGTTTCTCATCCGCAAATTCGCGCCAGATCTTTGGATGAAATGTGGTCCGTTCGTCATCGATGGCAATGGCGTGATAAGCGTTCGCGACGTTCTCGTTGAGCTGGTAATTGTAGAACTGATGCGGAAAGAACCAATCCGACACGACTTCCACACTAGCGAACACTTTTTCCCACAACCAACTCCAATCCTGGGGAAATCCGAGTGCGGACACCGTGTCCCATACGCCGATCATGGTGATCGGTGTGTTTTTCTTCAGTTCGAAGTCTGTCGAAGCCTCGACCCGGCGTTGGAACGGCTCGACAGCTTCCGGAAAGTGGTTCTTCTCGAAAAGGCCCGCCCAGTGTTTTTCGTAACCTTCCATGGCTTCGTCGATCAACTGTTCGAACTCGTCCTCGTCGAACGCCCTGCGCCTGTCCGGGTTTACGTAAAGAAGGCCGCATTCCTGAACCATGCCGGCGAAGGCTCGGACCGTCGCGGCGCCGCGGCTGAAACCGAAAAGGAAAATCTCGTCGTCCGGTGCGTAGTTGCGCGCCAGGAACTCATAGAGATCGCGGACATTGGACCGGAACCCGAACCCGAACGCCCCCGACAGTACGCGGATGATCTTGTTCGATTGGGTACCGACGCCGTTGTCGTAGAAGGTGATCTGGGAGTCCCCCGGACCGCGGAGATCAATCGCGTTGTAGAGACGGAACACGTTTGAATCGGCGCCGTATCCCCCCTTGTTACCCGTACCATCGGAGCACAATATGATCTTCGACACGCTATCCCCCTTTCGCGTCGTCAATTCCGTCTGGTGAGGTCTTTCTTCCGAACCTTCCCTCGGTTTTGGTGTTCGCGGTTACGCTCTTCTATTTTAGATTGACGACGGCATGGTACTGTCGTTGGTTGAATGTCGCAACATGAACAAAACCTAAGAACACATCGATTTTCAGACCTGATTCCCTTCCTTCTTCTTCGGGAACGGGCACGTTTTCCCTAGCCTTTCCACTCGGCCGCGCCCACTTTAGGAGATACCGAAACGAGTTTTCTTGGACGACCATGCCCGACGGCGGCGATACCCTGACCATCAAGGTCCTTCACTCCTTGGCGACCATCGAGCCAATAGCGTGGGATCGTTGCGCCGGTCCGGATGATCCGTTCATGCGCCATGCCTTTCTTTACGCCCTGGAGAAGTCCGGCTCGGCGTCGGCCGAAACGGGGTGGGCGCCGCATCATCTCGTCATCGAAGGACCGGACGGCGGGCTGCTCGCCGCCGCGCCCCTCTATCTCAAGAACCACTCCTACGGTGAGTACGTATTCGATTGGGGCTGGGCCGATGCCTATGAACGGGCCGGCGGCGCCTATTATCCGAAACTCCAGTGTTCCGTCCCCTTCACACCGGTTACCGGCCGCCGCCTCCTGGTACGTGACGACCTGCCTGAGGGCCGGAAGAACGAGCTGATGACCGCATTGGTCGCCGGCATGGTCGAACTGGCCCGGAAGTCCGACGCATCATCGGTCCACATCACCTTTCCGACGGAACAGGAATGGTCGCGGCTGGGCGATCTGACTTTCGTCAAGCGGGTCGGCCAGCAATATCATTGGGAGAACCGCGGTTACGGAAGCTTCGATGACTTTCTCGGCGACCTGACGTCGCGCAAGCGTAAGCAGATCCGCAAGGAGCGGAAAAAGGTGGCGGACCTCGGCCTCGACATCCGGATCCTCACCGGCGACGCCATCGAGGAACGCCATTGGGACGCCTTCTACCGCTTTTACCGGTCGACCTCGGACAAGAAATGGGGTCCGAGCTATCTGACCCGGTCGTTCTTCTCCATGGTCGGCCAAGAGATGGGCGACGACATCGCCCTGGTCTATGTGGAAGACGACGGCCAGCCCGTTGCCGGCGCCCTTAATCTGATCGGCGGCGAGGCGCTATTCGGGCGCAATTGGGGATGCCTCAAGACCCACAAGTTCCTGCATTTCGAGGCTTGCTACTACCGGGCCATCGATTTCGCCATCGAGAGAGGCCTCGCCCGCGTCGAAGCCGGCGCCCAGGGCCCCCATAAGGTGCAGCGCGGCTACATCCCGAACCGGACCTATTCCGCTCACTGGTTCGCCGACGCCGGTCTCGGCAGCGCCATCGGCGATTTCGTCCAGCGCGAACGGCGCGGCGTCGAGTACGAAATCGCCATGATGATGGAAGACCTGCCGTTCCGGAACGAAGAGAACGATTGACCCGCCTCGAAACGCCACCGCACAGGCCGCAGAATCCGGCGTTTCGGTGACTCTCCGTTAACCAATCAGGTCTAGACTGACTCCTGGACGGACGGAGAAAGGTTGTGAACATTCGCCTGATAGCGGTCCTCGCGGCCGTGGTCCTGGGTCTCGTCGCTGCCGACGCCGAGGCGGCGGGGCCGCGCGCCGGGCCGGACAGAACGCTTTCCAACCCGCTACTGACGACGGTCGCCGGGCGGTGTACACGGCTCATCCGACGCGCCGGCAGCGAGACCCTGATCAACACCTGCAACACCTGCTTGATGGTCAACCTGGCGCGCAAGCGGAGCGGCATCGCCCTGCCGGTCCGGCGCAGTTTCAGCCTGGCCGCCAAATCGACGTTTCCGGTTCCCTTCCGCGGGCCGGGCCGGACCCGGATCACCAGCGAGGTCCCCTGCAAAGGCACGACCGGCGAGGCGCCGAACCTGGCCACGACGGACATTCAGAAAACGCAGAAAAGCGAGAGCCCCATTCAATGCGTTCAACTGAAGAAGGGATCCACCGGTAACCCCGTCCTCTTCAATGCCTGCAAGAAGTGCCGCGCCGCAGCCATCCGCCGCTTGAACGCGTCCGGCAGTCCAATGGGGCAACAGGCCTATCTGCTGCAACCGAACGCAATTGTCTCCGTTGAAGCGAAGGGTGCTAGCGCGGTCGGGCTGTTGGCCGACATCGACTGCCCGTCCTAGTCCCTGGGGTCATCAAGGGCGCGCTTTCCAGGTTACCAGGACTTGGTCGACCGACACCTCGGAAACCGGTTGCCGTTCGGCGGGCGTGGCACCATCGATGATCACCGGAAAACCGATGCCGCCGAAGACCTGTCCGGCCGGCGCCTTGGCGAGCAGGCCGCGGGCCTCGATCTGAGGCCAGTCCGCCAGTTCGCCGTAGGTCAGGACCGGGTGATAGCAGCAATCGGCGGGCACCAAGAGGGCGTCCCAATCGTCGCGGTCCTTGCCCTTGAACAGGTCCTCGACGTCGGCAATCAGGTCCGTTTGCGGCATCCGCTCCAATTGCCGGTCGACCCACGCGGGCTTGCCGACGGCGGTGCAGAAATTCTTCCAGAACACCTCCTCGATGGCGCCTAGCGATACGAACCGGCCGTCCCGGGTCTCGTAAACCCCATAGCACGCGGCGCCGCCCGTCAGCAGGTCCCGCCCGCGGGCCGATGCCGACCCGGAACCGCTTTCGGCCAATCCGGCCTGGACCATGCCGTAGGCCTGCCAGGCGAGAACGGCGTCGGCCATGGCGACGTCGAGGTGAACACCGCGGCCACTTTGACCGCGGCCGACCAGGGCACCCAGGATGGCGATCACCGCCTGCAAGGCGCCGCCGTAGTCCGCAATGGGCGGGAAGGCCGGCTGTGGTATGGCTTCGGGGCCGGTCGCGTCAAGGGCGCCGGTCATGGCGACGTAATTGATGTCGTGCCCGGCCCAAAGCCGTTGCGGGCCGGTCTGGCCGTAACCGGACAACGCACAGTGGATCAGCCGCGGGTTGAGTTCGCTGAGCCGCGGCCAACCGAACCCCAGACGGTCGAGGACACCCGGGCGAAACGACTCGAGAAGGACGTCGGCGCCGCCGACCAGCGTTTCCATGGCGGCGCGGCCCTCGTCGGTCTTCAAATCGAGGCGCAGGATCCTTTTTCCGGCGTTGACGGCAGCATGGAACGGGCCCGGGCCGCGTTCATTGGTGATCGGATTGAGATCCCGCATGGGATCGCCCCGGGGCGGTTCCACCTTGACCACGTCGGCACCCAGGTCGGCCAGCATCTGTGTGGCAAAGGGGCCGGGCAGGAACTGACTGAGGTCGAGGACGCGGATGCCGTCCAGAAACCGGGCGGTCATGGAGGGTCTGCCGGATCCGGTTGCCTATTCGACGACCGCCGGTACCTTGCCTTTCTTGCGCTTGGCCGGGACCGTGGTGTCCTTCGGATAGTCGAAGGCGACCTTGCCGTCCTCGACCTTGACGACGACGCCGCCGCCCTTGGCCAGCTTGCCGAACAAGAGTTCTTCGGCCAGTGGTTTCTTGATGTGCTCCTGGATGACGCGGGACAGGGGCCGGGCGCCGAACAGTTTGTCGTAACCCTTCTTGGCCAGCCATTCGCGAGCACTGTCCGTGAGCTCGATGGTCACCGCGCGATCCTCGAGCTGGACCTCGAGCTGCATGACGAACTTGTCGACGACGCGGGCCACCACCTCGGGCGGCAGGGCACCGAACTGGACCATGGCGTCCAACCGGTTGCGGAACTCGGGCGTGAACATCTTCTCGATGGCTTCCATGTCGTCACCGATCCGCACGTCGCGCTCGAAACCGATCGCCGGTTTGGCCATGTCGGCCGCACCCGCGTTGGTCGTCATGATCAGGATGACGTTGCGGAAATCGACGCTCTTGCCGTTGTGATCGGTCAGCTTGCCGTGGTCCATGACCTGCAACAGGATGTTGAACAGGTCCGGATGGGCTTTCTCGATCTCGTCCAACAGGAGCACCGTGTGCGGGTGCTGATCGACGGCGTCGGTGAGGAGCCCGCCCTGGTCGAAGCCGACATAGCCCGGCGGCGCACCGATCAGCCGCGACACGGAGTGGCGCTCCATATATTCGGACATGTCGAAACGCGTCAGTTCGACACCCATGATCAAGGCCAGCTGGCGGGCGACTTCCGTCTTGCCGACGCCGGTCGGGCCGGAGAATAGATAACAACCGACCGGTTTTTCCGGTTCCCGCAAGCCGGCGCGGGCCAACTTGATGGCACTGGCCAGGGCATCGATCGCCTTGTCCTGGCCGAAGACCACCGTCTTCAGGTCCCGCTCCAGGTTCTGCAGCGCCTTGCGGTCGTCGCGCGACACGGTCTTCGGCGGGATGCGGGCGATCTTGGCGACGACGTGCTCGATATCCTTGACGGTGACGGTCTTGCGCCGCTTGTGTTCGGGCAGCAGCATCCTCGATGCACCGACTTCATCGATGACGTCGATGGCTTTGTCCGGCAGCTTGCGGTCGTTGATGTAGCGCGCCGCCAGTTCGACTGCGGTGCGCAAGGACTCGGCCGTATAGCGCACCTTGTGATGTTCCTCGAAATAGGGTTTCAGCCCCTTCAGGATCTTGACCGTGTCCTCCTCGCTGGGTTCGTAGACATCGATCTTCTGGAAACGCCGCACCAAGGCCCGGTCCTTTTCGAAATAGCTCCGGTATTCCTTGTAGGTGGTCGACCCCATGCAACGCAGCGTGCCGCTCTGCAGGGCCGGCTTGAGGATGTTCGACGCGTCCATCGAGCCGCCGCTGGTCGCACCGGCGCCGATGACGGTATGGATCTCGTCGATGAACAGGATCGCCCCTTCCGTATGCTCGAGTTCGGCCATGACGCTTTTCAGGCGCTCTTCGAAGTCGCCGCGATAGCGGGTACCGGCGAGCAGTGCCCCCATGTCGAGGGCGAAGATGGTGGCATCCTTGAGAACCTCGGGGACCTGGCCTTCGGTGATCCGTTTCGCCAGACCCTCGGCGATGGCGGTTTTTCCGACACCGGGGTCGCCGACGTAAAGCGGATTGTTCTTGTTGCGCCGACACAGGATCTGGATAGTCCGTTCGACCTCGGCGTCGCGCCCGATCAACGGATCGATGCGGCCTTCGGTGGCCTTGTTGTTGAGGTCCACGCAATAGGTGTCGAGGGCTTCGCGGCCCTTGCGGACGACGCTCTCTTCCTGGACGTCTTCGTCGGCACCGTGGACGGTACGGGTTTCACCCTTGTCGGCGACCTTGGCGATGCCGTGCGAGATGTAGTTGACCGCGTCGAGCCGCGACATGTCCTGCAACTGCAGGAAATAGACGGCATGCGATTCGCGTTCCGAGAACAGCGCCACCAAGACGTTGGCGCCGGTGACTTCCTCGCGGCCCGAGCTCTGTACGTGAATGACGGCGCGTTGGATAACCCGCTGAAAACCGGCCGTCGGCTTCGGCTCCTTGACCATCGTGCTGACGATGTCATCGAGTTCGTTGTCGAGGAATTCGCGGAGATCCTGGGCCAGTTTCTCCAGGTCGACACCGCAGGCCCTGAACACGGCCACCGAGTCCTGGTCTTCGGTCAATGACAACAAAAGGTGCTCGAGGGTGGCGAACTCGTGGTCCCGGTCGGTGGCCAGGGACAAGGCTCGATGTAGCGTTCGTTCCAGATTGCGTGACAGCATTGTCCGTTCCCGTTACTCCTCCCCGTCTCCATCCTTCTCGATGGTGCATTGGAGCGGATGTTGATTTTGCCGTGCCAGGTCCATCACCTGGGTCACTTTCGTCTCCGCGACTTCATAGGTATAGACGCCGCAGACGCCGACACCGCGCTGGTGGACGTGCAGCATGATGCGGGTGGCTTCTTCGTGGGCCTTGCTGAAAAAGCGCTCGAGGACGTGAACGACGAACTCCATCGGCGTGTAATCGTCGTTGAGCATGAGCACCTTGTACATGGCCGGCTTCTTGGTGCGGACCCTCGGCTTGAGCGCGACGCCGGTGCCCGTTCCATCATCGTCGATGTGGTTGGGGTTCCGAGGTGTGTCGTCCTGTCCGCTCATTGCCTTCGCAATCCTCATTGGGTCCAAACCGGCCTGTGTCCACGGCCACCCCGTATAATATGGGATATCGATGCCCCGGCAAAACCCCTTTGGCGCAATAAACCGGACGCGGGGGCGGAACGTAACGAGCCACAAACGAGAAGCGCCCGGCGGAGGGAGGACCCGCCGGGCGCTGTCGTGCGCTACACAATAATTGTGGGGGTATTAGGCAGCGAGCGGTTTCGTGAAGCGGTCGACCGTCGCGTTAACGCGGCTGGCGATCGGCGCTGAAGCGTTCTCGGCGATCTTGACCGAGAGGTCGGTGATCTTGCGGCCTTGGTCGAGGACCTTGGAATAGGAATCCGTGACCAGCGCGTTCTGAAGCGTCACCAGTTCTTCGACCGATTTGCAGTTGAAGACCTTTCTCGCGGCGTCGGCATTGCTTTCGAGCGAGGCTTGAGCCAGCGAGAAGAACTCCTTGTTGAGGTCTTGCAGGCCTTTGACGAACACGGCATTGGCCTTCATCACCGCGTCCAGGTTGTCCTTGTTGAAGGCAACGACTTCTTCGTAGTTCTTGAAAGCCTCGGAGCCGGCCTTGACGGCGGCAGCGACTTGCTCCTGGCTCATGGCGACGGCTTTTTCGACGCCCTTGGTCGCGGCATCGGTTCCGGCCTTCACAACGGTTTCAACGGTTTCCTTTCCGGCCGCGACGGCGGCTTCTACGGGTTCGGTCGCCTTTGCTGCGGCGGCTTTCTTAGCTGCGGTCATCTCTCTTACTCCATCAATTGGGGGCTCGGCCCCTGTAAAACTTAGGTTCGGATCTCATTGGACATGGCCACCAACGGGTTATTCCCATTTTCAAAAGCCCTCATCTTCCGAAAGGCTCGTCGGTGCCCCGTACTGCAGTGCAGCATCAATCCGATTTATAACCCAATTCACCCCCGCGTCAAGCGGCATTTTGTGCGATGCAGCATCGGCGTCGGCCGTTTGAACCTTTTGTTAAATAATAATAAATTTAAACCCCAACACCCCGGGTTGTACGAGATTTTGCGTTGCGAAAACGGGCGCTGTGGACCCGCGATCCGGAAATCCATCGGCCGTTAACCACTTTTTCACTGAAGATTCTCTAGAAACAATTGATTCGGCAGCGAAATTTCTGAAGACGCCGGAGAATCATGCGGTTACAATCACGCCTCAAAAATAGGCCGATTCGGCAACGAGGGGCGACAACGAGGGGAATGCCTGTGAGGGGTAACGGAGACGCCGCAATCACATCGTCGGGCTTGTATTCGGTATGTCGTGCCGCGGTGGCGAAACGGCTGTTCGCGGCCTTCGCTGTTTTCGCCCTGGTGGTTCTGTCGTTGGGCCAACCGGCCCACGCCCGCTACGCCTCGATCGTCGTCGACGCCGATACCGGGCGCATCCTTCACGGAACCAACATCGATACCCGCAATTATCCGGCCTCGCTGACCAAGATGATGACCCTATACATGGTCTTCGATGCCTTGGAAGCCGGCGATCTGGCGTTGCGGACCAAACTCAAGGTGTCGCACCGTGCCGCCAATCAACCGGCTTCGCGCCTCGGCCTGAGACGCGGCAAGACCATTCGCGTCGAGGAAGCCATTCTGGCACTGGTCACCAAATCGGCCAATGACGTTGCCACCGTCATCGCCGAAAACATGGCCGGTACGGAACGCGCCTTCGCCTTGAAAATGACCGCCCGGGCCCGGGAACTGGGTATGAGCCGGACCACCTTTCGCAACGCTTCAGGGTTGCCTCACCGCGGCCAATTGAGCACCGCTCGCGACATGGCGAAACTGGCCCGCGCCCTGATCAACGACCATCCCAAGTTCTACCGCTTCTTTTCGACCACGAAGTTCCGCTACGCCGGCCTGACCCACCGGAACCACAACAAACTGCTGACCACCTACGAAGGAACGGACGGCATCAAGACAGGCTACATCCGCGCCGCCGGTTTCAATCTCGTAGCCTCCGCCAAACGGGGTGAACAACGACTGATCGGTGTTGTGTTCGGAGGCGACTCGGCCCGCAAGCGTAACCGTCATATGACGTCCCTACTCAACAAGGGCTTCAAATCGCTGGACACGAGGACCACGATCGCCAAGGCCGTTCCCAAGGCAAAACCGAAATCGGCGCCGGCAGCCAAGACATCCCGAGCGAAACCGAAATCCACGGCGGTCGCGTCCGCGAAACTGAAGTGGGGCGTTCAGGTCGGAGCCTTTGCGCGCTATTCCCAGGCCTTCGATGCGGCACGCTTTGCCGTCGATATGGCGCCGGACTACCTAAAACGCGGCCATATCAAGATCGTGCCTCTCAAGAAACGCAGTGGCCGCACGCTGCACAGAGCCCGCATTCACGGCATTACCAAGAAACAGGCCTACAGGGCTTGCCGTTACCTCAAGAAAAAACGCCGCGACTGCATGGAGTTGAAGCTGAAAAAGCCGGTCCAGGTCGCTCAAAACCGCAACTGATCCAACATCCGTCAGGTTCCCCGGCGGGTCACGTAGGTCGGGCAATTTCGCGCGAGAAACGGCCCTTTTTCGGCCTCCTGCCAGACCGCGAAGGACCAGTCTTCATCCGTCAACTGGATACCGGGTTTCGGCAGAAAGACACGGGCGTTCAGGGTTCTGCCGCCGGCCGTCTTGGCTGACACGGAAGCCAGCCGGTACCCGTTTCCCTCGTAACGGACCAGTTTGCTCATATCTGTGCGACCGAGGCCCCGGGCGATCACGCCATAGGTGCGGGCGGCCCGATCTGGGATCAGTCCCGGAAACGAGGCGCCGGCGACCCGGACACAGCGGTAACCTTCCAGCGAACCGGGAACGATCGAGAACTTGGCCGCGCGCGGACCCAAGACATAAACACGGACGTCCGCATCGATCAGGGTACCGTAGAAGAAGAAGTCCATGGGGCTTATCGCTTGGTCGACCGCCAGTCGTGGATTTGATTCTCTATCGACCTATACACTCAAAAGGCCGGTGGTTCGATCCCGCTCAAGCGGAGTTGCTCGGCCAGCGTGGACTTCAAACGATCAAGACCTTCGCCGTCGGCGGATTCACAGCGGGCGACCAGCACCGGCTGGGTGTTCGACGCCCTGAGCAGCCACCAGCCGTCCTCGTTTTCGACACGGACACCGTCGATATCGATGACGTCAATGCCGGCGATGCCGTTGAGCCAGTCGCGAACCTCGTCGACGACCGAGAATTTCCGGCTATCGCCGCAATCGAAGCGGAGCTCCGGTGTGTTCACGAGTTTGGGGAGGCCGTCGTATATGGAGTCCAGGGAGCGGCCGCCGGAGACGAGGCACGACAGCAAGCGAACGGCCGCATAGAGCGCGTCGTCATAGCCGTAATAACGGTGTTTGAAGAAAATGTGGCCGCTGACCTCGCCGGCCAATGGCGCGTCTATTTCCGCCATTTTCGCCTTCATGTGCGAGTGGCCGGTCTTCCATTGCACCGACCGGCCGCCGATGCGCTCGATCTCGTCGAAAAACACGCGGCTCGCTTTGACGTCCGAAATGATGGGTGCCCCCGGCTGTTCGGCCAGGACCTCCTCGGCAAGTACGATCAGCAACCGGTCGCCCCAGAGGACCCGCCCTTTTGCGTCGACGACCCCGATCCGGTCACCGTCTCCGTCGAATCCGATCCCGACCTCGCATCCTTTTTCGGCGACCAGCGCCTTCAGCTGGGCAAGGTTCTCCTCGACGGTCGGGTCCGGATGATGGGCCGGAAAGGTGCCGTCGATTTCGCCGTTGATGACCCAGTGTTCGCCGGGCAAATGGCCGACCAGGCGCTCGAGCACCTCGCCCGCCGCGCCGTTGCCCGGATCCCAGGCGACACGAAGGCCGTCGAAGCCGTCGTAGTCCTCGATTAGACGTTTGACATAGTCGTTGATGACCTTGCGTTTCTTGGCCTTGCCGCGGCCATCGACGAATCTGCCGCTGGCGGCGCGACGCCCCAGGTTCTGGATATCGGCGCCAAAGAAGGGTCTCCCTTGGAACGTCATCTTGATGCCGTTGAATTCAGGTGGGTTGTGCGAGCCGGTGATCATCAGACCGGCATCCGTCTTCAGCTTGTGCGTGGCGAAGTAGAGCATCGGACTCGGGCCCAAGCCGATGCGGAAGACCTTGAGCCCGCAGGCGATGAGCCCGTCGGTCAGCGCCGCTTCCAAGGCCGGCGAACTCAAGCGCCCGTCATAACCGACGGCGGCAGTCTTTCCGCCGGCGTCACGAAGCATCGACCCGAAGGCCCGGCCAACGGCGCGGACATCGTCCGTCGTCAACGTCTCATCGACGACACCGCGAATGTCATATTCGCGGAGAATGGTCGGGTCGAGGACGCGGTTATCGGTCAAGGAAAGGGTCTCACGGTTCCATCGATTGGGGACGCCCGATGCTAGTATAGTCGAAACCGTGCCCGACGATCTCTTCCGGATTGTAGATATTCCGGAGGTCCACCATGATCGGCGCCGTCATCAGTTCCTTGGCGCGATCCATGTCGATACCGCGGAATTCGTTCCATTCGGTAATGATGACCATGGCGTCGGCACCCTCGAGGGTTTCGTATGTGCCGTTGCACCAGACGACGCCGTTCATCATGTGTTTGGCCTCGTCCATGCCTTCCGGATCATAGGCCCGCACGGTGGCGCCGGCCGCCTGGAGGCCGGCGACGATGTCGAGGCTCGGCGCTTCGCGCATGTCGTCGGTGTTCGGTTTGAAGGTCAGGCCCAATGCCGCGATCGTCTTGCCGTCGACGGAACCACCGCAGGCTTCGATGACCTTTTCGGCCATCCGCTTCTTTCGCTGGTCGTTGATGTCGACCACGGTCTCAACGATGCGCAGCGGGCTGCCGCTGCTGGCCGCCGTGCGGACCAGCGCCAGGGTATCCTTGGGGAAACACGACCCACCGTAGCCCGGCCCGGCATGCAGGAACTTCGAGCCGATGCGGCCGTCGAGGCCGATGCCGCGGGCGACGTCCTGGATATCGGCGTCGAGCTTCTCACAGAGGTCCGCGACTTCGTTGATGAAGGTGATCTTCGTCGCCAGGAAGGTATTGGCCGCGTATTTGATCATTTCGGCGGTCTGGCGGGACGTGAACAAGATCGGCGTCTCGTTCAGGAACAACGGCCGGTAGAGCTCCCGCATGACCTCCATGGCGCGTTCGCTCTTGGTGCCGATAACGACCCGATCGGGCCGCATGAAGTCCTCGATGGCCGACCCCTCGCGCAGGAATTCCGGATTCGACACGACGTCACAGTCAGCCTCCGGGCGGACACGCTCGACGATCGCCTCGACCTCGCGGCCGGTGCCGACCGGCACCGTCGACTTGGTGACGACGACCGTATAGCCGTCGAGGGCCTGGGCGATTTCCTCAGCGGCGCCATAGACGTAGGACAAGTCGGCGTGCCCGTCGCCACGGCGACTCGGGGTACCGACGGCGATGAAGACGGCATCGGCCGCCGCGACGGCCGGTGCCAGTTCGGTGGTGAAGGCCAGGCGCCCGGCTTCGACGTTCTTGGCGACGAGATCGTCGAGCCCCGGCTCGTATATGGGCATGACGTTGTTCTCGAGTTTCTCGATCTTGTCCGCGTCCTTGTCGACGCAGGTGACATGGACGCCGAATTCCGAAAAGCAGGCTCCGGATACCAAACCGACGTATCCGGTCCCGATAATGGCGATATTCATGGTCGAACTCTCTTGTGCGGCGGCCGGCCAGCCGCGGCTCCTTATTCCTCGATGATCTCGCGGACGACCTCGGCGATATCGCCGTTGAGGTCATCGCGCGCTTTGGCATAGGCGACATTGGCGGCAACGAAACCGATCTTGGTGCCGCAATCGAAACGGCGCCCCTCGAATCTGAATCCGTGGAACGGAACCCGCCCAATAGTCTCGGCCATGGCGTCGGTCAGTTGAATTTCACCGCCGGCACCGGTTTCGTGTTTGTCGAGGTGCTCGAAGACTTCGGGTTGCAGGATATAGCGACCGATGATCGACAACGTCGACGGGGCCTCTTGCGGATCCGGTTTTTCGATCAACCCCCTGGCCCGCGCCAACTGACCGTCTTCGTATTCGACATCGAGCACGCCATAGCGGTTCGTATGTTCGCGCGGCACGTCCTCGACGGCGACCACGTTGCCGCCGACCTCGTTGTAGGCCTCCATCATCTGTGCCAGGCACCCCGGTTCGGCGAGCACGATATCGTCCGGAGACAGAACGGCGAAGGGTTCGCCCTGGATGAATTGCCGGGCGCACCAGACGGCATGGCCGAGCCCCAGAGGCCGGCGTTGGCGCGTGTAGGACATCTTGCCTGGGTCGGGTGCGACACCTTCGACGATCGCCAGATCCACGGTCCGCCCGCGTTCGCGAAGGATCGCCTCCAACTCGTAGGCGTGGTCGAAATGGTCTTCCATCAGGTTCTTGCCGCGGCCCGTGACGAGGACGAATTCATCGATACCGGCGGCCCTGGCCTCTTCGACAGCGTATTGGATCAGCGGCTTGTCGACGATCGGCAGCATCTCCTTAGGCATGACCTTGGTCGCGGGAAGAAAACGGGTGCCGAGACCAGCCACCGGGAAGACGGCCTTGCGTACGGGTTTGACCATGGAAACTCTTTGAATTCTTTTCGTTTATGCGTTGCTGAATATGACCCCCAAGAGGCGGGGCTTTTGTGCCATAGGGTGTCGGTCACCGCAACATATCGATTGTTGTGGATTTCTCTCACATGCCGCCGGCAAGTGTGAGCGGATCCGCACCGCCACCCGCTCGCCGCGTCGGTTCGTTTTTCCCGATCACCGCGTTCCCGGATCACTGGCCGTCCGTTTCAAGCCGCAATGCGGGCATAAACAGTCATTGCACGGAACCGCCGCTGCCCCCCGATATCGTTGATAAACTCGTCCGAAAGAGTGTTTTGGGCGTCCGCTTCTATTAAGAGCGGACGTTTATTCGCCGCCACTGGCAGATGCTGCGGCGGTTTTTGGCTTTGGTTGG
>Ga0056133_10000032_pt1 | contig 27263 bp, 30 predicted proteins | sample WorMetGr2BELIZE1_FD_67351 | JGI IMG/M metagenome (GOLD analysis project Ga0056133, IMG submission 67351) | Marine gutless worms symbiont microbial communities from Max Planck institute for Marine Microbiology, Germany - Inanidrilus... ... | reverse complement strand
TCTCGGTGCTGCTGCCGAGCCACGGGCAAAAGAGCGTGAAAGAGGCCGCGGAGTAGGAGCGGGCGGGTCGGTTTCGTCACCTGACCGAGCGGAAAGGGCCTGAGGCGTTGTTCCCCCTGGGCCGGCAAATTCTATTCCGCCAGGAAACGGAACCGGTATTCGGCCTCCAGCGGCCGGCCAATGTCGTCTTCGGCGAAATAGGTGACCGTCACCGTAATCGTCTTTCCGGTCGGCTCCGACCACACCCAGGCCGGGCGTTTGGTGACCAGCGACCCGCCCGGGGGCAGACGGTCAGCGCCATAGAGCTGGGCGATATCACGGAGCACGTCGGTACAGTAGCGGTGGAAGGTTTCCCCGCCTTCGTAGCATTTCTTGTATCCAAGCAGGGTGATGCCGGCCCGACCCGAGGTCTCCCGCAGCGTCACCGGATAGAGGACCCACACCACGCCTTCGGGGACCGCTTCCGGTTTCGGCAAGCCGCCACGAGCCCGCTCGCCCGCGGTCGCCGACAGCACCGCGCCTTCGGCAGCCTGGGCAGGTACGACCGAAGGGGCCACGACCAGGAATGCGGTTAACAAAACGATTGACGGCATGTCTCTTTCCCAGGTCCCCGTCTGCTTAGTGGCAGTATGGTGGATCGGGCAGCAGCTGAACATAACGCAGCCTGCCGGCGCCGGGTGGGTTATAATCGAGGCGAGCCGACAAACAGCCAGCGAGGCAAGGCCATGGTCAGGAAAAGCAGGACGGTGGTACTCGATTGCGAGGAGGAATTCGGGCCCGAGTGGAACTGGATGCCTAAGAAGCTGGTCGACCTCGCCGCCTGGGTCGACAAATACCTGGCTTTGGTGCCGGAGGAATACCGCGACAGCGCGTCTTTCGAAACCGTCGGTCTTAGGGATTCCAAGCGCGAGTTCTGGCTCAACGTGAAGGTCTACTACTACCGGCCGGAGACCGACGAGGAGATGGAGGAACGCCTCGCCGACGAGGAAAAGCAGAAGCTCGAACAGCAGAAAGCGGAACGGCAGATGCTGGAGGACCTTAAGGAGAAGTTCCGCAACCGCTGACAGCCGGTCTCGGCGCCCCTGCGCGCCGCTGGCTGCGCCGTCAATCCGTCCATCGCCTCGTTTCTTATCGTCGCCTATTCCGCCGCCTTGGCCGCATCCTCACCCTTGAGCCACCAGGCGTGCATGGGCAGGAACATTTCTTCCAGATCGCGGACCTGCTGCGTCGCCCGGTATTCGACCCGCGGCGGCACCTCCGGATAGACGGTGCGTTCGACCAGCCCGTCGCGCCCGAGGGCGCGCAGCTGTTTGGTCAGCATGGTCTGGGTGATGCCGTCGATCTGGCGGCGCAGGTCGTTGCAGCGCTTCATGTCCTGGACGATGAGGATCTGCAGGATGATCAGCTTCCATTTGCCGCCGATCAGTCGCCGCCGGCGTCACCGGCAAGGAACGCCGCCACGGCCGGCCCGACCTCGTCCAGAGCGCCGGCGCCGAAGCGGTCGACCACTAGGTCGGGCGACATCTGGTGACGAAACCAGGTGACCTGGCGCTTGGCGAAGTTGCGGGTCGTCTTTTCCGCCGCCACAACTACCGATTCCAGGTCCTCGCCCGCCTCGAGATACCGGCGGATCTCGGGCACGCCGAGGGCCTTGAGCACCGGCAGGCCGGGATCGAGCGGCCGACCCTCCGTCTCTCGCACCTGGAGAGCGGCCAAGAGAGTGCGGACCTCATCGACGGCGCCCGCCGCGACCATCTGGCGAAAGCGCCCCTCGATGATTTGGTAAAGGGCGTCGCGCGGCGGGTCGAGCAAGATGGTGAAGAAGCGCGCCCGCAGCGCCGGCCCCGGCGCCTGGTCGGCATGCCATTGATCGAGCGTCCGCCCAGTCGCCGCGGCCACCGTATAGGCGCGGACCAGGCGCTGGCGGTCGGCGGCGTTCAAGCGTTGGGCAGCGGCTGCGTCGAGACGGGCGAGGGCCACGCGGAACCCCTCGCCGCCGAGGCGCTCGTAAAGAGCGCGGGCTTCGGCCATCCTGTCGTCCGGCACCGGTGGCACCGGGGCGATGCCCTCGGTGAGCACTTTCACGTAGAGCCCCGTGCCGCCGCAGACGATGGGCAGCTTCGCGCGGCGCCAGATCCCCTCGATCGTCTCGACGGCCCGGTCCAGCCACCAGCCGGCGGAACCCTGATCCGCCGCCCCGAGAACGCCGTAGAGGTGGTGCGGCACTCGTGCCAAGTCGGCCACGCTGGGCCGCGCCGACAGGATACGGAGATCGGAGTAGACCTGCATGCTGTCGGCATTGACGATCTCGCCCCCGAAGGCCTCGGCGACATCCAGCGCCAGGGCGGACTTGCCGCTCGCCGTCGGCCCGGCGACGATGACGACGGGCCCATCCTCCGGGTCCGTCAGGTTTGGCTTTTCGTCGGCCGTTTTTTGGGGCAGGTTCGCCACCGCTGGAACCCCCTTTCCGGCTCCGATCCGTCAACGCTCGTCGCAGCCGTTTTACAGGATTATGGCGCATGGACAACGTGCTAACGGTGGTCGCCCCCGGTGCGGGCGGTGTTTCCGGGAAAACGGCCGCCGATGTCTCGGACGCGCTCAGGGACCTGGGCGCCGAACCGAGGGCCGCCGAATGGCTGGCTCCCGAACAGGCGTTCGATATCCTTTACGCCGGGTCTACCGGCGGTATTGGCCCCGCCACCGCTGAGGTGACGGCCGGGCTCGAGGATCTCAGCACGGCACTCGGTGTCGACATCGCAGCACAGGCAGCGGCGACGCGACGCAAGGACCTGCTCATCGCCGATATGGACTCGACCATGATCACCGGCGAGACCCTTGACGAGCTGGCCGATTACGCCGGTCTCGGACAAGAGGTGGCCGCCATTACCGAACGCGCCATGCGGGGCGAGATCCTGTTCCGTGATGCCCTTGCCGAACGGGTCGCCATGCTCGAGGGATTGGCCGCCGAAACCATGGTTGCGGTCGCGGACGCCATCATCTATTCACCGGGCGCCGAGGCGTTGGTGCGGACCATGAGCGTCGCCGGCGCCAAGACGGCCCTGGTCTCGGGGGGCTTCGGTTTCTTCACAGAACGCGTCGCGGCACATCTCGGCTTCGCCTTCAACAAGGGAAATCGGATCGAAATCGCCGAAGGACGGCTGACCGGGCGGGTCGTTCCGCCGATCGTCACCAAGGACGTCAAGCGGGACATCCTCATCGACATCGCCAGCTGGAATGCCATTCCGCTGGCCCGCACGCTGGCCGTCGGCGACGGTGCCAACGACGTACCGATGATCCGGCGCGCTGGTCTCGGTGTCGCCTATCGCGGCAAACCGGCCTTGAGAGACGCCGCTGATGCCATCGTCTCTCATTGTGATTTGACTGCACTTCTCTACTTCCAGGGGTATGGCCTGGAAGCAATTTCGTCGTAGGTCATTGAAATAAAAAGATAATGAATTAACCGATACGATTAATTGTAGACTTTTTTCTTCCTGGTCCTCACGTCTACCAGTTGTGATCCAACTCTTTTCGGAGTCAAGATGATCACCTCTGACAGTTGTAAGACAGGAGGATTCCATGACATCCGTTACCAGTGCATTGAACGCCGCCCGGCTGATCTCCGCGATCGACAGCCTGGCCCTCGAGGAAGGAATGGAACTGACCATCGGTACCGATTTCGAGACCTATGCGGAGTTGCGCCGTTACCAGGAGGGACGCGGCCCCGTATCAACCATGTTCGACCCGGCCGTGGCCGACGTCAACGAGATGAACGGCTTCTGGGTGTTGGGCCGCAACACGGCCGGCGACATCGTCCACACGCAGGCGGTCCGCAGTTTCGACATGAACGATGAAGCCACCGCCCGGCGCTTCTACGGCAACCTCGATTCCTATTTCTCCAAGGTCCACGACGCCGACGCCCTCGGCGCGCGCTGCGCCTTTCCGATGATGCAACAGCGCATCCAGGGCGGGAAAGTCTGCTATCACGGCGAAATCTGGCTGTCGCGCGAGTACCGCGGCCGCGGCCTGTCGGCCCTGTTACCGCGCCTTCTGATGGCGCTCGCCTTCGTGCGTTGGGCGCCGGTCTACATGTTCGGATTGGTGCCGGCTAAGCTCGCCAGCTGCGGCATCGCTTGCCAGTACGGTTACTACCATGTGGAACCGGAAGGGTTCGTGCTCGAAGGGGGCGGTCCGGCGACGGCTAACCGCTGGCTCGTCTGGATGGCGGACGACGACCTTCATCGTCTTCTCCGGCAAGCCCCAGAAGCGGAAAGCTCGAACGGTGAAATTGCGAAACGCAAGCCAGGGCCGGCGCCCCAAGCCAGTCTTTCAACGGCAACAGCAGCCGGTGATAGGACGCCCACTCCGGTTCTTCACGTGGTGCCCGAATGGCAGCAAGAACCCGGTCATAACGCGGCAGCCCGCTGACCATGACTTCTTCGAACGGCTGGCGCGTCAACCACCCGCCGCGCGCCGGCCGATCGACGCGGTCGCGCCGCGACCCCTCGACGGACCTCGCCCAACCGCGCCCCAGGATGCTGGTGATCGGCGCCCTGTCGCCGACGCTGTCGTAGACGACGGCGCCGTCCCAATCGCGGCGCCGATAGACGACGGCGCGGTCATAGAGATCCCGGGCCGCCTCGAAAAAGGCGTTGCGCCCGTTTTCCTTCCAGGCCTTGTAGGCGCGGGCGACAGTGGCCACCTGGGCGTCGATTTCCGAAACGTCGCCGGTGCAGACGAACGAGCGGTTGCCCAGCTCGACGCCCTGGTAGGTGGTGGAGGCATTGATACGTTCAAGCGCCTGATCCTTGGTCAGGCCGTAGGTGCAGTACCAGCCATGGAAGTTTTGTTCGAGACCGATGACGGCACCATCCTGCAGGGTCGCCAGCCAATGGCGCGCCGAATCCAAGGATTTTACACAGACGGAATTGACGTCCCACTTGAGGGTAAAGCCACCACTGGCGATCAGAACCTTGATCATACCGAACTCGTGGTAGGCGAAACCGTCGAAGCTGGTCCTTTCGAAGTCCGCCGCGAAAAACCGGCCGTCGTCACCGATCCACCAAGCACCGATGGCGCCGGTAATCGTCGAGCGCGAGGTCCTAACGAAGAGTTCCATGGACTTAACCGTACCGGGCGCCTCGCATCATGCCACTGGCGGTGTAGCCCTCAGCCGTTGCGTCGTCGAGGGCTTCGCCCAATCCACTCTCGAGCCCGTCGAAGAAATAGGATACCGGAACGTTCAGGATCCGGGACAGTTCAAGCAATTGTGAACCGGACACCTCGCCGCCGCGTTCCATCTTGGAAATCGCCTGCTGGGTAATACTTCCCAGCTGGGCCCCGAGGGCCTCTTGGCTGATATGGAGGACGACGCGGCGCCGGCGAATCTGGTTGCCAATATGCGCTGCCGTTGAAGCTTTCATCGAATCACCTCCGGCGATGTGCTGCTATACAATCGTAGTTCTCCCTGTCGGCGCTTAGCAAGCGTAAAACGACCGATCATTTCACGCGGAGATTACACAACTGTTAACGGTAAAGAACAATATGAGGTTGTGTTCGCGCGTCAATTTCTTGCCGCTCCCCGCGGGAAACACCACTATCGCCTTAACAATTACAAGTAAGTGGGCGGAATCGACGAAAACTTCTACGTGATTTAACATATGGAGAGTCATATGCGAGGAACAACCTCACTCGACAAGGAAATCGGGCGCCGCCTGCGCCAAGCACGACTGGCCGAGAACCTGACACAAGACGGCCTGGCCAAGAAACTCGGCATCAGCTTTCAGCAGGTCCAGAAGTACGAAAACGGATCGAATAGGGTTAGCGCCAGCCGCCTTTTTTCGGTCGCCAAGGTGCTCAACCTCCCGATTATCTATTTCTATGACGAAATCGAAGGTCCCGGGTCGGCGGTGGCCACGGCCGAAGACAGCGCCCTGCCCGACCGCGTCATCCGCGTCGCTCGTGTCCTCAGCGAGATTCCGGACGGCGCCATCAAGGACCAACTCTTTCAGTTGGTGAAAGTCGTCGGACGCACCGGCTGACGGCACGATCCGGCACCGCCGCGCCGACCAAGTTGGGGCGCGGTGTTGCCGGCGGGGGAAACACGCTCCCCCTCAATCCAAGACCAGAGACACCATCCCGTCGGCGAGCTTCGGCTCGAACCATGTCGACTTCGGTGGCATGACGCCGCCGGAGTCGGCGACCGACATGAGATCGCCGAGTGATGTCGGGTAGAGGGCGAAGGCGGCTGCCATTTCGCCGCTGTCGACACACCGCTCCAGTTCCGCCATGCCCCGGATCCCGCCGACGAAGTCGATCCGCTTGTCGACCCTCGGGTCACCGATTCCAAGGACGGGTCCCAGCAGACGATCGGTCAACAGACTGATATCGAGGGCGGCGACGGGATCACCGGCCGGGGCCGCCTCTTTCGGCTGCAATCGATACCAGGCACCATCTAAATAGAGCCCGAATTGCCGTGCCGTATCCGGCTTGTGTGCGGCCGCGCACGGCTCGATCGTGAATGGCTGACCGATGCGGTCGAGGAATGCGGCGGCGTCCAGTCCGTTGAGGTCCCGAACGACCCGGTTGTAATCGAGGATTTGCACCTCATCGTCGGGGAACGTCACGATCAAAATCATTATAGGGTTCGTCGCCATTATGGGATGGATTGGCCTGGCGCCGCGCCGCCGCCACACGTGAGGCCGCCGCCGAGCGGTGGTGGCCGTCGGCGATATAGATCGCGTCCATGGCCGAGAATGCTGCGGTCAGCGCATTGCTCTCGTCAGCGTCGGCGACGACCCACAGTGTATGGGAGACGGTACCATCTTCCGAAACGCTGTAGGCGGGCGGCAACGCCGTCACGGCGGCGATGACCTCGGCAATCGATCCATCAGCGCGGTGCGTCGCCATCACCGGACCGGTCTGGGCGTTCAGGGAATCGATCTGGCGGACCCGGTCGTCTTCCTTGTCGGGACGGGTGAATTCGTGGCGTTTGATGCGGCCGGCTTCATAAGCGGCGACGATGCCGGTCTGCGCGTGATCACCCATCTCGACTCGGTAGACGTAGTAGTAGGGACTGTCGTCCTTGACCAGAACGCCCGATTCCAGCATCGCCCGGAGGTTATCCGCGCCTTTCGCGTATACAGCGTCCGAATAGGGGTCGGTTCCCGGCGGCAAGTCGATTTCCGGCTTCGAAATATGAAGGAAGCTCCAGGGCCGCCCGGAAGCCCGCTGGCGTGCTTCTTCCGTATTGAGCACGTCATAGGGCGGGGCGATGACATCGGCCGCGCTTTCGGCCGTCGGCCGCAACCCCCGGAACGGCCGCGCCAGCGGCCCGCTGTGATTTGCCATGGCCCTACTCTGCAGCGACCGGCGGAAGCTCGCCGAGCGCACGTTCTAGTTCGACGTTGTCGTGCGCATGATCGACGAGCTTGCCGTCGAGGAAATCGGTGTAGGCCTGCATGTCGAAATGGCCGTGACCGGAAAGGCCGAAGAGGATCGTCTTCCGGATCCCTTCTTCCTTGCACTTGAGGGCCTCGTCGATGGTCTGCTTGACGGCGTGGGTCGATTCGGGGGCCGGGACGATGCCCTCGGCCTGGGCGAACTGCAGGCCCGCCGTGAAACACCCGGTCTGATGCTGGGCGCTGGCTTCGATCAGGCCTTGGTCGAGGATATGGCTGACCAAAGGTGACATGCCGTGGTAGCGCAGCCCACCGGCATGGATTCCCTCGGGCACGAAGGTCGATCCCAGGGTGTGCATCTTGACCAGCGGAGTCAGATGCGCCGTATCGCCAAAATCGTAGGCATAGGTGCCGCGGGTCATGGTCGGGCAGGCCGCCGGTTCGACAGCGACGATGCGCACGTCCTCACCGCCGCGGAGTTTGCGCCCCAGGAACGGGAAGGCGAGGCCGGCGAAGTTGCTGCCGCCGCCGGCGCAACCGATGGCGACGTCCGGATATTCGCCGGCCATTTCCATCTGCTCGATGGCTTCGATGCCGATCACGGTCTGGTGGAGAAGAACATGGTTCAAGACGCTGCCCAGCGCGTATTTCGTGTTCGGGTTCTGGGCCGCCACCTCGACCGCCTCCGAAATGGCGATGCCGAGGCTGCCGTTGGAGTCCGGGTGCTCGGCAAGGATGGCGCGGCCGGCCTCGGTTTCCTGGCTCGGGCTCGGCACACAGCGCGCGCCGTAGGTCTCCATCAGCGCGCGGCGGTAGGGTTTCTGCTGGGAGCTGATCTTCACCATGTAGACGTCGACGGCGAGCCCGAAAAGACTACCCGCAAACGCCAGCGACGATCCCCACTGGCCGGCGCCGGTCTCCGTCGACAAGCGCTCGGTGCCCTCTTCCTTGTTGTAGAAGGCCTGGGCGACGGCGGTATTCGGCTTGTGGCTGCCGCTCGGGCTGACGCCTTCATATTTGTAGTAAATGTGGGCCGGCGTATCGAGCGCCTGCTCCAGGCGCCGGGCCCGGTACAGCGGTGACGGCCGCCAAAGTTTCAGGACATCGCGGACCGGCGTCGGGATTTCGACCTCGCGCTCGGTGGTCACCTCCTGGCCGATCAATGCCATCGGGAACAGCGGCGCTAAGTCGTCGGGCCCGATCGGGTTTCGGGTCGCGGGATGCAGGACCGGAACGGGCGGTTCCGGCAGATCGGCCATAATGTTGTACCAAGTCTTCGGAATGCGGTCTTCCGGCAGAAAATACTTAGGGGCTGACCCAGATAACTCGGAATTGGGGTGTGTGCAATGGTATGAGCGACATTTTAAACCAACGTTCCGGCCCCTGCAAAAACAAACGGCGCCCGAAGGCGCCGCCCTGGTCTTTCCAAAGAACAAACAGCGCCCGTGGGCGCCGCCCCGATACCGACAAAAACAAACGGCGCCCGAAGGCGCCGTTTGCGTCGATCAGGAGGACCTATCAAAATTCCCCGATCAACCTTTCTCCAAACGGATGGCGACGAACCTAAGGCCGCCCTGTCCTTCGAGCAGGAACAGAACCGACTTGCGTCCGGCGTCCTTGGCCTCTTCGACCCTCTGTACGACTTGCGTCGGCGTGGTCACCTCCTCCTGTGCCACCTCAACGATCAGATCACCGGCCCGAATGCCCTTTTCCGATGCCGGTCCGGCATCGTCGACTTCGGTGACGACGACCCCCTTAGCCTCTTCGTCGATCTTGTACCGTTCCCTAAGACTGTCCGTCAGCTCCGATAAGGTCAAGCCCAACTCGTCGATTTCGCGCCGTCCGCCCGGTCCTTCCGTACGCGCGGCAACCTGGGCCTTGTCATCCAATTCACCGACCGTGACCTTGAGGTTCTTTCGCTTGCTGTCCCGCCAGACGACCACATCGACCGGTTTCCCGACTTCCGTATCGGCAACGATTCGCGGTAAGGCGCGCATCTCGGCGACCTTCTTGCCATCGAATTCGAGGATAATGTCACCGGCTTTGATCTCGGCCTTTTCCGCCGGGCCTTCCTTGATCACGCTCGCCACCAATGCACCCTCGGCGGTGTCGAGACCCAGCGATTCGGCGATCTCTTCGGTCACCTGCTGGATGTGGACGCCGAGCCAGCCGCGCTTGACCTCGCCGTGTTTCATCAACTGGCGGATGACCGGCTCGGCGGTCGAGGTCGGAATGGCGAAGCCGATGCCGACGGAGCCGCCGGAAGGCGAGTAGATGGCCGTGTTGATGCCGATCACCTGGCCGTCGAGGTTGAACATGGGGCCACCGGAATTCCCGCGGTTGATCGAGGCGTCGGTCTGAATGAAATCATCGTAGGGACCGGCATTGATATCGCGCCCGCGGGCCGAGATGATCCCGACCGTCACCGTGCCGCCCAAACCGAACGGGTTGCCGACGGCGACGATCCAGTCGCCGACCCGCGACTTATCCGAGTTGCCGAAGCTGACCGGCGTCAGGTCGGTGTCGCTCTTGACCTTGAGCACCGCGAGGTCGGTCTTGGCGTCGCGGCCGACGAGATCCGCCTTCAGGCGCGAGTCGTCGTGCAGGATCACGTTGATCTCGTCGGCATCCTGAATGACGTGGTTGTTGGTGACGATATAGCCGTCGTTGCTGATGATGAAGCCGGAGCCCAAGGACGTGGAGCGGCGCGAGCGCCGTTCCGGCATGTTGCGATCGAAGAACTCCTTGAAGAACTCCTCGAAGGGCGATCCCGGCGGCAGCTGCGGCATCTCCGGGGAATTGCGGCCTTCGACGACCTGGGTCGTCGAAATGTTGACGACGGAGGGAAGCAGCTCCGCCGCGAGATCGGCGAAACCGTCGGGAGCCGAACGGGCTTGCGCCGCGCCGGCGGCAAGAATCATGGCGATTGACAGGGCCATCGCGACGAGCGGCTCGAAGCCGAGAGATCGTGATTGACGATCGCAACCGATCGATCGCGTTTGACGAATTGCCAAGGGTTTCATCGGTAATACCATTCCTTTTCCGCTTCGGATCCGCGGACCTGTGTATCCGTCGGCCCGAATAAATTAGTCCCGAGAGCCGTGACGGGCAATGGCATGCCGGTCACGGCTACGCGAGTGCATTTTGGCTGAAAATGTGGCTGAACCATGACCCGGCGGGGACAATGTCGTGGCATGGTTCGACGACACTGGGCCCCACGTCAACCACGGATGAACCAGACGAGTGCCACACCGGTGACAGCGGCGGCCAGACCGACCGTCCTCAGCGTCGACGACGGCATCTCCTGGACCTGCGCCATCATCCGTTTCATGCCGTCGGGGAACAGCGCATAAGCGATGCCCTCGATGGCGATGGCCAAGGACAGGGCTACCCAAAGGTCGGTCACACTGTCCCCCGATGTCGAGACCGCTGTTTAGCGATCTTTGACCGTTTTCGGTACCGCGTTGAAGAACTGGAACAGCTCCGAATCCGGGCTCAAAACCATTGTTGTCCCTTCGCTCACCGCGTTACCGAGCGCTTCCATGGATCGATAGAAGTCGAAGAACTGGGCGTCCGTGCCGTAAGCGTCGTTGAGGATCTTGGTCCGTGCGCCATCACCTTCACCGCGCAGGATCTCGGAAGTCTTCTTGGCCTCGGAGATGATGATGGTGCGCTGTTTGTCGGCGCCTGCCTGAATATCGAGCTTCTGCTTTTCGCCGTCAGCCCGGAGTTTGGCGGCATGCGCCACACGGTCGGACTGCATGCGGTTGTAGACCGCCTGGGCCGTGGTGTCCGGCAGGTCGGTGCGACCGATGCGAACGTCGACGACCTCGGTGCCGAACTCGGGGGCCTGCGCCTTCATCTGCTCGGTGATCAGGTGCATCACCTGGGCGCGCTTCTCGGTCAGCATGTCACCCAGAAGGATCTTGCCGATCTCGGCGCGGACGGCCGCATTCAGCCGGTTGCCGAAGACGTTGCGGAAGTTGAGGTCGGTTTGCGCCTTCTTCCGGAATTCCAAGGGGTCCTCGATCTTGTATCGCGCAAAAGCGTCGACATTGACACGCTTCTGGTCGGCCAGGATAACCTCCTGGACGGGCGGATCGAGATCGAGGATTCGCCGGTCGTAATACTCTACGTTCTGAATGAACGGCATCTTGACGTGAAGACCGGGTTCCTTGACGACCCGGATCGGGTTACCGAACTGCAGGATCAAGGCCTGCTCAGCCTGGTGCACGGTGAACAACGCGCTGTAGGTGACGACGCCGGCAACGACGACGATCACGCCCAGAATGGCGAGGGATGCGTGTTTCATTGGGCCTGCGCCTCCGATCGCTTCTTGATTTCGGGTAACGGTAGATAGGGCACCACGCCCGATCCGCTACCCTGTCCCTGGTCGATGATCACCTTCTCGGAACTGTCGAGGACGTCCTGCATGCGCTCCAAGTAGAGGCGCCGCGTGGTCACGTCCTTGTTCTCCTTATAGGCGTTATAGACCGATAGGAAGCGCTGCGCTTCACCCTCGGCCTCGTTGATCATCTGCTGCTTATAGGCTTCCGCCTCCTGGATCATCTTCCGCGCTTCACCCTGGGCCCGAGGCACGACGTCGTTGAGGTAGGCGGTCGCCTCGTTGACTTTTCTTTCCTGGTCCTGCTTGGCCCGCTGCACGTCGTTGAAGGCATCGATGACTTCCGCCGGCGGGTCGACCTTCTGCTGTTTGACGTCGGCGATTTCGACGCCGGCGCCATAGTCGTCGAGAATCTGCTGCAAGAGTTCCTTGGTCTGCTGTTCGACCTGGGTGCGCTGGGTGGTCAGGGCCGTATCCAGGGGCGTCTGACCGATGATCTCGCGCATGGAGCTCTCGGCAGCGATCTTCACGGTCGCTTCCGGGTTTCGGATGTTGAACAGGAAATCGGCCGCGTTTTTGATCCGCCACTGGACCACGAAGTCGATATCGATGATGTTCTGATCACCCGTCAGCATCAGACTTTCCTGCGGAATGTCCCTGGCGCCCATGCCGCGGCCGACATCGCCGCCGCCGCGGAATCCGACGGAGATCGTATTGGTGCGGTCGACGTTGACCTTGACGACATCACCGATTGGCGTCGGCGCCCACACGTGAAGTCCAGGGCCTGTGCGTTTCATATACTTTCCGAAAAGCAGTTCGACCCCTTGCTCACCGGGCTGCACCCGATAAACGCCGCTGAACGACCAGACGACCACGGCCAGCAGCGCGATCAGGATCACGCCCCGGATACCGCCGGCTCCGCCCGGCATGAACCGTTTCACGCGGTCCTGGCTCTTGCGGACCATGTCTTCGATGTCCGGGGGACGCGGACCGCGTCCACCGCCGCCGCCTCCGCCGCCCCATGGGCCTTGGCCGCCTCCGCCGCCCCATGGGCCGCCTCCCTGTGATTTCCAAGGCATGCCTATTCGCTCCTCAATTAAGTCAAATCTTATATGTGAGACTTGTAATTCAGCGCTGTTACGCTACTTCCTAAACAACAGAAGCCTCTGCCCCAACAGCGTTTGCCATGTCGCCACGGCGCTCGCATAGCAGACGCGGCGGGTGGGGCACAACGAATATCGGCATATTGAGCGGAGTTTGCAAGGATGGCTGAGATTACGATCGAGGAGATCGAAAAAGCGCTTGCCGCCGTCACCGACCCGGTGAGCGGCAACGACATCGTTTCGCAGGGGTTGATCAAGGGGTTACAGACCAAGGACGGCCACGTGGCGTTCGCCATCGAGGTCGACCCGGCCAAAGGCGCCGAAATGGAACCGCTGCGTAAAGAAGCGGAAAAGACCGTCCATGATTTGCCCGGCGTGATTTCGGCGACGGTGGTGCTGACCGCCGAACGCGCCGGCGGCGGCAACGGCCAGGGCGGCCAAGCGCGCCACCCCGGACCCGGTGCCCAGCAGGAAGGCATGGGTGCCATGCAGGCGGAACTGCTGCCCGGCGTCAAATCGATCATTGCCGTGGCCTCGGGCAAGGGTGGCGTCGGCAAGTCGACGACCGCCGCCAACCTGGCCCTGGCCCTGTCCGCGGGCGGCCACAAGGTCGGTCTATTGGACGCCGACATCTATGGACCCTCGATGCCGCGGCTTCTGGGCATCACCGGCCAGCCGTCGTCGAGCGACGGCAAGACCCTCGATCCCATGGAGAACTACGGCATCAAGGTGATGTCGATCGGCTTCATGGTCGAAGAGGACACGCCGATGATCTGGCGCGGACCCATGGTCCAATCGGCCCTCGAACAGATGATGCGCGACGTCAGCTGGAGCGAGCTCGATGTGCTCGTCGTCGACATGCCGCCGGGCACCGGCGACGTGCAGCTGACCATGGCGCAGCGCGTGCCGCTGAGCGGTGCGGTTATCGTCTCGACGCCGCAGGACATCGCACTCTTGGATGCCCGCAAGGGCCTCAACATGTTCCGCAAGGTCGACGTTCCGGTGTTGGGCCTGATCGAGAACATGAGCTACTTCCACTGCCCACACTGCGGCGAGCGTTCCGAGATTTTCGGGCACGGCGGCGCCAAGGCGGAAGCGGAAGCCAAGGGCATGAACTTCCTCGGTGACGTGCCATTGCACATCGACATCCGCACCACGTCCGACGGCGGCCATCCGATCGTCGTTGCCAAACCGGACAGCGAGGAAGCCAAGGCCTTCAAGGGCATCGCCGATCGCGTTTGGGAAAGGCTCAGCCAGGAACAGGGCGGCATCTCCAAACCGAAGATCGTCGTCCAGTAGGCGACTCCGGCGCCCGCACCGGGCGTCCAGCGATTTTAATCCGGAAAGCCCGCGCCCGTCCCCTTGGGCGCAAGCTCTTTTTCGCCTACCATGCGGGCCATGAAATGGGGGGCGATCATTGTCGGCCTGATGGCGGCTTTCGCGTTGGCGGGTGACGACGGTCACGCAGGTGTGCTCGACCAGCGGGTTCGCGCCCTGCCCCAGGCCGAATGCGCCGCGGTCCGCCGCGTGCTCGAGGATGGCGTGCCCATCCAGCCCGGCTTCCGCCAGATGGAGTACGAGTTCCCGGACAACGAGCACGGCATCACCGGGCGGCTCTGCCGTCTGCACGTGATCGGCTCGGGGGCTCATATCGAAGGCACGCAAATCCGTTCGCTGGCTGACATGCACGCCTTTATCAAGGCCTCCCTTGAACATGCGGGCTGGCGCCAGACCAAGGAGACCGAACGGTTCACCGACCGCTCCCAGTCAGGCAAAGACGTTTTCGCGCTGTTCAAGAACAATGCGATCTGTGTCTCAACGGTGCTGATCAGCCCGGCACCCGGTTACGTGCCGACGACCAACGTCAAGTCCAACGGCCAGGTCTACCTGGGCGCGCTCTTTCCCTACGAGCGGGAATGGTGGATCGCCGTCGACTGTTTCCACCTATAGCGGATTGCACTTCGTTTAGCCGAAGCGGCCGGAAGGTTAGCCGCCGAACATCTTCTTCAGGTTGTCGAATCCGGCCTGGTAGATGCCCTGGACGATCTCCATCGCATCACCCTCCGGCGCACCGGCCGCCTCGAACTCGCTCGACCACTCGACGGTGCTGTTTTCGCCCTCACCGGAGACCTTGATGGTCGCCGAGTAGTTGGCGATCGGAAACGGGCTCTCCTGAATGGAGTACGTGTAGGTGCGTGATCCGTCGTCCATCTTTTCGAGCCTCTCGACGATGACTCCGCCACCGGCCAAGGACAGCTTCCGCGTTTGTCCTTCCTCGGTGAGTTCGCTTTTTTCAACGGCCGGATGCCAGTCGGGCAGCGCGTTGAATCCGCCGATCAGTTTCCAGACGTTGTCGGCGGAAACAGCCAGATTCTGCGACATCGATACTTTCGGCATTATTTTCCTCCCGCTTGCTTATTGTCGGGCACTCCGAGGCGGATAGCCCGGCAAGACGATACCACAAACCCGCTATCGGCGGTAGCGGCGGCGGCTTAGACGATGCGTTCGAGAACGATGAAACTAAAGGCCGGTCCATCCGGCCGTTCCGCTTCGTGATGGTGGCGCGACACTTCGCGCCAGCCGCCTTCGTCGATTTCCGGGAAGAAGGCGTCGCCCGGGAACTCGGCATGGATCTGGGTCAGGTAGATGCGGTCCGCATGGGGCAGGGCGAGCGCGTAAATCTCGGCGCCGCCAATGACGAAAACCTCCTCCCCGCCCTCGATCAAGGCGATGGCGCGGGCCTTACGAAGCGCGCTCTCGAATTCGTGGACCACCTCGGCATCGGGGGTCTCGAAGGCCTCGTCACGGGTGATGATGATGTTGGTGCGTCCGGGCAGCGCCATACCGATCGACTGATAGGTCTTGCGACCCATGATCACCGGCGCCCCCATGGTCACTTGCTTGAAGTACTTGAGGTCGGCCGAGATGTGCCAGGGCATGCCGCCTTCGAGCCCGATGGTACGGTTCTCGGCCATGGCCAGGATCAGGGACAGCCGGGCGTCGTCGTCCATGGTGACCTGTGCCGCCTAGACAGCAATCGGTGCCGCGATATGCGGGTGTGATTCGTAACCGATCAGTTCGAAGTCCTCGAACCGGAAGGCGAAGATGTCAGTGACCTGGGGGTTGATCCGCATTTCGGGGAGCGCCAGCGGCTCCCGGGACAATTGCAGGTCGGCCTGATCCAGGTGGTTGCTGTAGAGATGGGCGTCGCCCAGCGTATGAACGAAGTCGCCGGGCGCAAGACCGGTAACCTGCGCCATCATCATGGTCATAAGCGCATAGGACGCGATGTTGAAGGGAACGCCCAAGAAGATGTCGCAGCTGCGCTGGTAGAGCTGGCACGACAGCCGGCCGTCGGCGACATAAAACTGGAACAGGCAATGGCACGGCGGCAGCGCCATGGTGTCGACTTCGGCGACGTTCCAGGCGGACACGATGTGGCGGCGCGAGTTGGGGTTGTTTTTGATCTGCTCGACGACGGCGCTGATCTGATCGATGGTGCCGCCGTCGGGCTTCGGCCAGGACCGCCATTGGTGGCCGTAGACCGGACCCAGGTCGCCGTGCTCGTCGGCCCATTCGTCCCAAATGGAAACACCGTGCTCCTTGAGATAGCGGATGTTGGTATCGCCCGAGAGGAACCACAGGAGTTCGTGGACGATCGACTTGAGGTGCAGTTTCTTGGTGGTCAGAACCGGAAATCCGTCGGCGAGGTCGAAGCGCATCTGGTAGCCGAAGACACTCTGCGTGCCGGTGCCGGTCCGGTCTCCGCGGAAGGTGCCGGTGGACCGGACGTGGTTCAGGAGGTCGAGGTACTGCTGCATGGCCGGTTCGAACAATCGACGGGTCGCGAGCATTGTACCCGAGGTCGCGCAAGCGTCAAAAACCGTTCATCCCGCCCTTGCCAAGTCCAGGGAATCCGCCAACATTGTGGAAAACAATCAGACGGAGATTAAGTCATGACCGACGAATCGGCCCTAGCCGGCAAGACCTGTATTCCCTGCCAGGGTGGCATCCCGCGACTCGGCCTCGACGAGGCACTCGAAATGGCGGAGACGGTCGCCGGATGGGATTTGAACGACGATGCGACGCGGATCGCCAGAACCTACGCGTTCGATGAATTTGCCGAGGCGCAGGCCTTTGCCAACGCCGTCGGGATCTCTGCGAGGAAGAATTCCACCACGCGGACATCACCTACGGCTGGGGTTACTGCCGCGTCGAGTTTCACACGCACAAAATCCGGGGACTGCACGAAAACGATTTCGTCATGGCGGCAAAGACCAACGGCCTGTTCAAGGGATAAGTGCTCGCCGGAGGAGACCGAAGCAGCCCGTTCCCGGGAATCGCTTCCCGAGCCGGACAGGCCAGGACACAACGCCGGCTCAGACCGTCTCCCAAACCTTCCGCTGCATCTGCAGTTCGTGGCCGTCGACGTCGATCTCGTCACCGATGAAATCGCTGACCGAAACGACTCCGTAGCCGCCGTCAGGCATACCGGTCACCACCACATGGTGGATGTTGTGCTCGACCATGCGCCGTACCGCCTCGATCCCTTTGCGCCCGGCAGGGACGCTGGCGATATTGCGCGTCATGACGTCTTCGACCCGGGTGGCTTTCGGTTCTTTTTCTTGTGACACGACTCGGCGCATCAAATCGCGTTCCGTGAAGACGCCCTCAAGCTGACCCTCCGGATCGAGGACCAGAACGATCCCGCATTGGTGTTCACTCATCTTGCAGACGGCGTCGAAGACGCTGTCTTCCGGCGAGACGGTGATCAGATGTTGACCGGCAACGATCTCCGACAACAGTCGATGGGGCATTTTATCCTCCTTATCGCCGCCAAGGGTGGTCGGTTGCGGTTTGCACGTTAACGATTCAGTGTCCCCGATCCCTCGCGGCCATGCCATGAGGCAGGTCAATCTTGGGGGCCCTGTAGTATGGGTCCGGTCTTACTTCCGGTCACACTGCCGGTCTCACTGCCGGTCACACTGACGGTCTCACAGGGGCGGAAACACGGGAAAGACACCTTGCGCCATTCGAGGCGTCGAAGGTTCTTGTGATGTTATTCAACCGGCGCTCTAATGTCCGCCCGCACCGTTTCGACGCTACCGAGAGGACTTTCGAAAATGATGATGATCCGCAGGTTCGCCTTTGCCGCAGCCGTCGCGCTGAGTGCCGCAATAACCGCCTCCGCCTGTTCGCCCGAGGTCGGCTCCAAGGAATGGTGCGAAGACCTGAAGAAGAAGGACAAGGGTAACTGGACGGCCAACGAAGCGGCCGACTTTGCCAAGCACTGCGTGCTGTAAAGATTTTCTAAGGGGCTGGCGACGGCGCCTCGGCGCCCGTCAACTCGCCAATCGGGAGGCGTCGTTGACGAGGATTCCCTTGCCGTATTTGCCGGTGATTCCGAGGCGTTTCAGTTTCGACAGGCAACGCGAAAAGCTCTCCGGCTGAAGCCCAAGGAACCGTGCCAACAGCAGTTTGTCGCAGGGCAGGTCGACGACCTGGGCGCCGTTCCGGTTGCCGCAGCGGCCGGGGATGTATTCGGCGACCCGTTGCGTGCCGGTCCGGGTCTTCAGAAGTTCGATGTGCTGTTCGAGCCGTTCCATGGATTCACTGACGAGAGCCGTGATCTGCAGGGCCATGTCCAGCGACCGGCTCATAAGACGGCGAACTTCGTCGTTGGGGACGGCAACCACTTCCGCATTTCCCGTCACCACTTCTGCGTGGAATCCATAGTCACCCCGGCATGCCAGGCACTCCAGGGCAACCCAACGCCCAGCGTCGATCAAATCGATGAGGACCTCGGTTCCGGACAAATTGTATCGGGACAGCTTGACCGTACCGTTGACGACAAAATAGGAGAATGACGCCGGCTCATCCTCGTGAAAAAGGATCTTACCCTTGCGACACCGGGTCACCGGCCGCCGGTCGATCAATTGCTGGACAGCGTCGAACCGGGGCTGCTCTTCCTTATGTATGAATGGGGTGGAAATAACAGCATCCGTGTTCGCGACTTCCAGCATTGTCCTCTCCCGGCTTGTTGTTCGTGGGGAAAGGCTAGGCGGAGGGTGATTCAGTTACATTGACTCAGATCAATGTATTAGCCCTATGGGGTGGTCTAGCCGCCGAATTGGCTGGTTCTGAATACACCGCTATGCGGATTTACGGATGAAGTCTGGAATCGGCTAAAGATCCTGTTGCGCATCGAACGGGCCGATATCAAGTCGAGGCCTCGTAACCGTATCCGACACGAAGACCTCCTGATCGACGATAATGTCCGCGCCATTGCGAAAAACCGCCACTCGGCGCATATTAGGGGTGCCGGTTCGCCGGCTATGGCGATAAACGCTATGTGGAATAAGCGTTGCGGACCCGGGGGCAGTGCCCGGCGCCTCCACCAATTCCCTCCTCTCGTTCGACCTTTTGGCGAGGGGATTTGCGGGGGCGAAACAGGATCGACGTGCGTAGTAAAGGCATGGTTTTCGCTCGGTGGGGTTCCGCCGTTACCGGACCAAACTTAATAGTTGCCAACGACAACTATGCTCCGGTTCGTGCCGCTGCTTAACGCAGTCGTACAACCGAAATCTTAAGTCCCGCGCCTTTGCAGGTTCGGGCGGGGTTCCGGAGGGCACCTGGCAACAGAAGCCCTCCACTTTCTTTTGTATTACCCGCCTGTTGTCCGTTGCGATCGGTTGCCTCGACACGATCGGTCTCTGCGGAAACTGAGCACCCGACTTATCTCGTTTCAGGTGTTAAGGCCGTAGAATACGGCAAGGGGTACCGGCACATCGACGTCTGACAAGTGAACTGGGATCCGGTAAATAGGAACTCAGTCGATGTCGCGCGCGACGCGAAAATCCAATGTATTCGATCTGTTATTGGGAAACCCCGAACTCCGGTCGGCGGATCGCACGAAGCCTGGATCAATATCCCAAGAGCCGCCCCTCTTCATGGGAGTGCGGCAACTGGTCTTGACTATCGGTGCAGCCGTTCTCGCCTTACCTTCGTATTTGTAGAAACAGTCTTCGACCCACTCCTCGACGTTTCCGTGTACGTCGAACAACCCAAATCCATTGGCCGAATAGCTTCCCACAGGTCTTGTCTTGACCGAGATTTTTCCGGTTGGCCCACCATCGTAACCCAGTTGGGCATTGTAGTTGGCCTTCTCCGGACTAATGGTTCCAAAGGAAAAGGGGCCCGTGGTTCCGGCCCGTGCGGCGTATTCCCATTCGGCCTCGCTGGGAAGGCGATACCGCTTGCCGGTTCTTTTGCTCAACCAGCCGACATAGGCGCGCACGTCGCGCCAACTCACATTGATTACTGGCCTCTCGCCACGTCCCCATCCATTGTCGTCCGGCCAATACCCGGTGCAGCCGCCGTTTAGAACGCAGGCTTGCCAATTGTCGAAGGTCACTTCGCGAGTGCCGATTGCGAATCGATGATCGATGGATACGGGATGGACCGGCCCTTCATCATCTTGTCTTGATTTTTCGTCGGACGGAGAGCCCATCAGGAAACGACCTTTGCGGATCACCACCATCTCCGGGCAATGGAAACAATCGCGGAATGTCGCACCAGGCACGTCTTTCAGCGCGCTCGTCGAACCGGGAGACTCACATCCTCCGAATAATGATGCGAGCACTGGCAACGCCATTATTTTCAGAATGCGCATTGATATATTAGTTCCCGGCCAAATTCTCTGCTCGAAATCATACTAGTCGTCCAAAGTTTTTCGGAAAGCCTTGTCAAATGGTGTGGCGAAAGGAACCGCACCATGAACAAGACGATGCATTTCAACGACTTCGAGGTCGGCTATGACATCCCGGCCGCCGTCGGTATCGAAGAAAAGGACATCCAGACCCCCTACCTGATTCTCGATCTCGATGCATTGGAACCCAATATCAGGAAGATGGGGCAGTTCGCCAAGGACAAGGGTGTTCGTCACAGGAACCACGGCAAGTGCACAAATCCGTCGACGTGGCCCGGCTCCAGGAAAAGGTGGGTAGCTCCTGCGGTGTTTGCTGCCAGAAGGTCCGCGGTGCCGAACCCTCCGTCCGCGGCGGTATCAGGGACGTCCTGTTCACCAACCAAGTACGCGAACCGGCCGGCGGCTTCGTCTTACTCAACGCTGTCGTTAGCGCCTTAGCGAGGAAAAGCCCGCTGATCGACATCTGGGTTGTGCCGAGCACGGCTTAGGTCGAGCGCGGACCAGATGGTGCAGCCTAGGGGCCCTCGCGCCACCTGCCACCGGTCAGCGTCGTCAACTTGGCGGCGGCATTTTTGACCTTCACCGCCATTTCGGCGACCCGGTCATCGGACAGGCGCTCGGCGGGGCCCGAGATCGAGATTCCGGTCACCGCCTTGCCATGCACGTCATAAACCGGCGCGGCGATGCATCGCATACCTGCATAGCGTTCCTCGTCATCGAGCGACCACCCCCGGCTGCGAATGACATCGAGCTCCGACAACAGAGCGTTCGACGACGACAGGGTATTGGCCGTGAACCGCGGCAATCCTTTTTCGCGCAGGATCAATTCGACCTCGTGGCGTTCCAGCTCGGCCAACATCATCTTACCGATGCCCGAAGCGTGCATGTAGGCGCGGGTGCCGGGTGGAAAGAAAGCGCGGATCGGGTTCGGCGTTTCGATCTGGGCCAGGAACACGACGTCGCCGTTGTCGGCAATGGCGATGTTGGCGGTCTCGCCGGTGTCCTCGACCAGGCGGCGCAAGACATGCAGGCCGACCTCGATCAGGTTGTTGCGCTGGATGAACGCGCTGCCAACGCGGTAAGCCTCGACGCCGACCAGCCATTGCTGCGTCGTTTCCTGGAACTCCACCATCTCGTTTTTCTGCAGGGTGGTGAGTAGGCGGTGCGCCGACGAGGCCGGCATGCCGACCCGCAACGACAGATCCGTCAGCGTCGCCTTTCCCTCCGTCGCCAGGACACGCAGTAGATGGATGCCACGGTCGAGGGCGCGCACCGTCGCCGTGTCCTCGTCGGTCGAAGCCGATCGTGGCCGGCCGCGCCGCCGTTTTTCCTGACCCGGGTCCTTGTCCATCGTTCCTTTCCTCTCGAATGCCTCTCGTGGCCATTAAGAAAAGTCAAAAAAAATTATTTTCTTACTTAATGAAAAAAGAATATGTATTTTTTTTCAATGCTTTATACATATTAATTGAAAATTCGGAAACTATTTTCAGAAAAATTGACAGGATTCTGCGAGTGGTTATCGTAATCCGAAGACTTGCTTGGAGGAAATCAAATGACCCCGCAAATGCCCATCTTCATCGGTCAGAATCCGGTATTCATCCCGGGTCCGACGAACATCCCGGACCGCCTGCGCGACGCCATGGGAATCCAGAGCCAGGATCACCGGGCACCGGATTTCGCCGAAGTCTTGGCCCCGTTGCTGGGCGACCTGAAGAAGATCTTCAAGACCGAGAGCGGCGAAGTGATCACCTTCCCGGCCAGCGGTACCGGCGGCTGGGAAGCGGCGATGACCAATACCCTGTCGCCGGGCGACAAGGTTCTGGTGGCCCGTTACGGGACGTTCTCGCACCGCTGGATCGACCTTTGCCAACGCCACAACCTGGACGTCGAGGTGATCGACTGCGAATGGGGGACCGGTGCGCCGGTCGACCTGTTCGGCGAGCACCTGGCGGCCGACACCGCCCATCAGATCAAGGCCGTCCTGGTCACCCACAACGAAACGGCGACCGGCGTGGTCAGTGACGTGCCGGCGGTGCGTCGGGCCATGGATGCAGCCGGCCACCCGGCGATGCTCTACGTCGACTGCGTCAGCTCGCTGGCCTCGATCGACTTCCGCATGGACGAGTGGGGCGTCGACCTCGCCGTCACCGGGTCTCAGAAGGGATTCATGCTGGCCACCGGTATGGCCATCGTCGGCGTCAGCCAGAAGGCGATGGCGGCGACCGAGACGGCAACCTGTCCGCGTTGTTTTTTCGATCTTCGCGACATGGCCGGCGCCAACGCCAACGGCGGCTTTCCCTATACGCCACCGCTGCAGGTGATGGCTGGGCTGCGCGAAAGCGTCACCATGTTGCTGGAAGAGGGGCTCGACAACGTTTTCCAGCGCCACCATCGCATCGCCGAGGGCGTCCGACGGGCCGTCGATGCCTGGGGGCTGCGGTTGTGCGCCCGCTCCCGCGACCTCTACTCCGACACCGTCAGTGCCATCTACGTACCCGAAGGGTTCGACAGCGAGGCTCTTACCGACCACGCCTACAACGCCTATGGCGTTTCGTTTGGCGTCGGTCTCGGTCCACTGGCCAGCCGGGCGTTCCGCATCGGCCACCTGGGCTCGTTAACCGAGGCTATGGCGCTTTCCGGCATCGCCACCATCGAGATGGCGATGAAGGATCTCGACTATCCGATCGATCTCGGCACCGGCGTTGCCGCCGCCCAGGATTACTATCGCCGCAGCGGCGGTGTTGCCCGAAGGGCGGCCGCGTAACTCGGGCAATGGGAGGAACGATTGGATGATCGTTCCGACCTGCGTCGACCTCATCGCCGCGCAGGGCCGCGTATCGTCATCGAACCCTCCTCAGCCGTGCCGCTTGCGGTTATCCTTAAGGACCCGGACGTCTTTGCCGGCGAGCGGGTCGGCGTGATCATCACCGGTGGCAACGTCGATCTGAAAGAACTGCCCTAAATGCAGGCTGATCGACCGAGAGGAAACCGCCATGAACGACTTGACGAAACTCGCCGACCTAGAGGTCGGTTATGACATCCCGGCGGCCGTCGGCATGGACGAAACGGAAATCCAGACACCCTGCCTGATCCTCGACCTCGATGCGCTCGAGCGAAATATCAAAAAGATGGGGCAGTTCGCCAAGGACATGGGCGTCCGCCACCGGATCCACGGCAAGATGCATAAATCGGTCGACGTGGCGTTGCTCCAGGAAAGGCTGGGCGGCTCCTGCGGCGTCTGCTGCCAAAAGGTCAGCGAGGCCGAAGCCTTCGTCCGCGGCGGCATCAAGGACGTTCTGGTCTCCAACCAGGTGCGCGATCCGGCCAAGATCGACCGCCTCGCCCGCCTGCCCAAACGGGGTGCCAGGACCATCGTTTGCGTCGACGACATCGACAATGTCGCCGAGCTCGCGGTGGCGGCGCAGAAATACGGCACGACCATCGAGTGCCTGGTCGAGATCGATTGCGGTGCCGGGCGCTGCGGCGTCACCGACAGCGCCGCCGTCGTCGACATCGCCAAGGCCATCGAAATGGCCGACGGCGTGGCCTTTTCCGGCATCCAGGCCTACCAGGGCGCCATGCAGCACCTCGACCATTATGAAGACCGCAAGGCGAAGTTCGACGACGCCGTCACCATGGTCGAGGACGCCGTCGCGGCGCTCACGGCTGTCGGTTTGGAGTGCGCCATCGTCGGCGGCGGCGGCACCGGCAGTTACGAATTCGAGGGCCAATCGGGGGTCTTTAACGAGCTGCAGTGCGGCTCCTACGCCTTCATGGACGCCGACTACGGTCGCATCCTCGATAGGGACGGGAAGCGCATCGATGCCGGTGAGTGGGAAAATGCGCTTTTCATCCTGACGTCGGTGATGAGTCATGCCAAGCCCGACACGGCCATTTGCGATGCCGGATTGAAGGCCCAAAGCGTCGACAGCGGCCTGCCTGTGATCTTCGGCCGCGAAGACGTCGAATACGTCAAGTGCTCCGACGAGCACGGCATCATCGCCGATCCCACCGGCGCGCTCGCCATCAACGACAGGCTGAAGCTGGTACCGGGTCACTGCGACCCGACCTGCAACGTCTACGATTGGTACGTCGGCGTACGTGGCGGCACGGTCGAGTGCCTGTGGCCGGTGACGGCGCGCGGCAAGGTGCTTTGACCCGACCGGACCGATGCCGTCCTAAGGAGTCACTTCGCCGCCTCTTTGGGAATCCATGTAATCGTCGCGCCGTCGGCTTCCCGTTTACAAAGTCCGTTGAGGACACCCGGTGAGATCTTCCGCACCATGAAGCCATTGATAACCACGGTACCGCGATTGGCGAAATACCATGCGGCATTGCCGCAAGCTTCACCGGGCACACCCTCGGCGGTTACCGAAATTCGTTTGGCCATCGTCGCCTTCCGAAGGGTGCCGCCGAAAACGTGTGTTTCGATGGTCGAACCGGCGACGACGGCCATCATCTCATCGATCAGGGTTTGATTCGGGGTCGTCTTCTTTTCGCCTTGGTCGGTCAGGAAAACGGCTGCGACCGCTGCCGCGGCCAAGGCCGCACCGGCCATTAGCCAGGCTGCCGTTTTCCGTTTTCCGCCGGTCGGTCCTTGCGGGTGAACCGTGACCCTCTGACTTGGTTTCCTTCGCTCTCCATCTCGCCGAACGGATTTGTCACGGCTATGCTGTTCCGCCTTGCGTATCCTTTCCGCTTCGACCTCGCGCAGTATTGCGGTGACCGCGTCGATCAATTGCGGCAACCGTTCATCCGGCGTGTCGTCGGGAACCAGCACCTGCAATTCCGTGGCGAACCGCTCGATCTCCGGCGGGTCATCTTTTCTGTTGTACAGCTGCTTGACGACAACCAACGCGCTTTCCCGAAGCGCACGTGCCGTTTTCGCACTCGTGATCAGTGCGATGACCCCTGTTTCCGGGTCTTCGAAAAAAGCCTCCCAATCGGTCGCTTTTGGTTCCGGCTTTTGCGATGGCGTATCGTTCAACGGCAACAAACCCTACGTTGAGGTTCACATGTTTCTCGCCACTATATCGACAAATCCAAGGCCGATTATAGGGTAATTCAAGGTCCCGCCGTAAAATCCTGACAAGCGCTCGGCCCAAGTCTATTTCCGATTTTAGTCTCAAGGGACCGGCACCGAATAGGTGCGAAACCGAGTTCGCAACTCCAACACATCCCGAATCCAACATGGCGACCTTTCCCCTACACATGGTATCGGTGGTAAGGTGGGAAAAATTGTTTGGGAGGCGAACGATATGAAACTGGCCAACGCCCTTTTGAAGGCGCTCAGGGACCACGGCGCCCGAGCCGTGTTCGGCATTCCGGGCGATTTCGTGCTGCCGTTCTTCAAGTTTATCGAGCAGGCTAACGAATTGCCGCTCTATACCTTCAGCCACGAGCCGGCCATCGGCTTCGCTGCCGACGCCGCGGCCCGCATGGAAGCGAGTATCGGGGTTGCCTGCGTCACCTACGGCGCCGGCGGCTTCAACATGCTGAACGCGGTGGCCGGTGCCTATGCGGAGAAAAGCCCGCTGGTCGTCGTCTCCGGCGCGCCGGGCAAAGCCGAGGTCGAGCGTGGCTTGTTGGTCCACCATCAGGCACGGTCCATCGATTCGCAACTCCGCGCCTATCGGGAGGTCACCTGCGACCAGGCGGTGCTGAACGACGCCGCCGAGGCGCCGGGTGCGATCGCGCGAGTGCTTCGCAACTGCCGCGAACAATCTCGGCCGGTTTATATCGAGTTTCCGCGCGACATGGTCGAGGCAGAGTGTGAGCCGGTCGAGCCGCTTGAGCCGTCGCCGGTCGAGCCGGAAGCGATCGCCGCCTGCGCCGAGGAAATCCTGACCCAAATGGGAAATGCCACCCGCCCGGTCCTTATGGTCGGTGTCGAAGTCAGGCGGTTCGGGCTCGAAGACCGGATCGCCGAGTTGGCCGGGCGGCTTGATATCCCCGTCGTCACCAGTCTCATGGGACGCGGCTTGATGGTCGCGCCCGGGGCGCCGTTGGCCGGCACCTACATGGGCGTGACCGGCGACCCCGGCGTCGCCGAAATCGTCGAGGGATCCGACGCCCTCCTGTTGCTCGGTGTCATCCTTTCGGACACGAACTTTGGCGTATCGGGCCAGCGGGTCGATCTGCGCCGCGCCATCATTGCGGCCGATCGCGGCGTGCGGGTCGGATTCCACACCTATCCGGACGTGCCGCTGGCCGACCTGATCGATGCCCTGATGGCCCGTACCGCCGCGCGCGACGTCAATCCGGCCGCTGAGCGCGCGCCGGCGGCGGGTGGGATGGTCGCCGACGACGGTCAGGTAACGCCACCCGATATCGCGCTCGCCGTCAACGACCTCTTCGACGAGCACGGTTTGATGCCGATCGCCTCCGACATGGGAGACTGCTGGTTCACGGCCATGGACATCCGCCTCACACCGTTGGTCGCGCCCGGTTACTACGCGACCATGGGGTTCGGCGTCCCGGCCGGCCTCGGCATCCAGGCCGCCACCGGCGAACGCATGCTGATCCTGGTCGGCGACGGCGCCTTCCAGATGACCGGATGGGAGCTCGGCCACTGCCACCGTTACGGCTGGGACCCGATCGTCATCGTGTTCAACAATTCCGGCTGGGAGATGCTGCGCACCTTCCAGCCGGGCCCGCAGTACCACGACCTCGGCCACTGGAAGTTTGCCGAGATCGCCGACGCTCTGGGC